>Ga0066652_100000272_pt1 | contig 26474 bp, 18 predicted proteins | sample GraSoiAngelo_101_FD_71413 | JGI IMG/M metagenome (GOLD analysis project Ga0066652, IMG submission 71413) | Grasslands soil microbial communities from the Angelo Coastal Reserve, California, USA - 14_0903_02_30cm | ecosystem: Environmental > Terrestrial > Soil > Grasslands | place: USA... | reverse complement strand
GGCCTCTCGGAGCTGCACTCATATCGGGAACGGAATGTTTTACAGAATCCAGCGAAATATCGCAGGCTTCGGTTCCATAGAACCATCCTCTCCAGAACCAGTCAAGGTCTTCTCCGCTGGCATCTTCCATTGTTCTGAAAAAGTCTGCAGGTTCGGGATGTTTAAAGGCCCATCTCCTGGCGTACTCTTTAAATGCGTAGTCGAAAAGCTCGCGGCCCATTATCGTTTCGCGCAGGATGTTTAACCCTGTTGCCGGTTTGGAATACGCATTGGCGCCGAAGTTGGCAATATTTTCCGAGTTGGACATGATCGGTTCGAGGTCATCTTTCGAAAGCTTCATATAATCCGTAATAAGGTAGGCGGGTCCTCTCCGCACCGGGAATTTGTTATCAAAGAGTTCTTCGGTCAGGTATTCGACAAATGTGTTCAGTCCTTCATCCATCCAGGTCCACTGGCGTTCATCACTGTTGATGATCATTGGAAAAAAGTTATGACCTACTTCGTGTATGATCACGCCCAGCATTGCATACTTGGTCGCTTCGCTGTAGGTCCCGTCTTTCTCGGTTCTCCCATTATTAAAACAGATCATCGGATATTCCATACCGTTGCTGGCTTCCACGCTTTGAGCGACAGGATATGGATAAGGGATCGTGAATTTCGAATAACTTTTTATCGTATGAGCGACAACTTTGGTTGAATAGGGCCGCCACAGGTTATAAGCTTCCTTTGCATAGTAGCTCATGCACATGATCTTTTTTCCCTCGATGGTTACAGGCATGGCATCCCATACAAACTTGCGACTACTCGTCCAGGCAAAATCGCGGACATTATCTGCTTTAAAGATTAAAGTCTTTGTTTTCGTGCTTTTTGTTTTTTCTGCAGCCTTTGCCTCCGCTAAGGTTACAATTTCTACAGGCTCCTTACTCGTCTGTGCTTTTTGCCAGCGGGCCAACTGCGCAGCTGTAAGATTTGCCGCATAGTTCTGGCATTCGCCAGTAGCTCCCACAACATGGTCGGCAGGAACGGTCATTTGCACTTTAAAATTCCCGAATGTCAATGCAAATTCACCACGCCCTGTGAACTGGTGATTTTGCCAACCCTGGAAATCGCTGTACACGCAAAGACGCGGGTACCATTGCGTCATTGTAAATAAGTGATTTCCGTCCTCGGGGAAAAATTCATACCCGCCACGGCCGCCCATGACTCTGCGATCAGATATCTTATAGTTCCAGTCCAGCTTAAAAGCAAAACGCTGGCCGGGTTTTAAGGGCGCCGGCAACTCAAGCCGCATCATCGTTTTATTGATCGTATAGTTCAGTTTTTTATCGGTGACATCAGTAAGCCTGGTGATCATAAAGCCATACCCATTATCCTTATCCGTATCGGTCTCCTCGATCCTCGCCATTTGCTGCTGGCTCATTTGAGAAGTCATCCTGTTACTCCCCTGGTAATTGGCATTATTGACAGTGCTGTGCTCGTTCTCATCCAATTGCAGCCATAGATAAGTGAGTGTATTGGGAGAATTATTGAAATAAGTGACCAGTTCACTGCCATTGAGCTTTAGGTTTTTTTCGTCCAACTGGCATTTAATATCATAGTCACAGCGTTGCTGCCAGTACTTGGGACCGGGTGCGCCACTGGCGGTTCGATATTCATTGGGTGTCGGTATGATCGAGCCCAGCTGTTCGAACTTATTCCCGTGATTACTCCCGGGGTTGTTCTGAATGTTTTGCGCGGTAGCCCAATAGCTACAGCAAAGGATGCTCAATAGAAAATAGATTCGTCTTCTCATGATCGAGTGCATTTTGTTATTTAAAAGGGATTCTTTCAATAGCCATTTTGACCGCTAAGCTAAATACTGCTGCTGATAAAAATATCACCCATTCCCGGCGGTTCACTTTAAATAAATCGATTATAACTTCTGATACCAATAGTAATACAAGTACAACGGCAATCTGGCCAGCTTCAAGCCCGAGATTGAAACCAAATAGGCCCCAGCCAATGCTTTGGCCGGATGCCAGCGTAATGCGGATCGCATTGGCGAAGCCCATGCCGTGGATCAAGCCAAAGAACAGGGCGAGAAAATAGTTGATGCGTATTGACCTTGCAGTAAACTTTTTTTGAAACAAATTAGAAATCGCCGTTATAATGATCGTGCAGGGGATCAGGAATTCGACCCATTTGCTGTCAAACCGGATCACATCGTACACGCTGAGCGCCAGCGTAAGCGAATGCCCGATTGTAAAGGCGGTGACGAGGACCAGGACCTGCCTCCAGCCTTTTAGCAGATAGATGGCTGAAAGCGCGGCTATGAATAACTGGTGATCAAGGGCATCCCAGCTCATAATATGCTTCCAACCCCAGGGAAAATAAAATGAGAAATCCTGCATCTGGATGTGTGTTATGATCGTCCTTAGAAAGGAAATTTTAAAAGAACCATCATTAGAGGTTCAAAATAATCCCGGACTTTTGCAATTGTAAAAATTATTTTGTCAATGGCCGCATCTTTCTTTAAATGGTTACCTTTTTCGCTATTAGTCTATTCCTTTTCCATACAAGACCCGGTGGAAAAGGGAATTGGAGCGAAACCCTTTGCCGGTTCAGCGGAAATTCATCCTTTCCATGTAAGCACCACCGAAATTAATCACAATGCGACTGACAAGACGCTGGAGATTAGTTGTAAGATATTTGTTGATGATTTTGAGTCATGCCTGGCAAAACAGTACCATACTAAGGCGGATCTTTCCGCATCCAGCATGAAGACTGCTATGGACAGTCTCGTAAAAAAATACCTGTTAAGTCATTTGATGGTAAAAGCGGATAGCAGGACCGTTGCCATTCATTATCTCGGTTTTGAAAAAGAAGATGTAGCCGCAAACGTTTACCTGGAAGTGGAAAATATCAGTTCAGTTAAAAAAGTAGAGGTCTATGACTCCATCCTGCAGGATCTCTATGATGACCAGATTAATATCATCCACGTAGTGGTGGGAGGGAACAGGAAGAGTACAAAACTGGATGCTCCGAACAAAGATGCGAGTTTTACTTTTTAGATCCCGAAACCGAATGCTAGATACTGGATGCTTGATGCTGGATGATACCAATTATTCCAGCGTCCACCTGCAGTCAGCAGCATCCCGCATCTAGCGACCGGCATCCCTGTTTTAGTCGGCCATCTCTTCCCTAAGTTCTTTGCTGATTTTTACTAATACTTTATCAATCCTATGCCCGTCCATGTCAATAATTTCGATGGTAAAATCTTTCCATTCGAATTTGTCCCCGGTCTTGGGAATGCGTTCAAGTTTGTGTAAGATAAATCCCGCCAATGTATCAAAATCCTGTTCTCCCTCGTTCATCCAGTCTGTCTTTCCAAACTCGGACAGGAAATCATAAAAAGGTATTTGCGCATCCACGAGGAAACTACCATCTTCCCGCTCCTTGACCCCGTAATCGTCAATGTCAGGTTGAGGAATATCGCCGACGATCGCTTCAAGTATGTCGTTCAGGGTGACCAAACCCAGGATGCTTCCGTATTCGTCCACGATAAAACAGGAATGGATCTTGGATTGTTTGAATTTTTCCATCACCTGGAAGGGTGAATTGTTTTCAGGTACAAACAGCGCGGGCTTCATGATCTCTTTGAACAAAGTATTGTCGGGGCTTACGTAAAGATCTTTAATGGAAACTACTCCTTTGATCTCATCGATGCTGTCATCGCAAATCGGATAAACCGAATGCGGCTCGCTCATTATTTTTTCTTTGATCTTTTCTTCGTTATCGTCCAGGTTGAACCAGATGATATCGCTCCGGTGAGTCATCAGCGAGGTAATGCTGCGGTCGCCCAGGTGAAAAACGCGGTTAATGATGTCCTGCTCTGCCTCGTCAATAGTACCGGCTTCGGCGCCTTCGGTGATCATGGTCTTGATCTCCTCTTCCGTTACGGCATCATCTTTCTGTTTTTTGATATTAAAGATTAAAAAGAAAAGATTGCTCACTTTATTGAGCGACCAGACAATGGGATGCGTTATTTTGGCAAAGACGTTCACGGGGCCGGCAACAAGCTTGGCTATCCGTTCAGCCCTTAACAGGCCAATTCGCTTGGGGATCAGCTCGCCGAATATTATCGATAGGAAAGTGACGATGATAACGATGATTGTTGTAGAGATCGTAGCTGCATAGGGTCTCAGTATTTCTATCTTTTCAATCGTGGGCTGAAGATTTTTGCTGAAACGTTCGCCTGAATACACACCCGTAAGGATAGCGATCAGGGTGATCCCGATCTGGGCGGCAGAAAGAAATAATTCAGGATTATTAGAGAGTTCCAGGGCCCTTCTTGCGTGCGCATCACCTTTTTCCGCTTGCATTTCCAGTCTTGCTTTACGCGCAGAAACCAGTGCTATTTCGGACATTACAAACAATCCATTAATAAAAATCAGCACCAGCAGTATGATGATCTCCATTTATGCTTCAGGTTGGTGATCGAAGATAGCGATTCTGTACCGCTTATTGAACAATCTACCGGTCAGTAGCCCAACAAGTGAGCCAAACAATGCACCAGCCAAAACATCAAACGGATAGTGGATGCCGACATATACTTGTGCAAATGCAATCAACGCTGCCCAAACAAAACCTATCCAGGCCCATTTTGGCAACACGTCCCGGAATGTGATGAAGAAAAAAGTCGCCATTGCAAAATGATTGGCGGCATGATTGGATATAAAACTGGAACCTCCAGTACATTGATTGATCAGAAGCCGAACCTGGAGTGCAAGATCTGGCGCCAAACAGGGTCGCGGTCGATGAAAGTTTTGTTTGAACAAATTATTACCACCGAGGTCCGCCAGCGCCACCGTTGCCACAAAGAATAAAGACCACCAGGCTCCCCTGCTTCTAAAATTGATGATCGCAAATATGCCAAGAAAGAGATAGAGCGGAGCCCAGTTCATTCCATTTCGCATGAAGGGCATCAGGTTGTCAAAAAAAGGATTGCTCATCCCATTGTTCACTTTTAAGAACAACCATTTATCCCATTCGTCAAGCCTTTGCAATAATCCTGATTGAAGCAGGTAAAACATATTTGACAAAAATATCAATTGGAAGTTACATTCAGGCAAAGGTATTCAGAGATATACCCGCTGACCTGCCTGTCAGCAGGCAGCGAAGGGGATACGCAGCGGGCCGAAAAGGAACTAATTAATGATAGCGGCTCTGCAGTTTTCAAACTCATACTGGTGGCCCTGGAAAACCGCGGAGAACGCGTAGAGGGATTGTTGAGACCGGATCTGGTAAAACAACCCGGAGGCTTTGATCCAATTCCGTGCTTCCTTTTTAACACCCAGCCTTTGCAAAAGCCGGATAAATGTTATTCTTTTGTACTCTTTTTTACGAACCTGATGCTGGTAAAATATAAAATTCCAAAAACGATCCTGTGGGTGATCAATCTTTTCCTGATCTTCCTGTTGATCTTTACATTATTCAGATTTATTACTTATTTCATTTTCAAACCCAGGGATTTTTCTTTTTTTGACCTGGTTCCTTCTTTCCTGATGGGCGTCCAGTACGACTTGAGATGGATTGCGATCATTTTATTGCCGATCGTCATCATCAGCATGATTCCTTCGTTGTCTCCATTTTATGCTGCCCGGAATAAAAAATGGTGGACCTGGTACCTGGCCGTGATTACTTTTATTGTTTTTTTCTTCTTTGCCGCCGATTTTGGAAGTTTCTCGTATAACCAGACAAGGATTGATGCAGGCACCATGAATTTTTTTGAAGACTTCAGTATCATGATACAAATGGTATGGCAGACTTACCCTATTATCTGGATGGTCCTTGGGTTGCTGGTGGCTGTGCTATTGTTTCGCTGGATGTATCACCGCAGTCATTGGAGGGTGATCAACCAGACCGATGGCCTGGGTATACCTTACCGGAGGAAGTATTTTATTGTGACAGCGATCATCCTAGGCCTTTTAGTTTATGGAAAATTATCGTGGCCCCCACTGAAAAGAGACGATTGCTTTAAGTTTAAGGATAGTTTCAAGGCTTACGTGGCGATTAATCCATTGCAAAATTTTTTTTCCACTCTCAAACTGCGATCACCGGAATACAACGAACAAAAAGCAAGGGCGGCCTTCCCCCTGATGAAGGAATGGTTGCAATTGCCGCCACAGAACGAATTCTCCTATCGCCGTGAGGTGTTTCCCGGCAGCATGGCTCTGGAAAGCCATCCAAACATTGTATTAGTGATGTGCGAATCTTTCAGCATGTATAAAAGCAGCATGAGTGGCAACCGGCTTAACACAACTCCATATTTCAAGTCAATGACTGAAAGGGGGATTTTTTTCGAGCGTTGTTTTTCGCCACATTTTTCAACTGCGAGAGGTTTGTTTGCATTGTTGACGGGCATACCCGATGCGCAACTGTTTAAATTCTCTACTCAGAATCCGCAGGCCGTCGAACAGCATACGATCATCAATAATTTTGAAGGGTACGATAAACATTATTTCCTTGGAGGAAATCCCGAATTCAACAATTTTGAAGGGTTATTGAAGAATATCGACGGGCTTCAGATGCACACTGAGAAAAGTTTTACATTACCTAAAATAAATGTGTGGGGAATCAGTGATAAAGACCTGTTTCTCGAGGCTAATGAAACATTTAAAAAGGAAACCAAGCCATTTTTTGCGATCATACAGACCTCAGACAACCATCGTCCCTATATGATCCCGGAGAACGATACAGATTTCCAGAAAATAGTGGTAGCGGATGATGATCTGCGTAAATATGGATTTGAATCATTGAATGAGTTCAACGCTTTCCGGTATGCTGACTATTGTTTCAGGACATTTATCGAGGCTGCGGAAAAACAGCAATATTTTCACAATACCATCTTTGTGTTCGTCGGGGATCATGGGGTAGCCGGAAATGCCAATGAAATGTACCCGAATGCCTGGACGGACTACCGGCTGACCGATGAACATGTGCCGTTGCTATTTTATGCTCCGTATATCCTTGCACCGCAAAAGAGGAGCGAGGTGGTTTCGCAGATTGACGTGTTACCAACCCTGGCGGGTATGGTACAGCAACCTTACGTAAACACAACACTGGGTCGCGATATTCTTGACCCGGCAAAGAAAAATAATTTTGCCTTTATTACGAATACGGCGGGTCGTATCGGTATTGTAACGGATGAGTTTTATTTTACCCGGGATCTCAATTTCCCCGACGGTCAGCTGGTGCCTGTTAAATACAACAGCATCTCTTATACGAAGGCTCAACGGGATTCGATCGAAAAAAAGATGTCCGAATTCACCAACGCCTTTTTTGAAACAGCGAGGTATTTAATTATGAATAATAAGAAGGATTAAGTTAAGGCGTCTGTTTTTCTCCCATCACTATATAGTCTTTTTTCTTTGTCCGTTTTCTGTTCACCGGCTTTTTTGGCGACAACAATAAGACGAGGTGTATCCCTGACATCGTAGTGGTTCAGTTGGTAGTCGCCAAATACTTCTTCGACCTGCATGCCCTGGTAACTCAGCATGTCGGTAAAATCACCAAGTGAAAATTTCGACACGATCTCTGTAAACTCCAGTGGTTCCTTTAATGAAGCATCGGTTATATTTATTTTTTTATAGAAATGAGATTCATTGTCCCATTTCTGGATGTCATAGACTGTACCACCGTAATGTTTGGTGAGCCCGGGCAATAAATGATCTTCGGCATAATGGACATTGAGGTAATCGAGGATGAATATGCCCTCCGGTTTCAGGCTTCGCGATATCGTCCTCATAGCAGCATCGTGTTCGCGACGTGTGCGGAAATAGCCAAAGCTGGTAAAAAAATTAAAAGCGAAGTCAAAATAATTTCCCCAGAAAGGCAATCGCATATCATGGATAAAAAACTGGAGATTGTCGGTTTCGAATTGTTTGGCGTATTCAATGCTACTAGGTGAAAGATCGATGCCTGTGACATCAAAACCCATTGAAGCCAGTATTTTGCTATGACGTCCCCGGCCGCAGGCGACATCCAGCACACGGCTACCCGGCTTTATCTGCAAATGAGAAACCAGTTTACGTATAAAAGTTTCTGCTTCCTGTTCATCCCGTTCAAAATAAAGCTTATGGTAAAAAGGCGAATCAAACCAGTCAACAAACCATTCCCGGTGCGCCATACATTATTATTTCGACAAATGTAAGGAGCAGTCGCTGAAAGGTTGAAAGGTTTAAAGGGTTAAGGGTTTAAGGGGGAAAAATCTTTAATTAAGCGAAACTCCGGCTTTATGAAACTTAGGCTCCTAAGCTTTTAGGCGGTTATCGGCATGAAATTTCGGAATGATTCATTTCTTGAACGAGGATAAAACCTAATTGGACCCGAAAACCGTATTTTTGCTGTCCCAAAATAAATCTACCACCGTGGCATTGATCAAGAGTATATCCGGTATCCGGGGAACAATAGGAGGAAGGCCAGGCGAAAATTTATCTCCCGTTGATATCGTGAAATTCACGGCTGCTTATGGCAGCATTATAGCGAAGGGCGATAGCCCCCGGATAGTAGTGGGTCGGGATGGCCGCATTAGTGGCGCCATGGTCCGCGACCTGGTGGTAAGCACATTGACAGCGCTGGGTATAGATGTTATCGACCTCGGCCTTTCCACAACACCTACGGTTGAGATCGCTGTTAAAATGGAAAACGCAGCCGGAGGAATCATCCTTACAGCCAGCCATAACTCAAAAGAATGGAATGCATTGAAGTTACTGAACAGCGATGGCGAATTCATTTCGGCCGAAACAGGCGCGCAGGTATTGAAAAAGGCGGCAGCAGAAGACTTTGTTTTTGTTGGCGTGGATAAACTGGGCGAAGTAACGATTAACAATAGCTATTTACAAAAACATATTGACGCTGTTGTAAAATACCCGCTTGTGGACCCTAAAGCCATCGGCCGGCAGAAGTTTAAGATCGTAGTGGATGCGATCAACTCAACTGGAGCTACCTATGTGCCGGCATTGCTGAAAGCGCTTGGAGTTGAAGACGTGGTGGTATTGAACAGTGAAGTAAATGGCAAATTCGCCCATAACCCCGAGCCATTGCCTGAACATCTCGCACAATTAAGTGCCGCAGTTGTCAAACAAAAAGCAAGTTTGGGCATCGCCGTTGACCCGGATGTGGACCGGCTTTGTTTTGTTTGCGAAGACGGTAGCATGTTCGGCGAAGAATATACGCTGGTAGCTATTGCAGATTATGTGTTGAGCAAACGAAAAGGCAATACAGTCAGCAACATGAGCAGCACCAAGGCGCTGAAAGAAGTTACGATCAAGCGCGGCGGCGAATACACTCCATCGGCAGTAGGAGAGGTGAACGTGGTAAAAAAAATGAAGGAAGTGAATGCCGTGATTGGGGGCGAAGGAAACGGTGGAATCATTGTTCCCGATTTTCATTATGGACGCGACGCTTTGATAGGTATCGGTTTGTTTTTGACGCATCTTGCTGAATATAAGAAAAGCATTAAGTCGCTTCGTGGCACTTATCCCGACTATTTTATCTCCAAGAATAAGATTGAACTGGAAAACGGGTTCGACCTGAACGGTATTTTTGAGAATATCAGGAAGAAATATAAGAATAACCCTGTCAATACCGAAGATGGTTTAAAGATCGAATTCGACAATGACTGGGTGCATCTCCGCAGTTCCAATACAGAGCCGATAATTCGTATCTATGCTGAGAGTGATTTTGAATCGAAAGCGAATAATATTGCGCTTAGGTTGATACAGGATATCAAAGAATTTATGTGATCGGTTGTCTATCGATAGTCAATAGTCGCTAGTCGATAGTACGGAGCCGGCAGTTTGCGATAGAGCAGGATTCATTCGTCAGCCAGCCATAGGGTCAAATCTCACGTCAGCAACAGCTATTTCATTTTTAATATTGTCAGATAGAACGACATTGCATTTACTTTTTGTTGTCATAACTGCAATGAATTTATTTAAGTCATCCTGCTTATAATCGTCGTGCTTAATCTCAATTTTTTTGGAGTTGGTAAATTCAGCGATATAAGTTTCATCAAAATCATCAAACCTTAAGCTTGTCAGTGTTTCCAAATTATAGGTTTTTAAGAACAGGTCGTTAATGATCAGATTGTTCTTGTCAATTAACAAGGTTGCTGTGCTTTTGGCTTTCACTATTAAGAATTGAATTATAAAGGAAAGAATACTAATTGAAATATACGTCACTAAATATTTTGTGCTAAACCACTTGAACAAAAGATTAAGGGCTACAAAAAGCACAATCATTATGGGGATTGCTAAAAGCAAATCTGTCAAAGTGAAAGATGAGTTCTTTTTGATAAGATATGCTTCATTTGTAATTGTCCTGTTGGTAGTAATATACTCATCAGCAATAAAAACAAATTGAATAGCTACGAACACAATTCCATAATAAAATTGAAAATTGTTCAGGTCTAGAACTATTACAGCGATAAGTCCTCCAAAATAAATAGTGTTGGTTAAGATTTTTGTTGTTGTCATGGTTGTGACTGTTTATAAACCGGTCACCTGATTGCCACTAACAATTTATCTGGTGTAATCGGTAGCTCTCTGATCCTTACTCCTGTAGCATGAAATACCGCGTTGCCCACAGCCGCCGCAAAGCCTACCAACCCAACCTCACCCATTCCTTTCGAACCTATAGGATTTAATATGGGATCAGGTTTATCGACAAAGATCACTTCGACTTTGGGTACATCGGCATTTACCGCAACATGATAATCAGCGAAATTATTATTGACCCAACGTCCATAACGATGATCGACCACACCTTCTTCCATCAGTGACATGCTGATCCCTCCGACAGCAGAGCCGATGATCTGGCTTTCCGCCGTTTTATAATTCACGATCTTTCCTGCATCTACTGCCGAAACCACTCTTGTCACTCTCACAACCCCGGTTGCTGTGTGCACTTTGACTATCACAAAATGAACTGCATAAGAAAAAGCAGTATGATTGGCCATTGGATTACTGGGTGAGCTTTCCAACATTTCAATCTGCGGAATGCCAGCAGATTTCATAGCGTCTGCATAACTTATTTTCCTGGAACGATCAGATGCCAATATCATATAGCCGTCTTCATAAACTAGATCTTCCGGTTTTACAGAATGAATAAGTTCAGTATGGAAGCTGGGATTGTCTTTGACCAGGTCAGCTAATTTTTTTCTCACATTCATACATACATTATGCACGGCAGTGCCTAACGTAGACGTGGTGCCTGAACCTCCCTGGAACGGCCCTGGCGGAAGGTTGGAATCTCCCAGTTCAAACCTTATGCGGCTGGGTGGAATTCCAAATATGTCGGAAGCCAGCTTGGTCATAGATGTAGCGGTGCCCGGTCCCATATCGGTTACGCCCGATTGCAGCACAAGGGTACCATCCTGTAAGAATTTAGCCGAGACTTTGGCATCGCCTCTCCAGGCACTGAAAATACCTGAACCCATGCCATAACCGATCAACCAGTCCCCGTCTTTCATGGAACGCGGCTCGCGATTACGGTCGTTCCACTTTATTTTATCAGCGCCCAATTGATACGCTTCTTTCAAAAACTTGCTCGAGTAGGGTTTACTGGACTCAGGATCTGTTTCAGCATAGTTCTTTAAACGGAACTCAATAGGGTCCATGTTCAACGCATAGGCCATTTCATCCATCGCTGATTCAAGACCATAAGCACCGGTGGTTTCGCCGGGGCCACGCATCCACGTGGGCTGGCTGAGATCGAGAGGATAAACTTTGTAACGAGTGGTCACATTGGGACAAACATATAACGAACGCGAACCATTGACGATCCCCTCCGTGAATACCTGGTATGAAGCGGTCATTGCCGTAGCCTCATGCAAGATGCCGGTGAGTTTCCCGTCTTTTGACGCACCCATCGCCAGTCTTTGTATTGCCTGGGGACGGTAACCTACCATAGTAAACATTTCGCTCCTGGTAAGCATAAGTTTTAAGGGCCTCCCGGTCTTTTTTGCAGCGATCAATGCAGCAATAGAATGAGGCCAGGTATTGAAGGCTGACCCAAAAGCGCCGCCTATGAATTGTGTAATGACATGAACGTTTTCATTCTTTAATCCAAATGCACGGGCTATACTTTGTTGTGTACTGCTTAAGGTCTGTGTTTTTTCATACACGGTCAGTTTATCATTACCTTCCCATTTAACAGTGAGGGCATGAATTTCCATCGGGTTATGAACCTCAAGCGGCATCCGGTATTCCACATCGATCTTCACGTCTGCAGTTTTCCAGGCATCTGTTTCGCCACGGATATAATCTTTAAAATTGTTTCCTTCAACCGGTTTGCCGGTTTTCATCGCTTCATTGAGATCCGTATGGGATTCGTCTTTTTTATAAGTCGCCTTCACCAGTGAGGCAGCGTATACTGCTCTTTCATATGTATCTGCTGCGACGATTGCGATAGGCTGATTGCTGAATCGCACGATATTATCCTGGAAGACACGAAACCCGCGATTGATTTCCGGGCGTTTGGCAATATCTGCCGCGGTGGATTCATAGCCAGGTAGCTTAGGACAATTCAGGTGAGTGATCACCGCGAGTACGCCGGGTGCATTTTCAGCAGCTTTTGTATCTATGGCCGTTATGGTTCCCCGGGCAATGGTACTTTCGGATAATACGCCGTAGACCATTCCAGGAAAATCGTATTCAGCGGAATATTTCGCCGTACCGGTTACTTTTTGAACGGCATCGACACGGTCAATGAATTTTGGCGAGTCGTTTGAGATAGCTTTATCCATAAAAAAATTTATATCGACAGTATTGAGAAAATCTTTTGACAGCGATTTCATTTATCCCTTTCCTAACCTGCGTTTTTCCAGCGCTAACCTTTTTCTTTTTACAAATTCACCTACACCATTCTTTTGTTCGAACAGCTGAATCCATTCTTCAATTTCCCTTAGCGGTAGTTCCACCTTATTAATTATCAGTAAAGCGTCGAACCTCAGGAAACTTACTCCGGTGCTTTCCAGCTCTTTTTGCCTTATCGAGTCGCGCACAGCCACCTGTTCTTCAAGATGGGTAATACCATCAACTTCCAATGCCAATTTCAGGTCCTTACAATAAAAATCGACTATGTACTTTCCAATCATTCTTTGCCTGTCGAAATCATAGCCCATCATCTGGCCATTTTTTAGTTCATTCCACAACCTGACCTCGGAAAACGTCATAGTCTTCCGAAGTTTTTTTGCATATTTTTTTAGATACGAATTATAAGGAATGATCTTTCTTCTCATCGCTTACTCATCTCGCGTTTGACTCCAAGTTTCTCAATCTGCTTCTACTAACAACGAGAAAAACCTGGAATCTGAACGTTTTTGTCTCTTTCAAACCTGATGATTCCACGATAGAAAGATCTTCTCTTTCCTTTTCAACCGCCTTCGATTCTGTAAGAACTCTTCCAATAGCACGACTCCCCTCCTCGGAGGGGTAGGGGTGGGTCAGCCCGCCGCTTTAGTGAGCGCCTCTGCAACTGCAACCTTCCCCATCTTCAACTTGAAATTATTATGCCCATAAGCTTTCGCTCCTTTCATCGCCAGTTCCGCTGCTTTATCGAAATTTTCTTTTGTCGCCGCCTTACCAATCAGGAATTTTTCCGATTCAACCAACCGCCAGGGTTTATGTGCCACTCCACCCATTGCAAGCCTTGCATTCCTGATAGTATTACCATTTAATTCCAGCGCGGCAGCAACCGATATCAATGCAAATGCATAAGAGGCCCGGTCCCGGATCTTTAAATAGTATACATTTTTAGCAAATGAATTTTTGGGAATGGTTATGCTTGTTACCAATTCACCTTTTAACAGGGTATTGTCTTTTTCAGGATTATTGCCCGGCAAACGATGGAAATCGGTAAATGCGATTTTTCTTTCCCCTTTAGGGCCGTTTACAGTTACCGTCGCATTCAATGCGGCCAGTGCCACACACATATCGCTGGGATGAACTGCAATACATGTATCACTGGCGCCAAAAATGGCATGCATGCGATTATATCCCTGCAATGCTCCGCACCCGCTTCCCGGTTGCCGCTTATTACAGGGCATCGCGGTATCATAAAAATAAGTGCATCTGGTACGCTGCATCATGTTGCCTCCCAGGGTGGCCATGTTTCTCAACTGGGGCGAAGCGCCAGCTCTCAATGCCATTGCCAGCAATGGATAATTATTCCGGACGATCTCGTTCTCCGCGAGGTCGGAGTTGATTACAAGGGCTCCGACAGTTAAGCCCGTTGCTGTTTCCCTGATATCTTTCAACGGCAGGTTATTGATATCGATCAGCCGTGTGGGCGACATGATTCCTTTTTTCATCAGGTCAACCAGGTTGGTACCGCCCGCAATAAATCCGCCTGTTGGATTTTTGGCTGCCATATCTATCGCAGCCTTTATCGATGATACCCTGGAATATTCAAAATTGATCATGATTATTGCCCTCCGTTTTTAGCTTTCATAATTGCATCCACGATATTGGGATAAGCGCCACAGCGGCAAATATTCCCACTCATGAATTCCCGAACTTCATCTTCGCTGCCGGTATGACCTTCGTTGATACAGGCCACACCCGACATTATCTGTCCCGGTGTACAATAGCCGCATTGGAAACCGTCGTGTTCAATAAATGCCTCCTGGACGGGATGAAGCTTATCTCCATCTGCCAAACCTTCAATCGTAGTTATTTTTTTTCCCTCGTTCATTACCGCCAGGGAAAGGCAGGAATTGATGCGTTTGCCATCAACATGCACGGTGCAGGCTCCGCATTGTCCGTGGTCACAACCTTTCTTGGTGCCTGTGAGATGTAAATGTTCCCGTAAGAAATCGAGCAAGGTCACCCGCGGTTCAATATCCAGTTTATGCGCCACGCCATTGACTTCTATCTGTAGGGGTATCTTTTCAAATAGCCCGGCGATCCTTTCATCATTTTCCGCAGCTTTGACAATTACCGGGGAAGCTACTGCCAGTGCAGCAACAGCTGTTGTCTGCTTCAGGAAGTTTCGCCGGCTCTCATGGAGATTTTGAGAATTGCTTCTGCAGGTCTGGTTTTCCTTTTGCATAAAGAAATAGTATTTGAGGTTTGCCGGCAGGGCACAATTTACCGGCGCAATGAATTTGCCCGGTTAAATTTACTTCTTCCGGTAAGCCGGAAAAAATTATTATTGCGTAACCGCGGGTTGGTAAGAAGAGGAAACGTTCTGCAAATGCGTATCGTCGGACGTATTTACTCCAACCCTAAGCGCCTTTAACCCGCTTACACCCTGCAGTTCTTCCAGGTCAAGATACTCGAGGTCGTCGCATAAGATCTTTCTCTCCTGCAGGTGCTGGATATAAGAAATGTATTCGTCTGCATCTTTCTGGTTGAAATAAATGAGGGATATTTTGCCCGGCTGCGTCAGCCTTTCCCTGGAATTCCTGAGAGTTACCTTGTCAATTCTTTTTTTAATAATGTGATAACGGATATTGTAACCTCCTTCGACGTCAAACCTTCGCTCGTCATTCCGGAAACTGATATCAATCGTATTGGAATAGATAAAAATAAGCTGCGTTGTCACCAGTGGCACTTTGATCTTGGGAACCAGCGCGGCAGATAACTTGGCAATAGCGGCCATAGAGGTAAGCTGCCATAGACGAAGATTCTTCAGGTAAACAATGTCAAAAAGTTTGTCCGGGGAAATGGATTGGCCGATATAGATATCATATTCTACACCGTCCGTTCTGAATTTTTCAAAATAGCAGGGATAGGCCCTTTGTAGTTCGGCATTCATCAGGTCGAGATAGTTATTCACTGCATTATTGATCGCCTGCATCGAATCTTCCAATTGCTGCCTGTACTGCCAGGCCTTTCCTTTTCCTGGTTCAATGACTTCGAAGTAGGCATTTATCACAGGAGCCAGGTCAGGATTGGCATCTTTGAAATGATTGAGAAAAGGATGCGCTTCTTCGGCCAGGAACTGATTCAGGCGGATCTCATCGTTGGTCGTAAAAATTCCCTGGATGATATTTTGCCATTTGTTGCATTTGAAAATGAATTCATCAATCAGGCCAAACCCTATCTTTTCCTTCAATGTGTGAAGTAATTCATGCAGCCTGTCAAATTGATATTGAAGGTCCAGCAATACCGCGCGGTTACGTTCAATAGTTGAATTCCTGATATCTACGGCGCCATACAAAGGATAAACATTTTTAAAACCTATTTTCTGCACTTCAGCCTGCTTCCCTTCAAGTCTCGAACGATAAATATAATCCCAGGCAGCTTCATTGAATTTCCATTGGACCGAAGGCTGTAACGATGTAAATTTACCGCGGATCGTATCATTGATTCGCGTTTCAAACTCTTCGACACTGTTGCGCATTAGCTGTGCGATCAATGGCATGGCCAATTCTATCTTGGCAAAAATTCTCTCGTCAAGCAACTCCTTGCGTTTTGTATAAATTTCAAACGAGCCTGTCAGCTTGTTGTTGAAATATACGGGCAATAACGCATATGATTTCAGCCCGGCAGATCTCAGCAATTCGCCAACCTGGTTTGTCGAAGGAGCAATCGTTTCAAGGTCTTTGAAACAGATAGCCTTTGGGTTTGCGATGAACTTTTCGATAAGAGGAAGAAAGAAATTCTTGCCCATTCCCTGTTCCTTGCCAACGCTAAAAATGATGCTGTGACAATAAGCATCAATATCTTCGACGAACTTATTATTCACACGGAACAGGGGCAGCAGGGTAAATTCCAATTCATTTGAGCCTGTGATCGATTTCAATGACTGAACAACCTGGCCATTGCTTATTTCATCGGCCTTGCCATGACTATTAACCAGGATATCTTTTATCTTTTCCAGCGCGTAGTCTGTCGTCACATCCGTAATTGTAATGATCGAGAAACCGGAGAACCGAAAGAGATTGAGCGGTAATTTTTTTTCCAAGGCTTCCGAGACGACATCTTCTGCCAGGTTACCGTGCAATAATTCGGGGCTGATCTCGGGTAACGGTTGTTCAGCAGTAGCCTTTACAAACCGGGTATCCAGGTTCACGCGGAAGTATTTGACAAGAGAGCATTCCTTGTCAAATATCTTATGTATCATCTCAGTCTTTTTGTTAGAATTTAGATTATAGAACTGGTCCAGGAGAAAGGAGTAGAGCATGGAACTTTTTTCCCTGTAAAGTTCTTTGGCGTCGGGGAACATCGCTGGGTTTACCTGCTCTGTCATGGATTCTGTCAGCAGATTGTACAAAGGATCGGAACCATAAAAGATGGCAGGCGTTACGGGCACAGAAAGACCCCAGAGCACATTTTTTTCATCTTCAACAACAGTTGACAAAGCGATATACAGAAGGTCAAGCAGGTCCTTGTATTTGCCTGTATCTTCTACTTTAACTTCCCTTTCCAGTTCGGGATATTTTTCAAAGCGTCGCAGAATGAGCTCGTAAATTTCTGTTTTAATGCTGCGTACATCATTCTTTCGCTCGCGGATGTAATCCAGGAATGGTTTAAATGTAAGAGTAATGGCCGGCCTTGGTATCGCCGGATCATATATGTCGGGAATCGAAATAATCTTATGTTGCATATGATCAGGTATTGATTAGCAATTTGCCACATGTGAACGGGCTATGGCGAGATCGATGATACAGGTTTGGTCAAAACCTGAAACCCATCGTGAAATTCGGATACCAACCTTCGACAGAAAAGCCAGCAACCAACTGCAAAACTACTAATTGTGCCGGAGCAAAATAAAATCCTCCACCGATCCCGTTATGCCATTTGTGGGAATCTTCATTTTTTTCCCAAACCCGGCCAATATCATAGAAACCGGTGAAGCCGAACTGCCCGGGCAGGATATAACTGGCAAACTCGGCCAGCTTGATTCTTAATTCGAGGTTGTTATAGATAGAGTGCTGTCCAGCAAACCGGTATTGGCGATAACCCTGCAAATTTTGATGACCGCCCAGGAATAATGACTGGTAAAAAGTTGTATTGCCCAGTGTAATACCTCCGCCTAATCTTTCACTCAGCACGATGGTTTGAGAAAGGTTCAGTGATTTATACAGTGCTATTTCTGGAATAATCTGGATAAATGATTTGGAATAGCTATTCAGCCCCATATATCCCTGTACAAGTATATGCACATAAGAACCCCAGCCTGGCAGCAGCGGATGGTTTTTCCGGTTCCTAATGAAATTGATGACAAGACCCAGGTGCGTCCTGGCTTTATCAAGGGTACTACTATCATAAGAACCGATAAGCGAGGGATCAGAGGTAAGTCTGCCTTTGTTTTCCTCCTGATCGTACGAGTAATGCTGCAGTGAAGGACCGATGCTGAAAAATGAATTCTTATCACCTCGCCACCTGACTGCCGGGTCAGCCTGGTAAATGGTGAACCGGGCCCGGTAGTATTTTTTATAATTTTCGGTTTTCTCGAATTCGGTTTCATTGCCGCGTCCAAAAAAATTCTGCGTGTTATTCGGGGCCCTTGCGACCAATTGCATGATAAAATCGGGCTTGCCATTATAGCCAAGCCATTCGCCATGATAATTGAAGCGATAGGCCCTGGTAGAAAAAGAATGAGCAAAGCCAGCCTGCTGGACACTTGCATAAGGCAGCTTCCTGAATCCCTGGTGTGTATGTTTGAAACTTAATCCAAAAAGCAAGCCATCATCGGGGTTCAGCCCAACCAGCAGCATGGGCACGGTAACATTATACCGGCGCGTAGGTAAAATGGCTGTATTGGCGCTGTCATTCGATAAATGTTTTTTGATCTTATAACTCATCCCGTCAAAAAAAACATTTGTCTCTTTGCCATAAACATGCATCTTCCTGCCAGCCTTGATCACGTTATAATCTTTTTTACCCTCACCGCCGACAATCCTGAATTTAATAGAAGTTTGTTGGGTATTCACCACTACACTATCATCTCCGCGACCAATAAAGAGTCTTATTTCTTTGGTAACGGAGGGAGTAAAGACTTTTGAATATAATTGTTCTTTTACTTTTCTTTCTTTCGTGAGTTTATGGATCGTCAGTAAAACCCCGCCGCCCGTCGCGTCGCTGATCTCCACCAGCTCATTCTTATCTGATACACGTATGTCGGCGATCTTGTTGATGAAGAAATAATATTTTTCGGCTGCGTCAGCAAGATGATCACGGCGCTTTTTCATTTTATTAAGCAGGTCATCATGTCTCAGGCGATAGGATTCCGGTGGAAGTTTGCTCAGGCCAGTTTCCAATACACTGTCAGTTAGCGCTGCTGAGAATTCATGAGATATTTTGATCCAGGTTTCATGATCCAGTTGATTGAGAAACCTGTTGTCAAGAGTTTGCCCGTTCAAAAAGAATTCATTGGTTTTCTTGAAATCCGCGCGGAAACCTCTCAGGAAAGGAGCAATCGCCCGCGTAGATGCGATCCGCGGAAGAAATCCTCCATTCCGGTAAAAAGCCTGGTCGCGGTCACGCGGTATCGCGATATATTTTTTCTCACTTCCTTTTTTCTCATCATACCAACGCCACTGGTCATCGTGACGGTCCCAGTCACCAAGATAGAGATCGAGCAACCGGGCTCTGAAAAAAGCGACACTATCAACGCTGTTATCGTTGTCCTGGTTCAACTTCTGGAGCATTTCCGGGGTATTGTCTGAATTACCGAAGGGCTCCCGTTCTTCAAGCAGGCAGAGCCTGTTGGCAAACGTTTTTTGATAAATGCCCAGTTGTTTATCGGGCGCTACGTAACCAATCACCGGATTTGCATGAGGCACACGAACTGCATTGGCAAGAATCGGCACGACGAGCGGACCGTAAGGATGTTGAGCAGACATGGCATCTCTTGCGATATCCCTGGCAAATGTTTCTCTCAGTCCCTCGGGGAGCAGGACATCCGGAAACTTTTCGATGCTTCTTAACACCCATTCTTTTCCATCCTTATCTTTTAACCGCAACGACAATGTCTGGTGCCCGCCTCCACGTTTATAGGGTGTCAGCCCGCCTTTTAATTCTGAGATCCTGATTACTGGCAATTTGGTAGGTACTCCCCATTCCTTACGATACCCTTCGCCGAATATGTTCCTGTGCAAACCGCTAACATGATCATAAGGAGCATAGGCGCTCACTTCAATGCTGTCTTTTGTTATGGCCTCATAGGATGCTTCTTCCTGCGTTTTCAGGTCCTGGTAAGGGTGAGTGTAAGAAAATGCAATTTTCGCCCCGGCTTCCCCGTAAGTGTAGTAGTCGAATTTGGTATCATTGTTAGGTAACAGGTCAATCGTCACATAACCCTGTTGAGCTTGCGCAAAAACTGAACTCTTCCTGCGTAGCGCACTGCTTGCCTGCGAGCCACTACCGCTGACGATTTGCAGATGGTTGCTTTTGATGAGTTGCAAACCCTGTTCGTGTCCGGCTGCATAGGTAAGATTGGGAAAACTCCCAAAGACATTATTTACTTTCCTGATCATCTCCTTATACAAAGGATGATGAAGATCCTCCGGGCTTGTAAATGACCTGCGAAGCAGCGGATAGAGTGACCCTACGACAGGCAATGGAATATATAAGTTCTTATTCAGTGCAGTAAAAGGAAAAATATGATCCTTCCAGGTAAAATTGCCTCCGCGGATACCATACGATTGGAACGGATGATGTGAAGCAAGGATGATTACTTTAAACCTGTTTTTGAAAAAGAGATCGTCGAGTTTTGCAGCTACTTCTTCTTTGGTTGTACAATCGCAGTCTGCTTCGAAATTGAGTTTACTGTAAGGGAATAACCACCACTCTGAGTCAAACACAATAATTACGAGCTGGTCATTGATGTTAATTTCCACGGGATCGGGACAACCATTAGCCGGCACCAACTGGAGCAAAGGATCGTTTTGTCCGCGCAAATATTCCCATTGTTTCCTGACGGAAGACAAACCATTCCTGCCTGAATTGTCCCAGTCCCTGTTACCAGGAATAAAATATACCGGGGCGCCTTTGCTGCGCATCGGCTGGTATTGGGATTGCAATACCTGTTTCTCCATTATGCTGTCACCGGAGAACGAAAGCCCGCGGGGAAAAATATTGTTTCCGAGAAATAGTACAGTAGTTTGGCCGGAGATGATCCGCGATGCAGCATCAGAGATCACAGCCTGTTGTTGCTTATTGATAAAACCTGCATCGCCAATGAGAATGATCCGATGTCGTATGCTGTCCTGGCCGGCCGCAAAGCCTTCCAACAGGAATAGCGGTATAAGGCCAATCCAAAACTTTCGCATAAACAGTTTTTAAAGCCCTTATTTTTTGAAAACGAACTTAAGCACATTCCCGTCTGACAATTCATCTCCTTCATTGGAAATATACAGATTATTTTCGTTGTCAAATGCAATACCCTCAGGTTGCCGGAACACGGAAGGGTCCAAAGGATACACTTCTTTCACATTCCAGTCCTTGTCTGCGATAACGAGCATTTTGTTGACCGCGGAAACGATAAACCATTGGCCGGTTGCCGGGCTTCTGCCTAACGCGGAAGGATGGAATTTGAATTTATCTTCGCCTGTCAGTTTTTCGATAGTCTTTACGCTGAGAGTGGCGCTTGCACCTTTTGTAAGACTACCATCAGGCTGCATGGATAACATATACGCAGTTATCGCTTTTGTAGTTTCATCGTCTCCACAGTGTTTGCATAATATCCAAAGCTGGTTATTTTTTTCATCAGCATACATTCCTTCGAATTCTCCTTCCGGCAGCAATCCTTTCCATTCTTTTGTATCAGTTATTTCGTCACGGGATCTTTCTGTGAAAGGAAAGGTGAATATTTTGCCATCACTTTTCAGAATGATAACCTGGTCATTCAGGATGGCCATATCTTCATAGTCGCCGGCCTTCGCAAATTTGGAAGAGGAAGCTTTTTTATCCCCCGGGTGCAGGTAATACAACCGTCCCTGTTCGTCCTGCTCGGCATATAAAGTGTCTTTATTCCCCTTGTAAAAACTGATGCCCGATATCTCATGCAATGATTCGGGCATAACAAATTTTTTTGGTTTGTTTAAATCATAACCCGCCGGGCTTTTGTATTCCTTTTTTTGTCCCGAACAGGACAAACCAACTATGAGCAAGGCCAGTAGATAATTCTTATTCATGACGCTTCAACATTTGATAAATAATTTCCTGCGATCTTATTTTTTCTTCCGCGGTGGCGACGATGGCGTCATTGGATTGTTCAGTGATATTTACTGCGGCAACAGTATCTTTTAATTGTATCGTAATAATTTCTTGCAATTCCTTTTTGATCGCTTCATCGTAGATCGGGAAGCAAACTTCGATGCGGCGATAGATATTCCGGTTCATCCAGTCGGCGCTGCCGGCATACATTTCTTCCTGCCCGTTATTGTGAAACCAGAATAGTCGCCCGTGTTCGAGATACCGGTCCACGATCCGCTTGGCGGTGATATTTTCACTCATACCTGTGACACCGGGAATTATCCTGCAGATGCCTCGTATGAGCAGGTTAATGGTTACACCCGCGTTGGAAGCCTCATACAACTTATTGATCAACAGTTTTTCTTCCAAATTGTTCAGCTTTATCGTAATAACTGCTTTTAATCCCTGTTGCGCAAATCGTATCTCCCGGTCGATCATCTCGAAGAAACGTTGCTGCAGGTTAAACTGGGCCACCAACAAATGCTTAAATGCAATATCGTGGTGCCTGGCAGATTTTTTTCGCTTGGCAAGATAAATAAACAGCAACTCCAGTTCCCTCAGCATTTCCTTATTCGCCGTCATCAGGATATGATCCGTATAAAATCGGGCTGTGCTTTCGTTGAAATTGCCGGTAGCCAGCAACCCATAGTATTTTGTACGTTTATCCTTTTTCTTTTTGACCAGGGCGACCTTAGCGTGGACCTTCAACCCGGGTATGCTGTAAATGATCCTGACACCGGCTTCTTTCATTTTTTTTGCCCAGCGTATATTGTTTGCTTCATCAAATCTTGCTTTTAATTCAACAAATACTGTCACGCCTTTACCATTTTTTGCGGCGCTGATCAGTGCATTGGCAATTCTCGAATCACCGGCGACGCGGTACAGCGTTACATAAATTTCCTCGACATCCCGGTCGATAGCCGCTTCATTGAAGAAGCGAAGCACCAATTCATAATCCTGGTAGGGTGTATGCAGCATTATATCGTTTACCGCGATCTCACTGAACACTCTTTGCGCACCATTGATCTTCTTCCGGGCAGGAGGCCATTTGGGATAAGCCAGATCGGGGTCTTTTAAAGGGAAGCCGGAAAGATCTTTCAAATTATGATACATTCCGCCTTCGACGACAGAGGCATTGGCTAAATTAAAAGCCGCGATAAGTTGTGTTAGTAAATGTTCCGGCATGCCCGGAGAATACAGGAAACGGGTAGCGAAACCCTGGTCTCGCTTGACGATCTGCTTTTCAATTTTATCAGCGATATCACCTTCGTATTCATCCTGCAGATCCAGTTCCGCATCTCTTGTGATCTTGAAGCTATAAGCTCCCTTTACCGCTGCACCTGGAAAAATAAAGGGAAGATTTTCTTTAATGATATCATCAATAAAAACGATATAACGGATGCCATTGGTTTGGGTATCGAAAAAACGAGGGAGTTGATCGGAAGGAATATTAATGATGAATGTTCTTTCTTCTTCTTTCTCCTCCAGCACGGCCGCGATATATAATTTATTGCTTTCCGGGAAAAAATCACCGGCGCCCGAAACTCGTATAGGCTGCAGAAAAGCCAGCAGTTGCGAAAGAAAGTATTCCTGTGTAGTTCGTTTAATACTTTCGGGAATAGGCTCCTTATAAATGAGGTGGACAGCTTTTTCTTTTAATAAAGGAATCAACTGGCGGGTCAGTATATCTCCATATTTCTCCAACTGTTGTTGCACTTTTCCCGTGGCTTCCTGCAATGGTGTCCCTGCATCTCCTTTTTTTATTTTCTGTAAAGCCGTCAGTGCGGGGATTCGTACCCGGTAAAACTCGTCGAGATTGGAAGAATAGATAGAAAGGAAATTTATCCTCTCCAGTAAAGGAACATCTTCCTTGGCTGCCTCGAGCAAGACTCTCTCGTTAAAGGAAAGCCAGCTAATATCCCTGTCGAAATAACTATACTCCACGATCAGCTATTGAATAAAAACTATTTTCCTGCAATGATGGTGGCTAATACAAAGGCGATCACAGATGTGATCAGGCCATACATAAAAATATTGTAGGATATGCGCAGCAACCTGAATTTCCGGCCCAGCACCACACCCTGCGAATAAACGTCTTTAATCAGCGTACCATATAAAAAATCCCGGTCATTCATTACCTGTAACATGCCGGCTGTGTAGTCAGAAAGGTTCATCCGGTAAAAATTTCCAAAGAACAGGAGGTTTACTTTTTTCTCGTCGAGATCCGCCTGGCTGAATTTCCCTCCGGGAAGACTGGGGCGGGTAGCGACGATCGAAAAAATAATGGTCATCACACAGGTGACCAGTATGAGATAAGTGGGATAGCGGAGGAAATCATATTCCTCCAACTTGCGCAGCAACAAGCTGATGATGGCGGAAAGAATGATCGAGTTCACCGTGATCATAATATGTGCTTTGTTATCCGCCATATCGCTCAATCGCTGGTTGTTCCCGGAGGTTATCCTGAACATTGTCTCGATGCCTCTGTCAGGCCTGGCATTTTTTTCTACTTTTTTAGTCTTTTGAGGCTGGATTCCGGGGATAGCATTAATATTATCGGTAACCATTGGGATTACCGGCACCGCAGTGCTCTTCGCATCAGCCGTTTTTTGTCCGCCCTTCTCAGTGTTCTCTTTTTGGTTTTCTTTTTTATCAGCCACTTTGTTTTTCAATTTGTTCAGGATCTCCTGTTTTTGGTCGTTCAGCAATAACTGGCAGTAATCGGTGAAATAATGATGCATTTCAAACAGCTTGATGGTCCCTTTCCGCCAATCGTCCTTGCTGATATTAATAGCCTGTTTAGCTTCGGCTTCTTTACGCATTAGCTTATTGTTCTTCGGGAAATCGTCGGTTCCTAAATGAAACAGGTCTGCATCACAAACTATTTCCTCCAGCCTGTTTTTTGGAGTTTGGGGAATGCGGGTGGCAAGAATACAATTGATGACTGCCTGGATGGTTTCTTCGTCAGTGCCATTGAGGCGAAGGAAGGCCGAGGCCATTTCCGCACTCTTGGCTTCATGGTTGGAAGGGTCGGCAAAATAACCCGCATCATGAAACCATGCCGCGGAGGTCACGATGAAGAAATCTTTTTCATTCAACTGGTAATGATTCGCGATCTGGGATGCTGCTTTCACCACGCTTTGTGTATGCTCCAGGTTATGATAAATAAACGTCTTATCTTTTTGAGACTTGAAAAGGGACTGGATATGATCCTGGATTTTTGTCGATAACTCCGGGTAGTTCATCTGTGATTATTTGAACTCTAAATGTAACTAATGTCTACGTAATTCCCATTGCTATTTAACGAGTTCGAGGTGCAAGACTCTTTTAATGACCACTGGGATTTCCGCATCGTAAGTGCTAAAGTCAGGGGACGAATTATACCTCATTCGAAGGTTCAGCAGGTTGATCATTTCGGCCTGAAGGATCATACCTGTATGATTGTCTAGCGTGGTGGTGATGATGAATCTTTCGACGCCCCAGAGCAGGTTGACTTTATCGCCAGAGCCTTTACGTACCATTTGAAAATTATTCGGCATTTCAAATGACTGTTTGCCTATCGTGTCAATGTAAGGTATGATGCCGGTGTAGTAAGGCGGTAGGAAAGATGTTTCTACGACTGTCGTTTTTTTATCTTTTATTAATAGCCGTTGTTTCACCTGTATACAATCTTCGCCATTTATTATTTGTTTGCCATCGGCGAAATTTCCTTTTAACACAGAATCAAGGAAAGACAAATGCCGGGGATCCAGCTTATGAACATGCAATGCCGGTGATACGGCCACGTAAAATGTATTAAGGTCAGTGATCTCACCAGTCATTTCAGGGATTGACAGGGCTGGCAATTTCAACTGGCCGCCTGGCATTAGCGAGATCTTATAGGAAGGTACTTTTTGAGCTATGGAATCCAGCTGGGCTGTTTCTTTGCCGACAACCTTTTTGCTTATCCATTTTATTTCTTCAACCAAATGCCCCGAATCGACTACGATGCTGTGATGAGAAACCGATATTGTTTTTGAATCTGGTTGGTTGTTACGGAATGATTCGGTGGTAAGCCGGTATTGAAAATGTTCGCCTTTTTTATAATGGCGGAATTCGATGGATTGGCTAAGGCCGGTAGATGGGATGATATAGATCAGCCATAGCAGTAATTTCATGACAGCTTATTGCCTATGAAGTTATGAAATTAACAAAACGATAGGGGATTAGCTCATTAAAATCATAGACTACCATTTACCAAAAAATCGCTGCCATTCACTCAAAATCTTTCCAGCCCCGCAGGCA
>Ga0066652_100000271_pt1 | contig 26551 bp, 29 predicted proteins | sample GraSoiAngelo_101_FD_71413 | JGI IMG/M metagenome (GOLD analysis project Ga0066652, IMG submission 71413) | Grasslands soil microbial communities from the Angelo Coastal Reserve, California, USA - 14_0903_02_30cm | ecosystem: Environmental > Terrestrial > Soil > Grasslands | place: USA... | reverse complement strand
GACCGGCGCATGGAGCAGGTCTACCGCGTGACGTCGGTTGCCGCGCTGCGCGACATCACGCGTGACCTGCCCACCGCGGGCGGCAGCGCCGCCGCCGCGAGCAGCCCCAGGTCGCTCGCGCCGGTCGACGCGTTCCCGGTGGAGCACGGCCGCATCGTGTCGATCATGTCCGAGACGAAGCGGCAGGGACTGTGGCAGCTCCCACGCAAGCTGGACGTCTGGTCGATCATGTCGGAGACGCGCCTCGACCTCACGGAGTCTCAGCTGATGGAAGGAGTCACGGAGATCCGGCTGCACGCGCTGATGTGCGCCATCAAGATCGTCGTTCCGCCGGGCGTGCGCGTGGTGATGCAGGCCGGCGCGCTGATGGCCACCGTACAGGACGACCTCGGCGATCAGCCGCCCGTGGGCTCGCGAGCGCCCGTCGTGCGCATCACGGGCCGGCTGGTCATGGGCGAGCTGAAGGTCAGCACGCGCAGACGCGAGGATTAGGGGAAGAGCAGTCCGCCGATCGCGAAGAACGTGACGACGGCCGCCGGAAACAGCGTGAGGCCGATCGAGAAGACGAGTCCGTGCCGGAACAGCGCCGGGCCGACGCCGTACACGGGCCGCCCCAGCCAGCGCTCGGTGAGGTTCTCCGCGATGGGCCCCAGGGTATAGAACAGGTTGGCGACGAGCCCGTACGCGACGATGACCTGCCACTCGAGGCGCAGCCATTGGCCGCGCGCGATGAGCGAGAGCAGCTCCGCGTAGCAGAGCGTGCCCAGTCCGACGGTACCGACGATGAGGTTGTACAGGGGCCGCCGCCGCTCCCACCAATGGAGGATGCGCAGCGGTGAGCGGATCAGCGTCGGCTCGAAGAGCAGTGTTTGAAGCGACATCAGCGTTTCCCCGAGAATGGACAAGTACTTTAAGATGTAAAGTCCCTTCCGGCGCGCAAGGGCTCCCGTGTGGCGGATCGGCCGGGAGCGGTGGGATGGCTGCCGATGAGGCGCGACCGGCCGGGCTACGGACCCAGGTGCAGGTACTGCGTGTCGTACCGCTCGATCGACTCGCGGATGATCCGCATCGCGACGTCGCTCTTCTCCCACCCCAGGATCTGGACTCGCTTTCCCTCGAGGTCCTTGTACCGCTCGAAGAAATGCTCGATTTCCTTGAGCACGTGCTGCGGGATGTCGGCGATGTCGAAGAACTCGTCGAAGTATGGATCGTGGAGTGGCACCGCGAGGATCTTGTCGTCCGGCTCGCCTCGGTCCAGCATGCGCAGCACGCCCAGAGGCCGCGTGTCGATGAGACAGCCCGGAAACGTCTCCTCCTTCACGAGCACGACGATGTCCATCGGATCGCCGTCGAGGTGCAGCGTGCGCGGGATGAAGCCGTAGTCGCCGGGATAATGCATGGACGAGTACAGCACACGATCCAGGCGGATCAGCCCCGTGTGCTTGTCGAGCTCGTACTTGTTTCGCGTGCCGAACGGGATCTCGATCACGGCGGTGATCTCTTCGGGCGGGTGCCGACCCGGCGGAAGATCGCGCCAGAGATTGATCATGGCGAAAGCTAGCCCTCACACGGAATCCGGCTGCGGCGTCGGAACGCGGTCCGCGCGGCGCAGCTGATCGAGCAGTCGCGACGCACCCTTTCCGCGCAGCGCGTTGGCGAGCCGGATGCCGTCGAGCTCCGGCTGCTGGTCCTCGAGGGCGTGCCGGTCCCGCAGCACCGTCCGGCCGTCGGGATCCACGATCAGGCCGTGCAGCACGCGCATGCCTTCGGCCTCGACGACGAGCGCAGATACGGTGGAGTGCGGGCCGCCTTCCAGGGCAGCGAAGAACGCGCGCTCCGCCGCCGCGTCGATGCGCGTACGCGGATGGCTGATGGCGGCGAGCGCGTCCGTGAGCTCGGTGTCGGCTTCCCGGACCTGCAGTGCAATCACCGCCTGCGTCGGTGCGGGCAGCCACTCGGGCGCCTCGAGGTACGCCGCGATGCGCTGCGGGACGTCGAGTCGATGCAGCGCGTCTGCCGGAGCGATCGTCGCATGCACCTGCCCATCGTCGACCTTGCGGAGGCGCTCCGGAAGGTCGCCGCGCAGCTGCACGGCCTCCACGTTCGGATACAGCGCCGCCAGGAGGGCGCGACAGCGAACGCTCGGTGTGCCGATGCGCGTTCCGTTCGGGAGCTCGTCGATCGTCGTGCCCTCGAACAGCGCGTTCAGCACCAGCGCATCGCGTGGATCGCCCCGCTCGAGGACGCCGGCGATGGCGAGACCCGGCGACGCCGCAGCGGGAAGATCCGCGTAGGCGTGTACCGCGACGTCGGCGCGCTTGCGCAGCAGCGACTGCTCGAGCGCATGCGCGAACGGCGCGATGTCGCCATCGGAGCGGAATGGTGTGTCGTAGTGCTTGTCGCCATCGGTGCGGACCAGGACCAGCTCCGACGTGATTCCCTGCGTCTCCAGCATCGCCTGGACTGCGCGCGACCGGCGAAGTGCCAGCTCCGTGGTGCGCGTCGCGATGCGGAGACTCTGTTTCATCGCGGAGGTCGGCGCGACCGCCACCACAGCGACAACACGTACCCGCCGTAGAGCAGCCCGGCGATCACGTACGCCGCGTGGTAATAGCTCCGCGTGTCAGGCGTCATGGGCTTGCGTCCGCCAGCGCCCGGGCGACCGCGAGCCGATAACGCGCCCGGATCAGCATCGTGCAGAAGAAGAGAAATGCGATGCTCGAGAGCGCGAACGTCAGGAGCATCTCCGGGGGGAGCGACGGCCGATCGGGCTTGAGGACGATCGGCATCGGATGCAGCGTGCGAAACAGGTACACGCTGAGGTGGATGAACGGGATCAGCAACGCCGCGAGCACGGCGAGCACCGCCGAATACCGCGCGCGCGCCACGGGCTCGTCGATCGCGCCCCGCAGCACGAGGTACGCCGCGGTCACGAACCAGAGAAACAGGGTGAGCGTGAGTCGCGCGTCCCACGTCCACCACGCACCCCAGATCGGTTTGCCCCACATGGGACCGGTCGTGAGCACGACGGAGGTGAACAGCAGCGCCACTTCGCCCGCGCTTTTCGCCAGCCGATCCGACCGCTCGTCGTGCAGCCACAGATACACCATGGACATGAGCGCCGAAATCGTCAGCGCCAGGTACGCGCTCAGGGCGGCAGGCACATGGATGTAGTAGATCTTCTGCGCCGCACCCTGGACCGCCTCCACCGGCGTGAAGAAGACCACGCGGACCACGGCACCCACGACCCCGAGCGCGGCGATCGCGAACAGCCCGTCGAGCGGCGGCCGGCGAACGAGCACGTGCGCGTCGTTCTCTCCAGCGGACGTCAGCGGCGCGGACACGGGTGCAGCGGGAGAGCTCATTCCTCGAGGGTATGGGGGAACGCGACGGTGCAGGCCACCGCGAACACGATGTCGAACGCCACGAGAATCTTCAGCCACGGAAGCGCCTCGGCGAGCGGCCGGCCCGCCAGCAGCTGCGTCGACGCCTGCGCGGACGTCAAAACCACCGGTACAAAGAAGGGCAGGCTCAGCATCGGGAGCAACAGCTCGGCCATGCGCGTATTGACGGCCATCGCGCTGAACAGCGTCCCGACGGCCACGAGTCCGATCGCGGCGAGCAGCGCCACCACGCCGAGCGCCGCAACGGCGCGGCCGAAGGGAAGGTTGTAGAAGATCGCCACCGCGGGAACGGCGATCGCCAGCACCGCCGCGACGAAGATCGTATTGGCCAGGGCCTTCCCGAGATAGATCGCCTCGCGGTCCACGGGCGCCACGAGCAGCGCGTCGATACCGCGATCCTCCATCTCGACTCCAAACGATCGGTGCAGTCCGAGTAGTCCGGCGAAGGTGAACGTCACCCACAGCACACCCGGCGCCAGGTCCATCGCGGGCACCGCTGTCGGATCCCAGGCGAAGAAGAAGATCACGAGACCCAGCAGCGCGAACACGACCACGGAGAGGAATGCGCTCTTGGTCCGCAGCTCGATCGCGAGGTCCTTTCTCGCGACGATCCAGGCCGCGCGAAGCATCCCCGGCGGGTCAACTCGCATTGCCAACCAGCCGGCGGTACTCCGCCGCGTATCGTTGTGTATCGACGTCGGGCTCGGCGCGCGCCTCGTAGCGCACGAAGGCGCCCTCGCGCATGATGGCCGTGTGGGACGCCAGGGCGAGCCCTTCGCTGAGATTGTGCGTCACGAGCACCAGTGTCGCGCCACGCGCGCGCAGCGCGCGCAGCCGCGCCGTCAGCGCCGACGCGCCACCATCATCCAGCCCGGAGTACGGCTCGTCCAGCAGCACGACGGTGGGCTCGTGCACCGTCGCGCGCGCAATGGACACGCGCTGCTGCAACCCGCGGCTGAGCGTGCGTACGGGGACGTGCGCGCTGTCGAGCATGCCCATGCCGGCGAGCGCCTCGCGTGCGGAGGTCTCCGGATCTGCGAGCCCGTACAGGCGCGCGCTGAATACCACGTTCTCCAGTGCCGTGAGCGGCGCGTACAACATGCTCTGATGTGAGATGAGTCCGACGCATGCGCGAGCGCGCGCGTCCCGACGGACGTCTTCGCCGTGAAGCCGCACACTTCCGATTGTGGGTTTCAGCAGACCGGCGACGAGGCGAAGCAGCGTCGTCTTGCCCGCCCCGTTCGGGCCGAACAGCGCGAGACACGATCCCGCCTCGAGCGTCAGATCGATTGCCGCTACCGCCGTGCGACGCCCGAATCGCTTGACCAACGCGGTCGCCTGCACCGCGGGCGCGGGGGAGCTCATGAGCCGGAAAGATACGCGTCGCGAATCTCGTCGGACTCGATGATGTGCATCCCCGGCTCGTCGGCCTTCGCCGCGCGCACGAGCGCGCCGGCGACGTCACGCGCGTGCACCGGGCGATACCGGCCCGGCACCGCCCAGGCCATGCGCTTCGCGAGCGACTCTCCGAGCCGGAATTCACGCCGATCGCCCAGCAGCAGCGACGGTCGCACGATCGTGAGCGATCGGAATCCCAGCGAGCGCAGCGCGTCCTCGAGCTCGCCCTTGACGCGGTTGTAGAAGAAGCGCGATTCCATGCTTGCGCCGAGCGCGGTGACGAGGAGGAAATGGCGCGCACCCTGCTGCCGCGCGAGTCGTGCAGCCGCCAGCGGGATGCCGTAGTCCACCGCGCGAAAGCGCCCGCGGTCTCCACCCACCGCTTTGATGGTCGTGCCGAGCGCGCAGATGACCTGGTCGACGCCGAGCATGTCGCGCCGGTCGTCCAGATGGTCGAAGTCGACGATGTGCGCCTCGACCCTCGGCACCGTCGCCTCGGCGAACTTGCGCCGTGCAAGTACGACGATGCGGGTGAAGGCGGGATCCCGGACGAGCAAATCGAGGCAGTGCGAACCGACAAGGCCGGTTGCACCAAGAAGCGCGATCGACGGCATACGGCGTTAAAACTGCGTTCATGACGGCGTTCATGACAGCGTTCGCCGCAACGTGCAGGATGGCCGCATGGCTGTGGGTGGTCGCGGGGCGGGCCGCGATGCCGCCCATGATCGCCGTTACATCATCCGGCGGTTGTCTCTCCGCCGAGCAGCGTGAGCACTTCGCCCGTGATGTATGACGAATCGGCGTTCGATGCGAAGAACACGTACGCCGGGGCGATCTCCTCCGGCTGCGCCGGTCGCTCCATCGGCTGGGATGCGCCGAAGTCCTTCACGGCCTCGGCGTCCTGGTCGGACGGGTTGAGCGGAGTCCACACCGGACCCGGCGCGACGCAGTTCACCCGGATTCCCTGCTTCACCACGTTCTGCGCAAGTGACTTGGTGAACGCGTGAATCGCGCCCTTCGTCGCCGAGTAGTCCAACAGCTCCTCGCTCCCTTCCAGCCCTGTGATGGAACCGGTGTTGATGATGGCGGCTCCGGCGCTGAGGTGCGGCAGTGCGGCCTTCGTCACGCGGAAGTACGCGTAGATGTTGGTACGGAAGGTGTGGTCCCATTGCTCATCGGACACGTCCTCGAGCGACTCCTGGTGCTGCTGGAAGGCCGCGTTGTTCACCAGAATGTCGAGCTTGCCGAATGTCTGCAGCGTTCGCTCGACGATGTGCTCGCAGAAATCGGGATCCGTGAGATCGCCGGCGATCGCCAGGCAGCGCCGTCCCTCGGCTTCCACCGCGGCCTTCGTCTCCGCGGCATCCTTGCGTTCCTGCGGCAGATGCGTGAAGGCGACGTCGGCGCCCTCGCGCGCGTACAGCACCGCGACGGCGCGACCGATTCCCGAGTCCCCACCGGTGATCAGCGCCGTCCTGCTTTCCAGCTTTCCCGCTGCCTTGTAGTGCGGCGCCTCGTACTGCGGCCGCGGATCGAGATCGTGTTCCCTGCCGGGTTTGCGCTGGTGCTGCTTCGGCAGGGGATTCCTGGGATACTGCTTTATCCGCCGCTCGGCTGTCCGTTTCGTACGAGGGCGCTTATTCGATTTCGCCGGCATGGATGATTCTCCGTGAGAGCGGTCCAGCTCCTCGCAAACGATGCGCCCGGACGCTGGCGGGCCGACGCTAGCACGCGAGCAGGCGGACGCTCACACGGACGCTCACACGGGCGCTCACAGCAGCGCTCATGACGACGCAGCTGCCGACGGCACGGGACGGCGAAGACCGCGGGCAGAACGGCAGTCATAGCTGCGCAACGCCGCAGCAATGCCGCCGTCATGATCGCCGCCGGCCCTTTTTAGGGTGTGACTGTGCCTGCCTGCAACGGCTTCGATCTCGCGTACTTGTCGTACCACGCCAGATACCGCTGCAGCCGGTCGACGCGATAGCTCGGGATCGTGATGCCGTGGTACTGGTTCGGATAGATCACGAGCTGGGTGGGAACCCCGAGCGTGCGCAGCGCCTGGTACATCTGCTCGCCACCCACGATCGGCACGTTGAAATCGCTCTGTCCTCCCATGAACAACGTGGGCGTCCTGATACGGTCGGCGTGCAGGAAGGGATACGACACCTTCATCCACGCATCGGGATTCTTCCATGGAAGACCCAGCTCGAGCTCGTACTGGCTCACGTACTGGTCCACGCCGTACATGGACAGCTGCAGCGCACTGCCCGCGCCGCTCACGGCGGCCGCAAAGCGCGGCGTCGTGGCGATGGTGTAATCGGTGAGGATGCCGCCGTAGCTCCAGCCGCCGATCACGAGACGGGTCGAATCCGCGATACCGCGAGTGACGGCCTCGTCGATTGCGCCCATCAGGTCCACTACTTCCTTGTTCCCCCAGTCCGCGAAGATCGCCTTCTGGTAAGCGGAGCCGCGTCCGCTCGAGCCGCGATAGTTCATCGACAACACGCCGTACCCGTTGGCGGCGAAGAATTCGCGATCGAACGAGAACGAGTACTGATCCTGACCGTTCGGTCCACCGTGGATGTACAGCAGCAGCGGAACACGCGCGGTCGCCGTGACGCCCGCCGGCCGCACCAACACTCCGTGCACCTCTGTTCCGTCCGCGCTGCGCGAGGAGAAGTCTTCCGTGGATCCGAGCTGAAGCTGCGAGAACAGCGAATCGTTCTGGTGCGTGAGGCTGCGCAGCGCCGAGTTCTCCCACGCGAACACCTCGGACGGATGCGCCGGTGTCGCCTCGAGTACCGCCAGTCGTCCGCCGGGCGCAAAGGTGTAAGACCCCACGACGCGCTTCCCGGCCACCACGCGCTCGACATTGCCGTCGGTCACGCGCACACGAACCAGGTGCTGCGCCCGATCATCGACCGCGATTGCGTATACGTACCGACCATCAGGCGACCATTGCGGCGAGGACAGGTCGCGGTCGAATGCCGCGGTCAGCACCCGCGCGGGCGCGCTGCCGTCGCTCGGCACGACGGTGATCTTGTCCATGTGATACGCGTAGAATCTGGGCTCGTCGCCGCGCGCGAACGCGATCCACTTGCCGTCCGGGCTCCAGGCGGGACGCCCGGCATCCGGCCCGGCGAAATCCGTGAGGCGCCTCGCTGGCGCGCCGGGCCGTGCGTCCATGACGTAGATGTCCGTGTTCTCCACCTGGTTCGCGTCGCCGGTGGGCGTTCGGACGAACGCGATGCGGCTGCCGTCAGGAGACCAGGATGCGCTTTCGTCATCGTCGAGGCCGCGCGTCAAGGTGTCGACCTTCCGGCTCGCGATGTCGAAGAGGGCGAGATGGCTGCGGCTGGTACCGAGGTAGCCTACGACATCGCGCTTGAACTGATACCGGTCGATGACGATCGGCTTCGGCGTCTTCTTCTCCGCAGTATCCCTCGCGGCAACAGTGTCGGTTTCTTCGTCGATCACGAGCAGTAACCGCTTCGAGTCCGGCGACCACTGATAGCCGGAGACGCCGCCCTTGAGCTGCGTCGCTCGCTGCGCTTCACCGCCACGTCGATCGAGCAGCCAGATCTGCCCGCCCTTCCCTTCCTGCCGTCCGGACACGAACGCCAGGTAATGGCCATCCGGACTCCACCGCGGCGAGGACTCGCCATCCGGTGACGACGTGAGCCGGATGTTCTGTGAGCCGTCCCAGCTCACCATCCAGACGTCAGTGTCGCTCTTGTCCTTGGCGGAGTCTACGGACGACACCGTGTATGCGACCCACGCGCCGTCGGGCGAGAGTTGCGGATCGTTGACGTTCCTGATGCGGTAGAGGTCGGACGCCCGGAGCGGACGCGGCGGCTGTGGCGCGCCTGCCTTCGCGGCTGCCTGCGCGGGCGCGGGCGCTTGCGCGGACGCGACCGTCGAGGACGCAAGGACGCACGCGAGTGCGGTGAGAGATCGATGGATGAGACGCATGACGCTGCTGGCTGTGGTGGGAGGTCAAGTGTAGCTTCGCGGCGAGCGACCCCGGTAGGTGCAGATCGTGAAGCGGCCGCTCGTGAGGCTCACACGGTTACGGCCATGAACGAGATTGACGCGCTTCTGCACGAAAACCGGAAGTTCCCGCCCAGCGAAGAGTTCCGTCGCGCGGCGGTGTATGGCGACCCGAAGATCTACGCGACGGCGGCCAGGGACACCGAAGGCTTCTGGGCCGAGCAGGCGACGCAGCTCCACTGGTACAAGCGGTGGTCGACGGTGTGCGAATGGAAGCCGCCGCACGCGAAGTGGTTCGTCGGCGGAAAGCTGAACGTCTCGTACAACTGCATCGACCGCCACATCGACACGCCGTTGCGCAACAAGGCGGCGCTGATCTGGGAGGGCGAGCCGGGCGATCGTCGGACCATGACGTACTGGGACCTGTACGTCGAAGTGCAGAAGTTCGCCAACGTGATGAAGAAGCTCGGTGTCAGGCGCGGGGATCGCGTCGCGATCTACATGCCGCTGATCCCCGAAGCCGCGGTGGCCATGCTCGCGTGCACACGCATCGGCGCCATCCACTCGGTGGTCTTCGGCGGATTCTCCCCCGACTCGCTACGCGACCGCATCAACGACGCGGAGTGCAAGCTTCTCATCACGGCGGATGGAGGCTACCGTCGCGGTCAGGTCGTCCCTCTGAAGCGCAACTCGGACAAGGCGATCGAGGAATGTCCGTCGATCGAAAATGTCATTGTCGTGCAGCGTCGGCCCGGTGCAGTCGGCGACGAGGCGTTTGCGGAGATGAAGGAAGGACGCGACCACTGGTGGCATCGCCTGATGCAGACGGCATCCGCATCGTGCGAACCGGAGCAGATGGACGCGGAGGACGTGCTCTACATCCTCTATACGTCCGGCACGACGGGAAAACCGAAAGGCATCGTGCACACGACCGGCGGGTATCTCACCGGCGTCGCCTACACGACGAAGGTGGTGTTCGACCTACGCGACGATGACGTGTTCTGGTGCACCGCGGACATCGGCTGGGTCACCGGACATTCGTACGTGGTGTACGGACCGCTCGCGAATGGCGCGACCGTCCTCCTCTATGAAGGCGCGCCCGACTGGCCCGAGAAGGATCGGTTCTGGAGCATCTGCGAGCGCCACGGCGTCACGGTGTTCTACACCGCGCCCACGGCGATCCGCGCGTTCATGAAATGGGGTGAGCAGCACCCGAAGAAGCACGACCTGTCGCGTCTCCGACTCCTCGGCTCAGTCGGCGAGCCGATCAATCCCGAAGCATGGGTGTGGTACCATCACACGATCGGCGGCGGACGCTGCCCGATCGTGGACACATGGTGGCAGACCGAAACGGGCGCGATCGTGATCTCCCCACTGCCGGGTATCACGCAGACGAAACCGGGGAGCGCAACCACACCGCTGCCTGGCTTCACCGCGGCGTTGCTCGACGCGAAGGCGAATGAGATCACCGTCGGCGGCGGACTGCTCGCGCTCACAAAGCCGTGGCCGTCGATGCTGCGCACGATCTGGGGCGACGACGACCGGTACGTGCAGACGTATTTCTCGAAGTGGCCGGGACGAAGTGACCTGTACTTCCCTGGCGATGGCGCGAAGCGGGACGACGACGGCTACTACTGGATCCTCGGCCGCGTGGACGACGTCCTCAACGTCGCGGGCCACCGCATCGGAACGATGGAGGTCGAGTCGGCGCTCGTGGAGCATCCTGCGGTCGCGGAGGCGGCCGTCGTCGGCAAGGCGCACGAGCTCAAGGGTCAGGCGCTGGCGGCGTTCGTCACGCTACGCGAGGGACGTCAACCATCACCGGCGCTCCGTGATGAGCTGCGCGACTTCGTGGCCGAGAAGATCGGTGCGATCGCCCGCCCCGACGACGTGCTGTTCTCGGCGGATCTTCCGAAGACGCGCTCGGGCAAGATCATGCGTCGCCTGCTCAGGGACATCGCGGAAGGCAGGGCGCTCGGTGATACCACGACGCTCGCGGATCCGAACGTCGTCGCGTCGCTGAAGGATCAGTACGAGGCGACGGAGAGCTGAGAGAGGGGGTCTGATCGTTTGGTATGCGACGTGCGCTAATACGGCCGCACACCCGCTCCGACCCCGATGCGAAACTGGTTCAGAAGGTTCTTCCCCGAATCGATCTTCAAACGCAAGCTCGAGCCCGCAGCCGAGCGACGGCTGAGGCTGGCGCTCGCGCGTGCTGAAGAGGCGATGGTCCGGTCACACGTGGACAACGCCCTGATGTTCGTGGACGTGCTCGCCGAAGACATGACGTTTGATCGGGCGATCGATACGTACATCCGCGAGATGGCGATTCCGGAGCCGCTCGCCAGCACTGTGGCGACGCGCACGCTGGTCGTGCTCGGTCAGGACCTGGTGCCGTATCGTCGCCGCGCGCTCGAGGCCGAGGAAGAGCGTCCCCGCCTGCGTCTGAATGACGCGAGCGACGGGCGCCAGCGACCGGTCAAGAGGGCGTAGCGCTCAGGCGTCGGTCGCGTCGGCGTCGCTGGCGCGAACCGCTCGCCACTCGAGCAGCGCGAGTACGAACAGGACGACCGCGAGGCTGGCGGAAACCACGCAGTACCTGCAGATCGCGCGAATCACCCCGAGCTCCAGGTACGTCAGCCACGCGGAGAACAGCGCGCCCCATCCCGTCACGAGCAGCTGCGTGAGCAGCAGGCCCCGTGAGTGCTCCCAGCGCTCCTGCATGCCCGCGAGCGCGAGCGCGAGTATCAGCGCGTAGAAACCCACACCCCACGCGGCGACGGGCAGTCCGAGGAACGTTCCCCACTTGCTGAGCTGTACGGTCTCACAGCTTCCGGTGCCGCACGCGAGCGTTCCGATCACGCCGACCTTGTATAGCGTCAGGTATGCGGCGATCAGCAGGCCGACGAGCGCGATGAGCGCCGTCAGCATACGACGATTCATTGCGTCTTCGTCGCGGTCCGCGCCTGCAGCGCTTCGTCCACGTGACGCTTGAACTCGTCGTACGAGATGGCGCTCGCCACTTTCTTGTTGCCGATGAGGAATGTCGGTGTCGAAGCCACCTGGCGACGCTCCGCTTCCTGCTGGTTGGCGCGGATCTGCGGATCATACTTCCGGCTGTCGACGCAACTGTTGAACTGGTCGATGTTCACGCCGGTGCCGCGCGCGAGATCGGCGATCAGGCCTGCCGGACGGCTGGTGGACTCTCCGTTCCAGCGATCCTGATTGAAGAACAGCGCGTCGTGCATCTCCCAGAACTTCCCCTGCTCGCCGGCGCACCACGCCGCGCGATGAGCCGACCACGTGTTCCGGTGCATGCTCAGCGGGTAGTCCATGAAGCGATACCGGATGAGTCCCGCGTTCACGAGCCGCTTCCGCACATCGGGCTCGGTGAGGGTCGCGAAGCTGCCGCACGCCGGGCACTCGAAGTCCGCGAACTCCACCACCTCGATCGGCGCGGTGTCGCTGCCGATCACGTGGCCCTGGTTCGGGACCGGCGGAAGCGTCGTATCCGCGAGCGAGACGCTGCCCTTCGGACGCGAGGCCATGTAGGAAAGGGCGGCGATTCCGGCGACCAGCACCGCGCCGAGCAGAATGTAGAAGGGACGGTTGCTGCGTCGCGCCGTGACGGGCTTTTTGTTACCGGTCTTCCGGGGACCACCGGGTCCGTTCTTCACCACTCCGGATCCTCTTCCTCCTCCGCTTTCCATTCGCTCTTGTCCCATTTGCTTTCGTCGTCCTTGAGTTCCGATATGAGCCGGCGGCTGTCGGCGACCTCGGGTGTGTCGTAGGTCGCACGTACCTCGTAGTGGAACAGCTCGCTTCGCACGTCGCCGATGAGCTTCATCAGCTCGCCAGCCTGGTCGAGGACCCGGCCGTCCCGGTCGAGCTCGAGAATGCGTTGCGCGAGCGCTCGAAGCAGCGCTTCCAGGTTACGCGCCCGATCCTCGTCGTACGTCTGTTCCGGCTCCGACATGGCGGGGTTGCAACCTCTGTGAATGACCCTCGGGCGCTGTGGAAAAAGCTAGCGGTATCGAGGTTGCGCAAGCAATGCGCCTTGGAAGGACTCGTCTCTGCGGAGGAACTACAATCGACGCCGATCTTTTGCGGGTACCGGTAGGTCCGGGCTCGCTGCATGTGGAACGTTATGGACACGGGGGCCAGGCCGTGCTGCTGGTGCACGGGTTCGGTACCTGCTCGTTCGTGTGGCGCAACATCGGTCCCGCGATCGCGCTCGCCAACCTGACGGCGTTCGCCGTGGACCTGTTCGGTCATGGCGAATCGGACCGGCCGTTCGACGCGGACTACGGCATCGCGGCCCAGGCGGAGTATCTCGACCGCGCGCTGACGGCGCTCCGCGTATCGAAGGCGACGGTGGTGGGGCTCGATCTCGGTGGCGCCGTCGCGTTGCGGTTCGCCGCAGCGCATCCCGACCGTGTCGAAAAGCTCGTCCTCATCAATCCCGTCGCCCTGGACGCGATCCCCGCCGACGACGTGAAGTCGCTGCAGAAGAACACCGGCAAGTACGCCTTTCGGGTATCGCGCGGTGTCATGGGCGCCGCGCCGCTGATGCGTGATCTCCTGGTGAAGAGCGTGAGCGCGCCGGAGCACATGCCGGAGCCGCTCGTCGCGCGCTATCTCGCGCCATACGTAGGGCGCGACGGCGTCGACCATCTGCTGCGGATCGCGCGGTTCGTGGATCGGGACGAGATGGACGAGATCGACCTTCGGGCGTTGCCGCACCCGACCCTGGTGATCTGGGGCGACCAGGACCCGTGGGTCAGCGCCAAGGTCGGCGAGCAGCTCGCGGACGCGATCGGCGGAAGTCGTCTCGTCCGGCTCCCCGGCGCCAGCCGACTGGTACCTGAGGACAATCCGGAGATGTTGAGCAGCCTGTTGCTCGACTTCCTCGGTGTGCGCGGCACGGGAGGCACGGTTTGAGCGAAGAGAGTCTCGTGAGTTTGTGAAGCGACGCGGCGCCCCATTACATTTGTCGAGGCTTTCTTCCCCCTACCTGGTGCATGGCTAAACCGAAGTCGAGAAAGAGTGGTCTAACCGCAGGTCCAACGGCCTTCGAAGAAGCGCGAGACGAGCTGTTCCAGCACATAATGACGTGCGGTGTGGTCGGCGCCGACAGCGCCCACAAGCACGACTGGTTTGCTGAGACCATGAAGTACTTCTCGGAGCGCTTTCCCGAGCTCAACGAGCATCAGATCGCAGAGCTCCGCAAGCTGGGCGAGCGGTTCGCGCTTCCCCCAAAGGCCAGAGCGAGCGCGTAAGCGCTCAGCGTCGTCCCCGGATCGCGCGGCGCAGCACGACGCCCGCGCGCAGCCCGCCGCTCACTCCAACCTGGATGGCGGGCATGACCCCGCCAAAGTCCGGCCCTTCCAGGTCAGCGACTGCGGCCAGGTACGTCTGGCGGCGGACGCTGAGCCCGCCGCCGATGGAGAGCGCCCACCGCTGCTGCTTGAACGGGTCCATGAGCACGCGCGCGATGATGTCACCGCGCCAGCGGTCCCCGACGTATCGGCTGTCCGCGCCGGGCGCGAATGCCGCCGCGACCGTCAGCCGCGCGTAGTAGCCGAGCGCCTTTGTGACGCCTGCGCCGACCTGGTACACGTAGGGCGCGGGTCCCAGCACGTCCGCTCTGACCTCGGGCTGGAGCGCGACGCGCTGCGCTGTTCCCCGAACCGCGAGCACCGGCAGCGCCGCAAGCGCCAATGTCAGCGCCAACGCCAGCGCACGCGTCAGCGCACGCGCGCGCGCCACAACGCCCAGGTGTAGTCGCCGATCGCCCAGGCCGATGCCACGGCCACGACCCAGATCATCGGCGTCGCGGCCGCGGGCCTGATGAGGATCGCGATGAATGACGCCAGCTGCAGTACCGTCACGAGCTTGCCGGGAAAGCGCGCATGAAACGCCACCCGCCGCAGCGATGGTACCGCGCGGGAAACCAGGAAGCCGATGGCCGTCATCAGGTCGCGCGAGATCATGATGAAGTATTCGAGCGTCGTCAGTGCGCCCTCGAAGAGGAACACCGCCACGCCCACGAGCACGAACACACGGTCCGCGAACGGATCGAGCAGCGCTCCCGCGCGTGTCATCGAGCGCGAACGGCGCGCGATCCAGCCGTCGAGATAATCGGTGGCCAGCGCGATCATCACGATGATGATGCGCGTCTCTCCACTTCCCGCCACGATGAACCCCGCGGCCAGGAGCAGACGAGACAACGAGATCGCGTTGGGAAGGCTGCGCAGCTCCGAGACGGCGCGCATGGAGGCGAAAGGTAGTGACGCAGAGAAACGCTTGCTACGGAATACCTTACGGCCTAGCATACGCGCATGGCCACGGTCATCGAGCTGCTGAAAAACGTCGCGATCTTCAAGGACCTCGACGACTCGGAGCTCTCCGAGGTGGCGGAGAAGTGCAAGGAGGAAAAGTTCAATTCCGGCGAGTACATCTTCCGCGAGGGAGAGGCCGGAAACCGCCTGTACCTCATCGTCACGGGGGAGGTCCGCATCAGCCGCGACGTCCCGGGGAGCGGCGAGGAGGCGCTCGCAATCCTCAAGATCGGCTCGCTGTTCGGCGAGATGTCGGTCTTCGATCGTTCCGAGCGCTCGACACACGCGATTTCGAACGGCGGCTGCATGCTGCTGACGATCACGCGCCCGGATTTCGAGATGCTGCTCGACTTCAACCGCGAGATCGCCTACAAGGTGCTGTGGGCGTGCGTCCGGTTGCTGTCCGGCCGGCTCCGTCAGACGAACGACTCGCTACGGTCGTTCCTGGCGATGAGCATGTTCTAGGAGCGCGAACGTCTTCGTCTCAGCGCCCTCGACAGTCCGACGTGGCTGCCCCGCCCAACCAATCGACACACCTGCTCGCGGATCTCGTCGGCGTGCCGGCGTCGCTTCTCAACGACGCCGATCTCCTGCGGGGACTGCTGATCGCCGGGGCCAGTGCCGCAGCCTTGACGTCGAGCGGTATTCCAACTGCGCCGGCCGGTAGCGGCCCCGAGCGTTCATTCGTGCTGATCGTGGCCGGCGGCCACATCGCGGCACACACCTTTCCAGAGCGGGACCTGTTGCTGCTGGACGTGCTCTGCAACGCACGACACGATCCTCGACGTGTGCTCGACGTCGTCGCGCGCCGGCTCTCGGCCCGCGACGTGCGCAGCGAGACGCGATCGAGAGCGTAAGACCCGAACCGAACGGAACACCGTGGAACGATGGCTCGCGCCAGCGCATCTGGCGTTGACGCTGGTCATAATCATCTGGGATGTCGTGCTCGCCGGCAGCATCGCGCAGGTGCGGCTGGCCTCGAAACCCTTCGCGACCATCACCGGGTTCGCCGGGCTGCTGCTCATACCCGCGGTGATCGTCGCCGTCGCCACGACGACGGTGATCACGGGACGCGCCATCTCCACGATCGACTGGCTCTGGCCGTCGGTGATCGTGTTGTTCGCGATCCAGTCGGTGTACGCGCTCGCGCGACGACTGGTCAATCCGCTGTGGGGATACCCGATCGCGTTCTACAACGTGCTGCTCGCCGTCGCGACCGGGTCGCGCTTCTTCGCGGCACATGGCGTCGATCTGCCGCGACCGCTGCTGGTCATCATGGCCGCGCAGGTGGACGCGCTAGCGCTCGTGACGACGGAAGCGGCGCTGACGTCGCCCTTCTTCCTGCACGTTCCGATGGTGACGCCCGCGTTTCCGGCGCTGCGGCGCCTCACGGCGGGCTTCCGCGTCGCGATGGCGGCCGTCGCGTTCGCGTGGTTCGGCGTCATCATGGCGGAAGTGCCCCGCGCGGACATCGCGTTGAACAGCTACGACAGCCACGCCGACGATCGGCTGCGCGAGCGGCCGACTGGATTCGCGGTCGGGCTCAAGATGTTTCCCGACGTCGAGTCACCGCCCTCGGCGGCGTCCGTGAGCACGGACATCGAGACCGCGGATTCCCTGCGCGTGAACGTCGCCAGCGTCGTCTTCGCGCCCGGGGCGTCGCAGGTCGCCATCGACTCGGTGGCCCACGCGCTCGCGTCGATGCAGCGCGATTCGCTGATGGTGATCGCAACCATCGGCTACCGCGGCAAGCTGCTGCCCGAGCTCTCGAAGGGCTCCCTCGATCTCGAGGAACGGCTGGCGACGATACGCCGCGTGCTGACCCGCCTCCGCCCTGACGTCATCCTGCCTGCACAGGATCCCTATGGCATCGGCGCGCGAATACTGGGTCGGCTTCCCGTGACGGAATGGCAGGATTACTTCACGCGTGCCGCAGCGGTCGTGCGCGAAGTGCGTCCACGCACGCGCGTGGCACTGTCTGCGTCCGCGTTCGATTCCCGCGACAGCACGCTGTTCGCGTGGGCTGCCAGCGCAGGGTCACCGATCACCATGGTGGGATTCTCGTTCCGCCCCTCGCGCCTGGGCGCGCGTACCATCGACGCGAGCTTTCGCGCCGCCGACCGCTGGATGCGCGCGATCCCTCAGACGAAGCCGTATTGGGTGTTCAGCGCCGGCGGGTACCCTCTCGTGCACGGCGAGCGGAGCCAGGATCAGGCCGTGTGGGCGACGCTCGCGTGGGCCACGGCGCACGGCCAGGTGCGCGGGCTCGTCGTGAACGAGGCCAGCGACTACGGACAAGCCATGGGCATACGCGCGCCGAACGGCCGCTTCCGCCGCGTGTCCAGCACGGTGCGCAGGTCGATCAAAGGACTGCGCGAGTCCGCGACCCAGGCGGAGCCAGCACCGCCGCCACCCACCCGATGACCGCGGCCGTGCGCGCGAGACGTCATCGCGCGTACGTGGGGATCAGCGGATATGTGTACCCGCGCTGGCGTGGCACCTTCTATCCCGATGACGTGCCGACGCGGCGGTGGCTCGAGTTCGCGAGCGGGAGATTCCCCTCGATCGAGCTGAACGGAACGTTCTACAGCCTCAAGTCGCCGAAGATCTTCGAGCGGTGGGCCGCCGAGGTGCCTGGGGATTTCGTGTTCGCCGTGAAGGGCAGCCGCTACATCACGCACAACCTGAAGCTTAAAAATGCCGGCCAGGCGCTGGCAAACTTCTACGCCAGCGGGGTGCTTGCCCTCGAACGGAAGACTGGTCCGTTTCTCTGGCAGCTGCCCGGGATGTTCGCGTTCAACCCGGAGCGCATGCGGGCCTTCCTCGCCCTCCTGCCGCGCGATTCACGCGCGGCGGCGCGTCTCGCTGAAGGACACGACGCCCGGATTCGCGCGCCGCTGACGACGTCCAGGTACCGCGTCCCATACCGCCACGCGTTCGAGCCGCGGCACGAGTCGTTCTTCTGCGAGGAGTTCTACACGCTGCTGCAGGAACGCGATTGCGCGCTCGTGCTCGCCGACACCGCCGGCAGGTTTCCCTACGCGGAAAAGATCACGACGGACTTCGTGTACATCCGCCTCCACGGCTCGACCCAGCTGTATGTGAGCGGCTACACGGACGCGGAGCTGGACGACTGGGCCGCGAAGATCAAGCGCTGGCGACGTCGCGGTGACGTCTATGTGTACTTCGACAATGACGCGAAAGTGCACGCGCCGTTCGATGCGCTCCGCCTCATGGATCGCCTGTGAGCATCATACGGTTTTTCCCACGCCACGAACCACGCCTTCAACCCGGCGCTGCGGGTCGAAGTACCGCTGCGCTGTGTCCATCATGCCTTCCGCCGTGACCGCGCGGACTCGCGTCTCGAACTCTTCCAGCTCGGACAAGGCGCCGAACATCCATGCGTCCACCATCTCCGCGAGGACGGCCGCGCCACTCTGCTGCCGGATTGCATGGGTACCGATCGCGTACATCTGGGCGCGCTGCAGCTCCTCCGCGGTCACCGGCTCGTCCCGCAACTTCTGCAGCTCGCGCAGCAGCCCCTCGCGCGCCATCGCCTCCTTGTCCGGTGACGTGGCGATGTATGCGTTGAATGTTCCGGCGGCCCGCCGCTCGTTGGCGAACGCGTGGACGGTGTAGCACAGCGACTGTTTGTCGCGCAGCTCCTCGAACAGGCGTCCACCCAGGCCGCTTGCGACGCCTGAGATCATTGCGACGTCGAAGCGGGCGAGATCCGACCGCGCCGGCGACGGCCACGCGAGCACGAGCGCCGTCTGGGCTTTGTCGCGCTGCTCCATAGTCTCGCGCCCGCCGACCGGCCACGCGGGCGGCGCTGTCGCAGTCGCGGACCGGTGCCGCAGGGCATCGAAGTGCCGGGCAAGAAGCTCGGCCAGGGCGTCGGGTTCGGCGTCTCCCACCACCGCCAGGACGCTGGCTCCGTCGAGAAACTGCGAATGGTGCCACTCCTGGAGATCCACCCGGCGCTGCCCCCTCAGCGACGTCTCCGTGCCCAGTGCAGGAACGCCATACGGGTGTCCGGCGAACGCCGTCTGCATGGCGAGCCGCATCGGGTAGCGGTACATGTCGTCGCGCAGCGTCGCGACTTCGGACAGCGCGATCGTACGTTCCGTCTCGAGCGCGGCCGCGTCGAACGTCGGGTGGAGTGCCACGTCGGCCAGCAGCTCCACCGCCGCGGCGGTGTGCGGCGCGGGAACCGAGATCGTCCACCCCACGCTGTCGCCGCCGACGTGCGCGCTGACGCTGCCGCCGAGCATCTCGCCGTCCTCCGCGATGCGCACGGCTGACCGGCGGTCCGTGCCTTTGACCGCGGTCCGCGCCATCAGCATGGTGCGCCCGCCGATCTCCGCGTGTTCCGCGCTGCTTCCCCCGAGCGCGAACACTCCGATGTAGGTGAGCGGCGAGCCGGGCCTGGATTTCACGAGCGCCGGCACGCCGGACGCGAGCGAATACACATGGACGCCAGACTCGACACGAATCCTTCGCGGTGAGGCCGTGCCGTTCACGGCGCTCGGTCGCGCGACCGATGCGGTGTCGTCGAGCGGCGCCGCCGCCGAATGCTCGAGCCTCGCGCGGAGCGCTTCCCCGCTGGCCACGACGGGCTCCGCCGCCGTCGGCCGGTACAGCAGCACCGCGAGCTGATCGTCCTTCACGTACTTGCGCGCGACCGCCCGCACGTCGTCGGCAGGTGCGGTGACCAGACGCTCGTAGTACCGCTCGCCCAGCTCCCAGTTGCCCAGCGACTCCCATTCCGCGATGTAGTTCGCCTGTCCCTCCATGTCCTCGAGCCGCCGGACCCAGCGGGACTCGGTGATGCGGCGGGCGCGTTCCAGCTCGAGCGTGCCGACGCCTTCCTCCCGGATGCGACGCAGCTGATCCCAGATCGCGTCGAGCGCGGCACTCGCCCGGTCCGGCGGTGCCTCCGCCTGCACCGCGAAGACGCCGATGTCGCGCGGCGTGTAGTTGAAGCAGGCGATGCTCGACACGAGCTTGCGCTCGCGCGTGGCGCGGTACAGTCGTGACGCTCGGCCGGCACCGAGGACCGTGGCGAGCATGTCGAGTGCGGGAGAGTCCGGATGCAGCGTGCCCGGCGATCGCCATCCGAGCGCGATCTGCGTCTGCGCGATGTCTCCGGAGAGCTCGCGATACCGGAAGCCCGGGTCCTCATTCTCGCTCGCGCCGGGTGAGACTCGCGGCTCGCCCGCCGGGATGTCGCCGTACAGCGACTCGACGCGGCGCATCACGTCCTGGGGATCCACATCCCCGACGATGACGAGCACCGTCGTCGACGGGCGATAGAAGTTGCGGTAGAAGCCGAGCACGTCGTCACGACGCAGTCGTCGCAACCCGTCCTCCCGTCCGATGCGCCAGCGCCGGATCCGGTGGCGGTCGTGCAGCAACTCGTACATCGTCTCGAGGGCCACCGCGCCCGGGCTGTCGGCCTTGCGCTTCGCCTCCTGGATGATGACCTCGAGCTCGCGGGCCAGCTCGTCCCCGTCGATGAGCGAATGGCGGTAGGCGTCCGCCTGCACGTCGAGCGCGGTCGCGAATCCGCTCGACGGCACGACGGCGTAGTAGAAGGTGTGGTCGTAGATCGTGGCCGCGTTCAGATAGCCGCCCGCGGCCTTCGTCTGTCGCGCGATCTCGCCGACTGCGCGTGTCGGCGTGCCCTTGAAATACATGTGCTCGAGCACGTGGGCGATGCCCACGACGTCGTCCGTCTCATCGAAGTAGCCGGCGTTGACATGCGTGACGATCGCCACGACGGGCGCGCTGGTGTCACGCCGCACCACGACGCGCATGCCGTTACGCAGCATTGTGCGCTGGACTGTCTCGGGCTTCAGGACCGTCATTGTTGTCGCGTCAGCTCGTTCCGAGTGATCGGCGGCGGATCACGTACAGGCCCGCGAGGAAGCACAGCAGGCCGTACCCTGCCAGCCAGGCGATGCCGGCCCACGGCACGCCAGTCAGCGGATCGCGCGCGACGATGCCGTAGATCTCGCCCGCGCGATGCACCGGTGGAAGAAGATACAGCACCCAGCGCCTGGGACCCGTCGCGGTCCCCCACACGGACCATCCGACGTTCGCGACGAGCAGGACGGTCACGAGGGAGAGCCAGTCGAACCGCCAGGTCGCGGACAGCAGGAAACCGATGCCGCCGTACGCGACGTACATGATGAACGCGACCGCGAGCAGCTCCACCGCAAACACCGGCCGCACCGTCACCCACCACACGCCCATGAGCGCGAGGCAGACGACCAGGAACCCGGCGCCGTACAGCGCGAAGATCATCCCGTAGTACGCGGGCGGACGCACGGGCTTCGCGAAGAGGAAGCGGTAGTGGCCGAGCTTGCGGTCGTTCGACACGATGCCGTTGGTGGCGAAGAACGCGCCGATGAACACGAGCGGCGGGACCATCGCCTGGAGCATGCGCGCGGCGATCAGCTCCGGCACCGCGCCCATGTGCGCGCGCTCGCCGGTGAAGCCCTGGATCACCGGGAGCAGGGTGAGGAATCCGATCATCAGCACGACGATCGCCGTCGACGGACCCTGGTTCATCGCGTAGTCGCGAAGGATCCAGGGCGCGTACTGGAACAGGCGCGCGCGGCGCGCGGTCCCTCCTACCGGCTCCGTCATTCGCCGATCGCCTCGCGAAAATGCTGCTCGAGCATCGAGTGCGCGGGCCGCAGGCTCGTCACGAGCGCGCCGCGCGCCACCAGCGTCGCGAGCCCCGCGTTGAGTGTCCGCACGTCCAGCGGCGGCAGCTCGTATTCCCCGGCGCCACGCGACGCCGCGCCGGGGAACACCGTCGCGACCACGGCGTCGCCGTCGAGGACGCTGATGACGTAGGGCGTGGCTCCGCCGGTATCGCCGGCACGCGCCCTGGGATCCACGACGCGCTGCAGCTGACCGCGATCGATGATCGCGACCCGATCGGCGAGGCGCTGGAGCTCGTCGAGGTTGTGGGACGCAATGAAGATCGCGCGGCCAGGCCGGCGCAGCGCGACGACGACGTCGCGGAACCGTTGCGTCCACACGGGATCCAGACCATGCGTCGGTTCGTCGAGGATGATCACGCGCTCGTCGCGCAACAGCGCCTGCGCGAGTCCGAGACGCTGGAGGTTCCCCTTCGACAGCTGCTTGACCCGCTTGCCACGATGCTCCTGAAGACCAAGCTGGTCGATCACTTCCTCGAGTCGTCCGGGAATCTCGTCATGCGCGAGCCCGGCCAGTATGGCGTACCGGCGCAGCGCTTCGTCCAGCGTCCAGCGCGGCGGGATCGAGATCAGCTCCGACAGATATCCGATGCCGTGTCGCTCCACGAACGCGCGCGGCCGCATGCCGGCGATGCGCACGGTGCCGTGCGTCGGCTCGAGATAGCCGAGCAGCAGCGAGATCAACGTGCTCTTGCCGGCGCCGTTGGGTCCCGCGAGCCCGAACACCTCGCTGCCGCCGATGGCGAGTGAGAAATCCTCGACGGCACGCACGGCTCGCCCGAAAGGCGAGCGGTACGTGTGGCCGACGCGATCGAACTCGATCAGCGCGGCGGCGCGGGGATGGGCGTGTTGGGCAGCGTGGTCATCGCGCCGGGCGACATCATCGGCGGCGCGCAGCCGCTCCAACTCCCCTGTCCCGCGCGATTCATCCATCGCATGCCCTCGTCGAGCCGGCCCAGCTTGATGAGCGAGCACCCCAGGAAACCCTGGGACGCGCGGTCCTGCGGATCCGCCTGCAACGCCCGAACATAGAAGCGGCGTGCCACCTCGTAATTGCCCGAGGCCAGCTGTACTGCTGCCAGTTCGCGCAGCGCGGTCGCGCTGCCGGGCTCTGCCTGCACTGCGAGCGTCGCTTCCTGATTGGCGAGCATCAGGTTGCCGGATTCGCGCGCGAGGCGCGAAAGATACACGTGCGGAAGCGCCGCCTTGGGATCGTCCCGCGACGCGCGCGAAAACTCGCCGATGGCCAGCTCGCGCTGCCCCCGCTGCCAGTAGTCGACGCCTTTCTGCAGCGAGGCATCGCCGCCGCGACCGAACAGCATCCACGCGCCGACGGCGAGCCCCACGAGCACGACACCGGCGCCCACGAGCAGCCACCAGGGCTGTCCACGCGTAGGCGGCGGCACCTGCGCCGCCTCGCCGAGCGGTGACATCCGCAGGCCCTGCGTCGACATCGCCGTGCCCGGAGTGACGAGCGGCGGATCCGTCGCGGGCGGCGTCATGAGCGACGCCTCGACTTTCAGGAAGCCGTCGCGCGCGGCGTTGATGTCCGCGTCCGTGGGATGGTACGATGTGTCCTGCGAGCGCTCCCGGGCTGCGTGAAACTCGGCCAGCGAGTTCGCTTGATCCAGGGTGATGAGCTGCCGGTTCCGGGCTTCCCGGATCAGCGCCTGTCCGGACAACGGTGTGCCACCGCACATCGCGCGCAGCGCCGTTTCGACGCCCGTCCACGCTTCGATGAGATCCGCGGCCAGCTCTTCGGCGTGACGGGAGCGGTCGAGCCGCGCGATCGCCGGGCGTGCGGCGTCGAGTGCTGCCTGAGCTTGGCGGTTCATGTCTCGTCGTACCCGATGCGTGCGCGCGGGTTCAAGCCCGGAAAGACTTCACCGCAGAGTACGCAGAAGGCGCTGAGGAATCCTGATGGTGTATTTCGATTGGCGAGAGAGTCTATCTCGCCAGTACGAAAAAACCAGCAGTCCTCAGCGCCTTCGTTCTCTGCGTTCGCTGCGTTCTCTGCGGTGAAGCCCGCGAGGCCCTAGCGGACGATGCGGAGGAGTCCCGCGCGCGCGCTGGCCCGGACGAAGCTCTCGGCGTCGTGACTGGGGAGCGCAATGCCCGTTGCCGTGAGCACACGGCGAGCGGTGCGCTGCATGTATTCCTCGATCGTGTACCCCACCACCTCTGCGTCGGTGTCGCGCATCCCCGTGACGATCTCGTCCCACGAGCCGCGATACGCCGTGCCGTTCGAAGAGACGATGTGATGCGACTCCTCCTCTTTCTGCTCCACCAGCCCGGTGAGCAGGGAACCGAAGAGCTCGAGCTGATTGCGCGCCATCTCGGGATCGTCGCCCTTCTGCAGACCCGACTTCGACGGCTCGAGCTCCATGAGCAGCTCGTCGATGTCGTCGAGTCCCTCGCTGAGCTCCGCGAGACGCTCGTCCCACGGCCGCAGCTCGGCATCATTCTCGTCCAGCTTGTATACGGCGCGCTTGAGCTCGATGAGCCGCCAGATCCCGAGCTCGTCCCAGTGATCCTCGGGCTGGGTGCGCTCGAAGTGATAGAGCGCGCCCTCGAACTCGCCGCGATCGTACAGCAGGTTCGCGAGATAGATGCGCGCTTCGCTGTGATCGCCGTCGAGCTGCAGCGCCTTGCGCAGCGACGCGATGCTGCCTTCGTCGTCGCCGAGGCGGTGTTTCGCGTAACCCATGCACGCGACGGCTTCGGCGGAGTCGCCAGTCTGCTCGACCGCCGCCTCGAAGAAGTGCAACGCCTCGGAGAACAGGGGCTGTCTGTCGCGCAGCGACGCCTCGCGGAACAGCGAGCGCCCGACCTGGAGGACGAGATCGATGTCGTCCGTGTAGCCGAGCTCGAGGATCCGGTGGAAGCAGCGCAGTGCGGCGTCCTCGAGACCGAACTTGAGCAGCGTTTCGCCGAGCCCGGCCAGGCCATCTTCGTGCTCCGGCTCCAGCACCAACGCCTCTTCGAAAGCGCGTCGCGCCCAGGCGAACTCTTCACGCGCGAGGCGAGCGTACCCCACTCCGACATGGAGCTCCACCGAATTGGGATAGAGCGCGAGTCCCTCGCGAAGTACCGTCAGCGCTTCGTCGTACTGCCCTTCGTTGTACAACTGGTGGGCGCGCTCGTCGTACTCCTCAGAACTCAGGAAGGGGGTGGGCATGTGACTAGCGCCTCCGGCTCATGAGGTTATGCCTATACTACTACTACGTCACTGAATAGTTCAACGCTTGACGAATTTCCGATCGTTCAAACCTTCGCTGCAAGGGTTACCGCGATCGCCGCCGCAAGCCGGGCATTTGTCTCCAGTAAAGACAAATTCGCCTGCAGCGTTCGACCATCCGTTTCACGTGCGACTGCCTCCAGCAGGTATGGCGTCACTTCAGCTCCCCTGATTCCGTCCCGCTCGGCGCTGGCGAGCGCCGCATCAACGGCCCGGTCGACCGTTTCAGCCTGCAGAGCAACGTCCGGCGGCGGAGGCTGAACCACCAGCACCGATTGCTGGCGGCCCAGCGCGAAGTGCGCCGACGCGATCGCCGCGACGTCTTCCGGAGTATCGGCTCGGACCGTGAGACGAATACCGGACGTGGCGGAGAAGAACGCGGGCAGCTCGTCGGTGCGGAAGCCGACAACCGGCACGCCGAGCGTGTCGAGTCGCTCCCATGTGGCGGGTAGATCGAGGATCGACTTCGCCCCGGAGCACACCACCACCATGGGCGTGCGCGCGAGCTCATGGAGATCGGCGGACTCGTCGCGCACCTGCGCGCCGGACGAGCGCCCGCGGCCGTGGTCGGGCAATCCGCGGTGTACGCCTCCGATACCGCCCGTCGTCATCACGCGGACGCCGGCGCGCGACGCGATCGCGAGAGTGGCAGCGACCGTGGTCGCACCGTCGGCACGCAGCGCAACGGCAACACCGAGATCGCGCGCCGACACCTTTCGCACGCCGTCGCGGCGGAGAAACCGCTCCAGCTCCGTCGCGTCGAGGCCGAGCGCGACGGTGCCGCACACCACCGCTGTCATCGCGGCGATCGCGCCCGCCGACTCGATGGCCGACACCATGCGGCGCGCCGCATCCGCGTTGTGCGGAACCGGCAGACCCTGCGAGACGACCGACGTCTCCAGAGCGACAACCGGCCTGCCGGCGTCGATCGCCTGGCTGATGTGCGGGAGAACTCTCAGGTGGGATGATGCCCTGGGAGGCACGATCCCTATACTAGTCCGACGTGGCGCTCGCGAAAGACCCAGTTTGGCGGAGCGGACGCGCGGTGACGATGAGCCGCTCGGGCGCGGTGCCGAGATAGCGGATCGGCCAGCACGTGGTCAGCGTCAGCGTGGCCGTCGTGGTGCGAAAAAGGGCAGGCGCGTCGGCGTCGATGACGCGCTTCGAGATCACCACCCAGCGATCGTGGTGCGTACCCGACTCGGTGGAGAGCGTGTCGCCGACGCGGATTTCGCCAAGATGCGCGAAATGCCGATCGCGGTGCGCCGAAATGACCGCGTTGCCACGCTCGCCCGGGTAGGCGCTGCCCGGCACGTGACCAGGGCCGGCATTGAGCACGTCGGCGTCGACGCCTTCGAGGACGATTGCATCCATCCCGAGTCGCGGGATGAGCAGCCGCGCGACAGGCGCGCCGTTGAGGATGGGCACCACAGGTTCGATGCC
>Ga0066652_100000270_pt1 | contig 26583 bp, 19 predicted proteins | sample GraSoiAngelo_101_FD_71413 | JGI IMG/M metagenome (GOLD analysis project Ga0066652, IMG submission 71413) | Grasslands soil microbial communities from the Angelo Coastal Reserve, California, USA - 14_0903_02_30cm | ecosystem: Environmental > Terrestrial > Soil > Grasslands | place: USA... | reverse complement strand
CAACGAATGAGCTGAGCTTCCTAGGCTAGAAGAGATGAAGGTGCCAATCCCAGCAACGCTCGCGATAACCTCGACCGCAAGCAACACGTTCCAACTGAACTCGAAGGATAAACGAAGACCCGTGACAAGGTTGGGAAAGATTGATGGAAGGATCATTTTCGTGAAAGTCTGAACTCTTCCGGCTTTGAATACTGAAGCGACGTGGAAGTAATCGCCAGGTATTTCTTTCACCCCTTGTCGGATCGTAAAATAAACCGGGAAAAAAGCACTGAAAGCGGAGATTGCAACGGCGGCAACATTTCCTCGGCCGATTACTGTAACCAAGAGCGTTAGAATCGCAAGATCAGGCAGAGCACCCACGAGCATGATGATCGGTGTGATCGCCTGGTCAAGTTGACTCCGCATTCCCACAAGCAGAGCTAAAGGGAATACCAAGACCAGCGCCAACGAGACTCCCGTCGTAACGTTGGCAAAACTTTGGCCGACGTGCGCCAAGAAGAATGGCGTTCCTGCGAGTCGAATGAGAGCTAGGAAAACGTCGTGCAGTGCCGGGAGCTGGGTGCTTGACACAAAGCCGGAGAGGGAGACCGACTCCCAGAGGGCGAAGATCGCGACTAGCAACACTGCCCAAGCTGGTGGGCGGAATTTTCTTACTCTCTTCTCTCGTACTCGATGAAAAGACTTTGAGCCGAACATACGAGACAGAAGCCCATAACTCCGAGACGTCGCAAGTCGGTCGTCAGAACTAATTAGCTTTGGACGAAAATTAGGTAAAATGCTACGCTGAGAGCGAGCTCTACTCTACGGACCTGCCCGGAACTGTTACCGGTTAGAAGGAAAGATTGTTGCTAGAGGTTAGCGCGATTGACTCAGTTAAGTCCAAACTTTGGTAGCGTAAAGTCGGGACCTAGCTGTGCATAACCGTGCATATCGGTGTGCGTAATGCTCAGGGACGCCATGACTTGGCGTATTTTTGCTGCACCTTTGTCAAAGAGTCAATTCTCTTCCCGAATGCCTCCAGTCGCCAGCGTGCAATCTGCAAGTCCAGCTCTTCTGGAACTCGAATCACCTTCGACTCGAGTTTAGAACCTTCTCGCAGAAGATATTCAGCTGACAAAGCCTGACCTGCGAAGCTCATGTCCATGACCTCCGCCGGATGCCCGTCAGCCGCCGCCAGGTTGACGAGTCGACCGTCTGACAGGAGATAGAGTCGCTTCCCAGACTTCAATCTGTACTCGGTGACTTCTGTTCTAACCTTTTTCCGCGCAACCGCTATCCTCTCAAGGTCCCTTACCTTCACCTCCACGTCATAGTGCCCCACGTTACAGAGAATCGCCTTGTCCTTCATCAAACCCATATGAGCAGCAGTGACGACGCCGGTGTTGCCCGTTGCGGTGATGAAGAGATCCCCTATTTTGGCAGCCTCCGCCATCGGCATTACGTCAAAGCCTTCCATTAGCGCCTCTAGCGCTCGCACTGGGTCTACTTCGGTCACGATTACCCGTGACCCCATTCCTTTGGCTCTCAGTGCAACGCCTCGTCCGACCCAGCCAAACCCAGCGACAACTACACTCTTGCCTGCCAAGAGGAGGTTTGTCGCGCGCATGACGCCCTCAAGCGCCGACTGTCCAGTCCCGTATCTGCTGTCAAAGAGAAACTTGGTAAGAGCATCATTTACGGCTATGACTGGAAAATTCAGACGCCCGTCCTTCTCCATTGCCCTCAACCGAGTGACCCCCGTCGTGGTTTCTTCACAAGCCCCAATGATCTTCTCAACGAACCGTTTGCCTTTCAGATGGGCTGCAATAGAGAGCTCAGCACCATCATCGATCAGGATGTCGGGCTTTAGTCCAAGAACTCGGTCTAAGTTGGCTTTGTGTTCGCTATCAGTGACGCCCCGCCAGGCATACACGTGAACTCCAGTTTCGGATAGTGCTGCTGCCACATCGTCTTGAGTCGAAAGAGGATTACTTCCCGTGATAGCGACTTCCGCCCCTGCGCTTAGGAAAACCCCACTAAGAACCGCCGTCTTGGCTTCTAGGTGGAGACACATTCCGACTCGGTGTCCCTTGAAGACCTTGGTCGCGGCGAATCTTCGGGAGATTCTTGCAAGCACTGGCATGTTCGTCTGCGCCCATGCAAGTTTGACACGGCCAGACGGAGCGAGCGCGGAATCCTTAACCAGGCTCAAGACTCGTTCAAGATCGAGAGCCCAATATTCCAATTATATATGGTCTAGCGTACAGATATTCCAATCGGAATGCTGAGCCCTCCCGCGCTTGCAACTAGTCAAGAGATGATGGGACAGGAGTCCTGCGTCTCGGCTAGAACAGCTTCAGACACTTTGCGACCGCCGCCATGTATAATAAGGAAAGGGGACATGCTACGTTGAAACTCACCGGGAGTATTCGAGAATAGGTGTCTGAAAAGGGATTCAGGGCTAAGTTCAAAGACTCTGATGTCGCGGTCACGTTCAGGGACCTTATTCTCCTACCCGGATGGACTGAAGTCGAACCTAACGAAGTCCAATTATCTACTCAAGTTTCCCTGAAACATTCAATCAACATCCCACTAGTTTCTAGTCCGATGGACACCGTTACAGAGAGCGAGATGGCCATAGGATTGGCTCGGCTGGGTGGACTAGGAGTTATTCATCGAAATTGTACCGCCGAAGAGGAATTGGAGATGGCGAAGAAAGTGAAGAGGGCAGAGTCCCTGGTCATCAAGGAAGTCATCACAATTAGTCCCGATTCGACGGTGAAGTATGCAACAGAGCTGATGCAGAAACACAATATTTCAGGACTACCAGTAGTTCAGGGGGAACACCTCGTTGGAATATTGACCGGACGGGACGTTCGCTTTGCAGATGCGAGCCTTCTGACAAGCGACGTGATGACGAAGAAGGTAATCACTGCTCCCGCAGACACCAACATCGAAGGCGCGAAGGAGATTCTTCACAAGCATCGCGTGGAAAAGCTTCCGCTCATCGACAAGGAAGGCAGGTTGAAGGGCCTTATGACAATAAAGGACATTCTCCAGCGAGGCCGGTTTCCAAACGCCGCGCGTGACGAGAATGGCCAGCTCCTCTGCGGGGCCGCGGTATCACCATTCGATCTCAGGCGAGCGAAGAAACTCAGCGAGGTCGCTGACATCCTTGTGATAGATGTTGCTCACTTCCACAACGCAAACGTGTTCAGTTCGATGAAGAAGATGTTGGAAGAAGTCGACACTGACGTTGTGGTGGGCAGCATTGGAACCTACCAGGCTGCTGAAGACATTCTGACCAAACTCGACGGAGTAGCAGGTTTCAGAGTGGGAATCGGATCAGGCTCCATCTGCACGACAATGGAGGCAACGAAGGCCGGGTCCCCGACTGTGTTCGCAACCGCCCAGGTCGCGGATGCTCTCCGCACATACGGGTCAAAGCTACCGATAATCGCCGACGGAGGAATCAGAGGTCCAGGTGACGCGGCGATTGCACTGTCACTGGGAGCTTCCGCAGTGATGATGGGCAATATTTTCGCCCGCTCTAAGGAAGCACCAGGCACTCTGATAACTATCGGGGGAAGATACTACAAACAATATCGAGGAATGGGAAGCCCATCTGCCATGGCCAAGAGATTCTCGTCCGACCGATACGCTCAACCCTCAAAGGGCTTACCTGAGGGGGTCGAGGGTTGGGTTCCGTACAAGGGTGAGCTCAGCGTAGTGGTGCAGGAGATGGTCGCAGGGCTACAAGCATCCATGGGATATGCTGGGGCAAGAACGATTCCCGAACTCTGGGAAAAGTCTAAGCTCGCGGGCATTACCAATTCCGGGGCTGAAGAAGCAAGACCACACGATGTATTGCTCCCATCTGAGTCTCCGGAAAGGGTCTAGGAGACCACTTTTCCTCCGATTATTGTCTGGACTACCTTTGTTTCTCGCAGGGATTCGAGACTGGACTCGTAGGGATCTCTGTCTAACACAACCATGTCGGCGACATTTCCCACACCCAAGGTGCCTCTGAAGTTTTCAGAGAAAGACGCGTAAGCAGAGTTCTTTGTATAAGCTACCAGAGCTTCACCCACCTTGAGTCTCTCCTTTTTGTCGAGACCGGGCCGTGCCACCGCCGACCAAATCCCCTCGAACGGATTGGGATCCTCCACGGGGCAGTCGGACCCGGCAGTGAGCAAGATTCCCGCTCTGCTCATTGAGGCGAAAGGGTAGAGTTCAGAGAGCCGTTCCTGGCCCAGCCGATCGTTCGCCCATTGGTCCGAGTACACGAATCTCGGCTGTACGGATGCGATTATCCCTAGTCTGCGCATTTCCTTCATCGACGCTTCACTCACAATCGATGCATGTTCAATCCGATGTCGGAGATGTCTACAACCTTCTGGCCCAAAGGTGTCCCTGAGGATTCGGACTGCGAGGTCTACAGCTTTATCTCCGATAGCATGGATGCAAAGCTGGAATCCGGATTTTTTCGCTTTCGACGCTATCTCGGCCAGTTCTTCTTGACTCATGACGAGCATGCCGCTTGAGGTCGGGTCATCATGGTAAGGCTCGTTCAGGGCGGCCGTGCGAGCTCCCAAGGATCCGTCAAGGTACAACTTCACTCCTCCGACGTGAAAAGAGTCTCCGTTGTTCTTCTCACTTGAGAGTTCTAAGGGTGCGAGACTATCCACAAGCTTTGCTGGTATGATCGCGTAGATAGATTGCGGGATCTTCTGTTCCTGTTTCAACTCTCGCAAAGAATTCAGCTCGGTTAAACTGCTGATGATACAGTGTAGTGATGTCAAGCCGAGCCTTGCAAGCTTCCTAGAGGCGTAGACCAAGGCCTTCTTGGTCTCGTCCATTGACTCTGGGACGACCTTCTCAACGAGTTCTATGGCAGTCTCCTTTAGGACCCCGTTGGGCGTTCCTTGTGGATTCCTGACAATCTGTCCTCCTGAGGGGTTCGTGGAGAGGTTGTCGATTCCGGCTACAGAAAGAGCGGCTGAGTTGGCAACCGCTAAGTGGCCGCAGATTCGCTTGAGGAAGACGGGGTTTGAAGTTGCAAGATCTAGATCGTCTTTTGTAGGGTAGCGGTGCTCCCGAAGCTTCTCATCGTCCCATCCCCTGCCTAGGACCCAGGCGTCTCGAGATCTAGTGCTGCTCCAATTTGCGACTCGCCTCTTGATTTCCTCAATAGATCGCGAACGAGAGAGATTGAGAGTGCGAAGAAGCATTCCGTAATGTAGGAGATGAATGTGTGAGTCGGAGAAGCCCGGTAATACCGTCCGGCTGCGAAGATTGACTACTCGTGTAGGCTTCGACTTGAGCTTGAGAATCTCCCGATTCGAGCCAAGATCGGTAACCCTACCCTTCGAAATCGCTGTTGCTTCGAAGCGTCTTCGGGATTCCGGTTCCGGGTAGATCCTGCCATTGTAGAGGATGAGATCGGTAACAGGCAATGTAACAGGCAAGATTATCCTGTCTGGAACCGCTTGATGGAGATTTCAGCATTGGGCTGTTAGCGTGCCTACTCTCGGCCAGATATTTCTCCAAACTGCCGTTTTGTGTCGCGAGGATCAACTACTTTTGAGATTTTTCGACAGGGGTCTCGCCAGTTGAAGCTGATCCGGGCGAGTCCTGTTGTTCAGGGCGCAGAATGGAACTGTCAACCGTTTCTGTGATCGCGGATTAAGCGTAGAGGTCAACGCGAAAAAGTCGCAAGCTCAAATCGCCTGCCCCGATTCCGGATCCAAGCGTATTCTGCGCTTGTCCTGTTTGAAAAAGGAGCAGTCTGCGAATTGTCAAGCCGTTGACTGGCCGGGTAGGGGGATGTTTTGTGTCGGTCCTGACGGATAATTTTCTCAGAAGAATTCTAAGTGCATCAATCAAACTTTGAAGCTCACGAAATGGCCCGACCCCGTTTTGAACGCGAATTCTCTGCTGAAACGGTTTTCAGATGACGATTCGTGATCTGTGAGAAAATGAAATGTCGCGGTCAGAGACTAATTGGCGAGCAGAGAAGAAAGAGAAGGGTCAATGTTGGCGGGATCGCTGATCGGCGGCCCGCAGGTTTTCCCCGCGCAAACGTAAGCTACTGGAGCCTTCCCAGCATCGAACCCGAGACGATCTATCTGGTCCACGTCCCTGGCTGGATCCAGATACCTTACGTATCTTCTGGCAGGATAGAGCTTCAGAGCTTCCGCCTTGAACGCGATGAATTGTTTCGACTTGGAAGGTGCGATAATTGTGATCCCTATAGGACCGTTAAACAATGAATCGAGCACCAGCGCATAGCTCGCTCCCGTAACTCCGTATCTCTCATAGTCGGCATTGAATAACTCGAGTGCTTTGCCCGCAACGGTTGCATAGTTGGCTTTCTCTAAGAGCCATGATAGTCGCAGGAGTCCATTTGCGATCATGCTGTTCTCATCAATTGGCTTGTCTCTCGTCCTGAGTTCGCCCAAGTTGGAATCCTCCGAAGGAATATCGTAGAAGCCTCCTGAAGTCTTGTCGTTCAACTTCTCAATCGAATCCTCCGCCATTGCGACGGCTTTGTCGAGATAGGCTCGCTTGCCCGAGTATTCGTAAGCGTCCAGAAGTGAATGGAGCAACGGCCCGTAATCCACCAAGAGTCCTTTCAACTTCACACCCTCCTCTTCTCTCCAGTAGTGAAAGGGCAGTCCTCCGTCCTCTTGAAGACCCAGGATGCGGTCTAGGGTCTTCAAAGCAAACTTGCCGAGTTCCGACCGGTCCAAGACGATACTCGAAAGAAGGAAGGCCGAGACGAGTAGCGCATTGTAATTCGTGTAGAGTGTCATGTCAATCGCCGGGGTCTTGCGAGTGCTACGCCCTAAGAGATCGAGTTTGTAGTACTCCTCATCTGCATCCTGACTTCCGAAGAATCCTCCCTTCTCCAAGTCCGCCAAACTCGAATTCACGTACTTCACGATTCCCTCTGCCCTATCTCGGTATAGCTGTCTACCGGTTAATTGGAAGGCATGTAAGTATACAGCCAGAAGTTTCGCATTATCCTCCGCCATCTTCTCGAAGTGGGGAATCGACCAGTCCCGAGTAGTGCTGTACCTGAAGAATCCCTGTTCTACCTGATCATAGATTCCTCCGTTACCCATCTTGTCAAGGGTCTTCGTTGCAACGGTCAGCATTTCTTTCTCCCCGTGATAATGGTAACGTAATAGCGCATACTCCAACGCCTCGGAGTGGGGAAATTTCGGCTCGAAACCAAAGCCGCCATAATCTATGTCAAAGTTGACCGCCACAGTTGTCGCAATGTCTTTTGTGATCTTGTCCGACAAGGCTTCGTTCTCGGCTTGAGGAATTCGCCTTGCCTGGAACTTGCTACCAATCTTCCCCTTGTTTGTTCCATAGAAGTCTAGAACGGAGCGGAGGACTTCCCTCAACTGCTCAGGAGGAATGTAGGTTCCGCCGGTGATGATTCTCCCTTCATTGTCCAAGAAAGCTGTAGTAGGCCAACCCCCCATATTGTACCGACGATTAACGTCGGGTCTCCTGTCGGTGTCGACTCTAACAGGAACGAAGTTCTTGTTCACTAAGTCGATGACCACTGGATCCTTGTAGGATGTGTTGTCCATAACGTGGCACCAATGGCACCAAGAACCCGTTATGTCCAACAGAATCGGCTTCCCAAGCGACTTCGCCCTCTCAAAACTCTCCTTTCCCCATTCCAGCCACTGAATCTTATTCATGAGCGAGCCGACAGCATACAATCGTCGAGAATCATATAAGAACCCTAGAATCACTCGACAGCAGAGAATGCCCAAGTCCCGGACACAGGCTACTCAAAGCCCAGGTTCCTCTAGGGTTCTCGCTAGCTTGAACAGAGCTCTCTCAAACCAGTCCTTAACCAAGGCGTTGGCGATGTCCGTCGAGATACTCCGAGAGAAATTCAAATCACTTCGACTGGGTGGGAATCTATCTCGTGCGAGAAAACGATCTGGTCTTGGAAGCTATGCAGGGGATGAAGAGACTGAGCACGTTAGGATACCGATAGGAGAGGGAATCTGCGGCTCCGCTGCCAAAGAAGTACTCGGGGAGATAGACATCGACAGCAATCGACTACCCGCGTTCAACCAAGAAGATCGAGAGATTCTCCAAGAGGCAGCATCGCTTCTAGCCCGTCGTATTGAGAGTCAGTACATGACGTCTCATGAACCTTCAGCTCTGTGAGCTGCGGCCGTCGATATAATCTCCTGAATCGATCTGTATCCTTTCTTCTCGAGGAACTTCCCGATTCCTGTGGTCACTTCTCGGAACACTTCGAGACCTCTACTCGTGACCGCGCTTCCAATCTGGACAGCTGATGCACCTGCCATCATCATCTGCACCGCGCCCTTCCAATCCTCAATTCCACCGACCCCAATGATGGGGATGCGAACTGCCTGCCTAATTTGATAGACCGCTCTAAGCGCGATCGGATGTATGGCTGGACCTGAGAGCCCGCCGAGGACGCCTCCAAGGATCGGGAAACCTGAATCTACGTCGACCGCTGTTCCCAAGACCGTATTGATCGCCGTGATAGCGTCGGCACCCGCACCTTCGGCAGCCCTCGCGACTTCAGTAATGTCGGTAACGTTCGGACTTAGCTTTACGAACACGGGGACGTGGACTCGACTCTTCACAGTTTGAGTAACTTCTGCAACGACATTCGGCCGTTGGCCGATCTCAACCCCCACTTCCTTGACATGTGGGCATGAAACATTAAGCTCCACCGCGATAGCACCACCCCTTTCCCCCATCATTGCAGACTCTGCAAATTCCTCCGCATCAAAACCGAAGACGCTCGCTATGACTGGCACTCTCTGCTTCGAAGCGGTCTCAACCTCCTCCCGCATCTCCTCCATTCCCGGGTTGGGTATGCCCAAGGCGTTGAGAAACCCGCCGTGTACTTCAATGAAAGACGGGTTTCTGTACCCTTCCCTCCCCTTCCTATTGAACGATTTACTGACAACGGCTCCGGCACCCGCTCTTGAGACTCGGATCAGCATCTCGCCCGAAACTCCCAGAATCCCGGAGGCTAGAATCGTCGGATTGGGGAGTTTAATACCTGCAAACTCTACCGACAAATCCGGTTCCAAGTGCGCCTAAACATGAACGGTATTGCCGTGCTAATTATCTTCGCGCGAGCATCAAGCAATCATCACGTTCTCGTCTTCGAGTCAGGAGCAGAGTCTTGAAAGCGTACTTGATCGATTCCCCCGCCGGACTGTTTCTACTCGAAAAAACGGGGAAGATTTCGGAAAAGGCTCTCTTTGCCCACAATCCGAGCGATGCCGCCAGCCAGTTGAAGAAAGTCCTCAACGGGGAGCTACCCCCAGAGTCCTCAGCCTTCGGCCAACGGCTCATGCAGATAGAACTCGACCAGGTTACCGTGGACAGCGAGCCACTAGCGAGACTGGCCCGTTCAATCGTCAAAGCAGAAGTTGTGCAAGACGAGAACGACCCTACCATTTCAAAGCTCAGAAACAGACTGCCATCGATTCTAGTTCGCCTTAGGATCATCGAATCGAAAGATGAATATGAGCAATTCGTCCGAGAGGTTTCCCTTGAACTTGCCAAAACGGCGATAACAGAAGCTACAACGAAACGAGATCTCTACGCAATTCAAACAGTGCGAAGTATCGAAGACCTGGACAAGATTCTCAACCTTCTCGCCGGCAGAGTCAGAGAGTGGTATGGCCTCCACTTCCCCGAACTGGATCGCTTAGTGGAAAAACACGACTCGTACATTCGACTCGTTCATAATCTCGGCGCCAGAGATTCATTCTCATATGACGCCTTGACAAAACTCGGCATACCACAAGACAAGGCGACGCAGATCTCCGCATCGGCCGAGAAGTCCTCTGGGGCCGAAATGACAGGCTCGGATCTAGAATGGCTACGTCAGGTCTGCGGAACAGTGCTTGAGCTGTATGGCTTGAGAGAAGCTGCCGAGAAATACACTGACAAGATCATGGGAGAGGTAGCACCGAACATGACATCAGTCCTCGGCGCAGTTCTCTCCGCGAAACTCATCTCCATGGCAGGAGGACTCGAGAATATCGCAAAGATGCCATCAAGCACCCTCCAAGTGCTCGGAGCAGAAAAAGCGCTCTTCAGAACGCTAAAGACTGGAGCTAGACCGCCGAAGCATGGTGTCATCTTTCAATACGCACCGATCCATCAGTCGCCAAAATGGCTTCGCGGAAAGATCGCGAGAGCAGTTGCTGGAAAACTCGCCATAGCAGCCCGAATGGACGCGTATGGGGGAGGTGACAAGGGGCAGGGGCTTAAGGACGCACTCGAAAAGAAGATCGTAGATCTGAAAGGTCGTTATCAAGGTCCACCTCGCAAGAGAGAGCATGGAAGGACGTGGCGCCCGCCAGCACAAGAAGTTCGAAGGGATATACTGGGTACTCCGAGAGGGAGAGGAGAGACTGGCCACACTCAGCCAGGACCCCGGGACGACCGTCTACGGGGAAGACACCGCAAGGATCGGAGATAGAGAGTATCGGGTCTGGGACCCATATAGGAGTAAGCTCGCTGCCGCAGTGCTGAAAGGGCTGTCTGAAGTTCCTATCAAACCCGGGAATAGTGTTCTCTACCTCGGGGCGGCAAGTGGCACCACCGCCAGTCACGTGAGCGACATCGTAGGAGAGAAGGGACGAGTCTACTGTGTAGAGTTCGCTCAGAGATCATTTAGAGACCTAGTTAATAACACGAGTAAGAACAGGAGAAATATGACCCCAATCTTCGGAGACGCAAGGTTTCCAGAAAAGTACAGGAGCATCGTCCAAGGGGTCAACACTCTCTACGCTGACATCGCACAACCGGACCAAGCAAGAATCCTCTCTGAGAACATCCATCAGTATCTCAGCGACAATGGAGATTTCATGTTAGCGGTAAAGGCTAGAAGCATCAATGTCTCGGAGGAACCATCAACAATTTTTCAACGAGAAAGAACCGTCCTTGAGGAAAAAGGCTACCGGGTGAAAGAAATGATCCGACTCGACCCGTTCGAAAAAGACCACTGTATGATTCTGGGCAGCAAACGGTGAACTCGACTTGGAGCAGCGTGATCGGTTCTTTGACGCACTGCTTCGCGATGACATGAGAAAGCTCAACTCTCATCTTCCTAAGAACCGTAGAACTCTGAAAGAACTTCTGAGCGATCCCGCCCCGAAGGTTCCAGCTGCGTCTGGAGACCCTATCAAGATGAAGAAGGATGAGCTTGAAGAACTGTCTCGTTCTCTTCCTGCTGAAGCAGATACACGTGTAAAGCTACCGATTGTTCTGCTCAGAAGGAGAGACCTCGGACCAGGGGCCTACACAGTTATGGGAGATAGGTACGAAGAGTATGCAATGTTGCTGCTGGCTGGATCCTTCAACGGAAGTTTCGAAGAGTACAGAGAACAGAAATCTGACGTAGCCATACTATTCAAACCACAAATTAGTCTGTTGATGAGAAGATTTCACTCGTTACTAATACTCGGATTTGGGAGTTCGGACATACGCGGGTAGAGTCCATCTATGAGCAATGTCCGTGATGTCAAGTCACGGAGATGACAAACTCTAACGTTCATTAGCGAAGGCTTTCGATGCGAAAACAGCCCACAGGATGAATAAGCCAGACTACCAGTATGATTCCGACTGAAGGTGAGTAATTTCTCCGAGTGCTTGAGAAGTCTACGAATCGATACTGAGGGTCCATTTTCCTGCAGGCAGGCGCGGGGATGCTCGAATTGGCACAACTTTGACGTTCAACTTCTTGCGCTTCGTCGTGGTCTTCAAGTAGTATTTCCTCGGCCTCATCTCACATCGCACGAAATATAACGCTTTCCGATGCCAAAGGGGATTGATGAAGAGCAAGTTGACTTCTGACGGTAGAAAAAACAATAGTGAACTGTCTAGGTTGAAGATGAGAAGATCGTCCAATATAATGATGTATTTTCGTCGAGAGCACCTGATTGCCGAGAATTACATGAGGCGACGAACCTTCAGAATTGACTTGAACGCCATGACGCTCCTCAGCTACTTTTCGAACTGGAGAACTGCTTCGGAGGCCTCAGAGAGTCTGAGCGGTTATACCAGAGAGTCCGTCTTTCACACGATTCAGAGCCTAAGAGACAGCGGTTTGCTTATCACCAAAGATTCTACTGAGAACAAGCTAGAAAACAAATTTGGAAAGGAATGGCAGTGGCCGACAGCCTCCCGGTACTATCACTTTTCCACCAAGATCGACGACCCTCACAATTCGACCGAAGAGATTAACCGGTATTACGATAAATATCTCAAGGGAAGAAGACAGCCGCCAATTTACAAATCTTATCCTAGACAACTTAAGATCGATCTGCTGAAAGAACCTGACATCGAAGCCCCATTTTTCGCAACACTTCGCAGGAGACACTCGACGAGAGAACTCTCTGGGAAACCGATAAGCTTCAATGAAATGTCAAGACTCGCTTACTACACCTGGGGAAGGATCTCATCCTACAAAACTCGCGAGTTCGGTGAGCTGCTCCACAAGACCAGTCCCTCTGCTGGAGCCCGCCACCCAATAGAAACCTACGCGATCGTCAATAATGTCGAGGGGATTGAGCCAGGCATATACCACTACTCTGTGAGGGACCACTCGCTTGAACTTCTCAAAGCTGGAGATTTCCGAGAGCGATGCGTGGTATTGACCGCAGGTCATTCATGGACAAGAAACGCCAGCGCCCTTTTCGTAATGACAGCTGTCGTTGCTCGAACGGCTTGGAAATATCGAGTGCCCCGAGTCTATAGGGCATTCCTACTTGACGCCGGACATCTCTCGCAGTCGTTTCTTCTAATCGCTACAGCTCTCGGACTTGGCTCCTTCTGCATTGGCATATTCCGTGACAACCTTATCGAGAAGGAGTTGAATATCGACGGTATCTCAGAAACAGTACTATTCGCCGTAGGAGTCGGGCACGCCCTCAAGAGCCATCACGAACCAGATCAAAGCGTCTATCATGATTATTCTCACCCTCTGCCTAGCGAAGCCTGATTACGCCTGGCGTTTCAACAACTAGCCATTCCGCAGGTCGAGTTTGCCACGTCGCGCGCGGGAACCACCGACACTCCCACAAATGGGTCTCGGAGGCTGCCAGCTACCTAGCTTGAACCTCAGACACTCATAGCATCTAGTGCTCCAGATTCCACTCGATGCGTTCAACGCTTATCTACGCGACAATTCCTGATATCAACTGGTCTTTGCTTGCCCGATGATTCCATAGCAAAACGCGTTGTCCAGACCTCGTTGAGAATCCATGAGGACGACATGGTTGTCATTGATACCTGGCAACACACTATCGACCTAGCAAGCGACATTGCGCTCGAATGCCTCAGGACAGGTGCAAAGCCTCTGATCACACTGATGACTGACCGATTGTGGTGGAAGGCCCTAGAGGAAATACCGGAACAATACTTCCGCAAGACACCTAGACATATCCTGAGTGCGATGGAGAGTGCTACAGTATGGATTGGGATCGGGGGTCCCGAAGACCCGACAAAGTTCAGAGAAGTTCCCTCTTCCCGTCTCGAGCCGTTTTTCGAGGGCGACAAACCACTCGTAGACAAGACTATTGAAAGAAAAATCCGAGTCTTGCAAGTTCTGCTCGGCGACGTCACCCTTCAAAGAGCTAGGGCTTATGGTTTCGACTATGCCAGATGGCTCAAGAACACTGAGGATGCGATTAAGGTCGACTATCCGAAAATGACGGAGTTAGGCAAGAAGATTGCAGGCCGTCTCGAACGGGCATCAAAGGTCCACATCACATCCAAGATCGGAACGGATCTCAGGTTTGACATTACGAAGCGGCCAGTACACATTGAAGACGGGATTGTAGACCAAGAAGACATGGAACGAGGCCTCGTCTCTACTCAACTTCCGTCGGGGAAAGTTGAAGTGCCACCTGTCGAAACGAGTGCTCGAGGCACTGTTGTGCTTGATACTCCCAGGGCCTTGAAGGGACGTCTCATAACCGATCTTCAGTTTGTCTTTGAGAAGGGAAGGATCAAGGAATTCCACGCCAAAAAATACGAGGATGTGTTTAGAGAGGTCTTCGAAGCGACTCAGGGCGACAAGGACAGGATTGGCCAATTTGCTCTTGGTTTGAACCCCAAGATAGAGATTATCGGATATCGCACAGACGAGCTTGCTCTAGGAACAGCGACCATTGGAATCGGAGCCAACAAAGGAATCGGGGGACAGAACGACAGTAGTCTGGCATTCTCAGGGACGCTCACGAAACCGACCATCGACATCGATGGGTTGGCCATCATGGTCGACGGAAAGCTCGTAATCTGACCGCGTTATAATTATCAAGACTCTGTCGAACAGGTAAAAGGGAAACCACGGACGAAACGCCGAATAGATCTCCTGATCCTCGACTCAAAGGAAACCGTCTCAGTAGCCAACCCTACGAAGGACGACCTCGACGTCATAGATGACGGGGGAGTCGCAATCAATAGGGGCAAGATCGTCGAGGCTGCATCATCTCAACTACTCCAAAGAAAGTACTCGGCTTCAAAGCACATACTCGCAACGGATGAGATAGTCCTCCCCGGCTTTGTAGACCCGCACACCCACCTAGTCTTTCAAGGATCAAGAGAAGAAGAATTTCAACAACGACTCGGAGGAGCCTCCTACCTCGACATTCTCCACAAAGGAGGAGGAATTATGGAAACCGTCAATAAGACACGCCAGACAACTGAGGACGAACTCTTCTCAATCGCCCAATGCCGTCTCGACGCTATGATAGAGGCCGGAACAACCACCCTAGAAATCAAGAGCGGATATGGGCTCAACCTGCAAGATGAGCTGAAAATCCTCAGAGTCATTCGCCGGCTGAAGAGACAGAATCCGTGCAAGATAGCTGCAACATTTCTCGGCGCTCACTCAATACCCACCGGAATGATCTCCGAAGAGTATGCGAAGATGGTTATGGAGGAAATGATTCCTGCCATTCATCAGAAAAGACTTGCGGAATTCTGCGATGTCTTCTGCGAAAAAGGAGTCTTTAACCCGGAGCTTTCGAAAGAAATATTGAGAGCGGGATCCAGGAACGGTCTTAGGCCTAAGATACACGCAGACCAGTTCTCAGACAGCCAAGCCGCAAGAGTCGCAAACGACGTTAGGGCGACGTCGGCTGATCACCTCGTGCATTCGGAATTAGGCGAGCTGCAGAGAATGGGCGAAACTTCGGTAATTCCAGTTCTTCTTCCCGCCTCCTCGCACAGTCTGATGAGCGAGGACTATGCGCCTGCGAGGGACATGTTATCACAAGGACTCCCAGTGGCACTGGGAACCGACTTTAGTCCGTCCAACTGGATTCTCGGACTGCTGACAGTTGCCGCGGTTGCGACCAGAGGACTCCGGATGAAAGCAGCGGAGATCATTCGCGGAATCACGATCAACGCAGCCAGATCGTTGAGCCTTCAACAAAGTGTAGGGAGTATCGCGAACGGCAAACGCGCTGACATCGTAATCTTGAAGGTTCCAAGTTACAAGTGGATTGGCTACACGTATGGGGAAGGATTGGTGGACAAGGTCCTTATTGAGGGAAAGGAAGTGGTGAGGGAGGGCAAGAGAGTCCATTGACTCCTCAGGGTCAACCACAGCCCGTTACCACTCTGAAGCAGAAACAGAATCTGTCTCTGATCACGGGTAGGACCCTGAACTGCAGAAATTGGCAGATTGAGGGGGCTTTGAGAATGCTACACAATGTTCTGCAGCCGGACGTAGCGAAAAACCCTGATGAGTTGATCGTCTACGGTGGAACAGGAAGAGCTGCTCGATCATGGGATGCTCTTGAGACGATCGAGACTTCTCTCAAGAAGCTGGGGGAGGAGGACACTCTTCTTGTCCAGAGCGGGAAGCCTGTGGCGATCTTCAAGACTCATAGGATGGCGCCGAGGGTCTTGATCGTCAACAGCATGCTAGTGCCCAAATGGGCGACATGGGATTACTTCTACGAACTCGAACAGAAGGGACTGATAATGTTCGGACAAATGACTGCCGGATCTTGGGCTTACATCGGAACACAGGGAATTCTACAAGGCACTTACGAGACGCTTGCTGCTGCGGCTAGAGAGCATTTTGGGGGGAGTCTGAAAGGTAGAGTCGTCCTAACAGCTGGCCTCGGCGAGATGGGGGGAGCGCAACCGTTGGCAGTGACGATGAATCATGGGATCGCCCTAGCCGTCGAGATCGATAATCGGGCGATAGAGAGGAGACTGAAGCATGGCTACGTTCAGAGATCGACTGATGATCTTGACGAAGCGATCGATATTGTGAATCAAGCTAAGCAAGAAGGAACTTCGGCAAGTCTTGCCCTGCTCGGAAACGCTGCTGAGATTCATCCAGAGCTTGTGAGAAGATCAATCATTCCGGATATCGTTACAGATCAGACATCGGCCCACGATCCACTAAACGGATACTATCCCGCGGGAATGTCGAAGGAGGAAGCTGACCAGCTGAGAAAGTCCGACCCGACTGACTATCTCGACAAGGCTGGCAAAAGCATCGTGACCCATGTCAAAGCCATGATCAATATGGGTCGCAAGGGAGCTGTTGTCTTCGAATATGGCAACAACATTCGACAAAAGGCCTTTGACACCGGTCTGAAAGAAGCATTCGAATTCCCGGGATTCGTTCAGAAGTACATCAGACCAATGTTCTGTGAAGGTAGGGGTCCGTTCAGGTGGACGTCGCTCGTTGGGGACCAAGAAGACATCCGGAAGATAGACCAGCTCGTCCTTGATACTTTTCCAGACAATATGGACCTTCGGAGATGGATAGAGAAGGCTCAGCGGCACGTCAAGTTCCAAGGACTGCCCGCCCGGGTCTGCTGGCTGGGATATGGCGAGAGAGCAAAGTTCGGAGCACGCATCAACGAAATGGTCAGAACAGGAAAATTATCGGGTCCCATATGGATCGGACGCGATCACCTCGACTGTGGGAGTGTCGCCTCGCCGAGACGAGAGACAGAGGGGATGATGGATGGAAGTGACGCGATAGCTGACTGGCCGATCCTCAACGCGCTTCTCAATACTGCGGCAGGTGCAACGTGGGTGAGTGTCCATCAGGGTGGCGGGGTCGGGATGGGCTACAGTATACATGCGGGCATGTGTCTTGTGGCTGATGGCACACCTGAAGCCGCGGAAAGGCTAGAAAGAGTCCTGACTGTGGACCCTGGGATCGGAATTGTCCGACATGCTGACGCAGGCTATTCGAAAGCGAAGAAGATTGCTAGAGAGAAGGGAATACGGATGCCGATGCTCAAGTAAGCCCGCCAATACTTATCTCTCAAACATCCTCTGCAAACGACCCGTGGGACATTGGCCCAGGTTATGATAGACGGATCACACCTTACACTCGATCAGGTCTTGCGGGTTGCAAGAGAGAACGCCGAGACAGTCATCTCAGAGAAAGCGATCGCCCGCACAAGAAACGGACGCAAAGCCCTCGAACAACTATTACAAGAAAAGAAAGTGATCTACGGAGTCAATACAGGATTCGGAGCACTATCAAACTTCAGAATACCGACGGAGGATCTGAAACAGCTACAGACGAACCTTATCCGGAGCCACTCCACTAGCGTGGGACGACCACACTCGTCGGAAGTTGTGCGGGCTATGATGCTTCTACGGGCAAATACGCTTCTCAAAGGGAACTCGGGAATCAGACCAGAGGTAGTCAGCATGATCGTAAAGCTACTCAACAAGCAGATCCACCCATACGTACCGGAGAAGGGCTCGGTGGGCGCCAGCGGAGACTTATCGCCGCTGTCTCACATGGCCCTTGTACTTCTTGGGGAAGGAAGCGCCGAATCGCGCGGCCGATGGATTCCAGGTAAGAAAGCTCTAGAAGTTTCGGGCAGTGTTCCCCTCAAGCTCGAAGCGAAGGAGGGACTCGCACTGAACAATGGTACCCAGCAGATGGTCGCGATAGGCTGCTTGTGCCTTTTCGACGCCTACCAACTCCTAGCGACTATGGAAGCTTCGCTCGCTCTATCGCTCGAAGCTCTGAAGGGCTGGGTCGATGCCTTCGATGAAAGAATACAGAAGCTTAGGCCCCATCCGGGACAACAGATGGTAGCTGAAGAAGTTCGAGGACTAGTGAGAGGAAGCAGAACGGTTAGAACGATAGAGAGTGGCGATCATTCGAATGGTCGCCCTCAAGACCCATACTCATTCAGATGCGCCCCACAAGTGATGGGAGCGTCGAAAGATGCGTTTGATTTCACAAAACAGATTCTAGAGGTAGAGATGAATTCGGCTACTGACAATCCTCTCGTGTTTCCAGAGGATGGCGTCTGTATTTCCGGGGGCAACTTTCACGGACAGCCAGTTGCTATGGGACTCGATATCATGGCCTTGGCGATCTCCTATCTTGCCAACATGTCGGAGAGAAGAATATCCGCCCTGTTAGACCCGTCGCTCAACAACGGGCTTCCACCGTTTCTGGTCGGGGGACGATCGAAGCCGGGACTCTCAAGCGGGTTGATGGCGGTCCAGTACACGGCGACATCGCTTGTTGCTGAGAGTAAGCTGCTGACGCATCCTGCTAGCAGTGACTCGATCCCGACGTCGAGCAATTTTGAGGATTTTGTCAGCATGGGACCCGGAGCAGCCCACAAGGCGAGAATGATTCTTGAAAACTCCCAGTACGTGGCCAGTATAGAGCTACTTGTTGCGGCGCAAGGAGTTGATTTGAGAGGCGCTAAGGGACTGGGAGGGGGGACTAGACGAGTCTTTCAAGCTATCAGACGAAAGGTTCCTCCGCTAATTGAAGATCGGTCTTCCCACGATGATATCGAGAAGATTCGCAAGATGGTTCGCGATGGTGAGATAGCGAAGATCGTCGCCCAAGTTACTGGGTCCTGAGTCGAACGTGATAGTCTACCCACTTAGATCGAGTCTTGCGAAACCCGGAGACTCCATTCCCGAACTGTTCTCTAAGGCTCTAGCAAAGAAACGTACACGTCTCAAAACAGGAGACATAGTAGCAGTCTCAAGCAAGATTGTTGGAATCTGCGAAAATAGGATCCGATACCTCGACAGCATAAGACCCGGGTGGCGGGCTAGAAGACTCGCTCGCAAACATTCTATGGTTCCCTCGTTTGCTCAAGCCGTTCTAGACGAAGCGGATACCGTGGTCGGCGGCGTGAAGGGAGCGCTTCTAACGGTGAAGAACGGTGACGCTGTTGCGAATGCCGGGATCGACCGAAAGAACGCGCCGGAGGGAGCTGTTGTGATCTGGCCTCGATATGCAGACTTGTCTGCGGTGAAAATCCGACAGTCTATCCGACGAAGATCGGGAAAAAATGTGGGAGTCGTAATTGTCGATAGTCGAGTGAGCCCGATGAGGCTGGGGACGACGGGCTTTGCGATCGGCTGTGCAGGTTTCGAACCAGTCGAAGACCTCAGAGGAGGCGTCGACCTTTTCGGCGGACGAATCGAGATCACGTTCCGAGCGATCGCCGATGGAGTAGCAGCATCGGCTCAGCTTGTGATGGGCGAGGCGTCGGACCAGATTCCCTTCGCGATAGTTCGCGATGCCCCCGTTAGACTAAGCAATGGGCACGATATTCGTTCAGCAAAGCTGACGTGGAATCGATGCCTCTACATGAGCCAGATCCCACGCGGAAATGATTGAGTTTGAGGAGCATCGATTTGGATTCAAAGACTACAGACTCTCCGGGAAATAGCAGGATTCCCGGGAAGCGCCCAAAGAGCACTTTTGTGTCGTGAGGAGCGACTGCTTTTGAGATTTCTAGGAGAGGGGTCTCGCCAGTTGAGACTGTTCTGGGCGAGTCTCGCGTTTCAGGGCGCAGAATAGAACCGTCACCTGTTTTTCTGATCGCAGATTAAGCGTGGAGATCAGCGTGAAAAAGTCGCGATCTCAAATCGCCTGCCCCGATTCCGGATCAGGGTTCATTTTGCGCCTATTCCTCTTCTTGACTTTCGAAAACCCTAGTCTGCGAATCATTCTCTAGTCTGCTGTTGTGGGGCGCAGCTCAGACCGGTTTTTGGCATCTATCGCAGTACCAGCGCATTTGAGCCGGGTCCCACCTCAAAGGCTGCTGGCAAGTGGGACATCGATTGTACTGGACTCCTGCCGGTTTTCTCCTTCGGAATATCAGATATCCGAGCAGGATGCCGATTGCTACGCCTATTGCGACTCCGATGAGGCTGAAGACGAGGGCTGGTGAGATGGCGCTGTTGGCGAGCTGCTGAGCCGCGCTAGCATCTTCGGCTGCTGCCAGCGAGTACTGTACGGCACCGGCATAGTCCATTGTGTCGTACAGGTTTTCTGCCTGCGCAATATTCTGGTTAGCCATGGATATGTCTCCGGAGTTGAGGAGAGTGTTCTGAGTGCTTGAGAGAGACTGTACGGCGAAAGAAAGTAGCTCATCATTCACTCCCCGCAAGATCGAGTCCCTGTCGAACTGGCTATAGTTCAGACTGTAAGCATAGTATCCCATGACGGTGTTCGTAAAGTCCTCTGTCAAATCGTAGATGAAAGGATGGTTCAGGCCCATCATGTGTCCTAGTTCGTGAATCGCGTCATGTGTGAAGCCGGCTCCCTTTCCAGGCTGACTGTAGGTTGAGTTGTTGCCGATGGTGAAGTCGGCCTGCTGGGACAATCCTATCATGACCATATCTCCCAACGCCTCGCCTCCGAATGTACCATAGATGTTGGGCGACCCGATGTCTTCCTTAAGCGGAACACCGAACGTGTAATTTCCTTTGAAAGCAAAGAGAAATGCTGGAACATCAATTGTCGAAGTGGTCCGGGTTACATTGATGAAATTCGTAATGTGTCCCAGACCGTAAGTTGTGAACCAGTTGTAGACCAAGTCGCCATCCACGATCGGCCGGCCGGATACGGGATCTCTGAGAGTTGTTGTTGCATTAGCCATTATCGCGGCGAGCCCAGGGTAGTCCGTCACGTTTGCATAATTGATCTTGACGGTTACGCCAGCAAACGGGACGAGACTGGCCAAATTCTCCTGAATCATAGTTTCATTGATCGTTGCGGTCAGCTTCGGACCCTGTAATTTTTCCGTCGTCGTCCGATTATCGAGAACGAAGAGTTGGACGTTATAGTTCTGGGCGTAGTTCACTGGATAGAGCTGGTCGGGAGCGAACAGATTGTTGACAGCGCCATAGACGTAGGACCCGATGAACTTACTCATCCAGAGCTTCCCATAGTACGTGCTGGTGCTGATTCCTCTCAACTGAGATGCGACTTGCACCGGGAGCTCGTTCGTCCAGTAGCTGGGCCCAGCAGAGAGATCCATGTAATAGAATCGGCCGCTCCCACCCCAGCCCGTCATGAAGTGGCGCGTCATGTTGAGACCTAGGTCAGGGTCTGTGACTGTTCTGTTGTAGTAGTGAGCAGTCACCGACTGACGAATGCACGGTCCACATTGGGCGACATAGTTTTGATATTCTGTGTATTGGAACGACGGGACACCTAAGCCGCTGAGGTCTGCAACGAACAGAGTATATCCGGAAACTGGGTTTCCTCCGAATAGAGTCATGTTGGACCCGAGCCAAGATTCGACCTTGTCAGCATCGTAGAAGTAGTTGCGTGCAACCGAGACAGTCGACGAGTTTGTGAAGTAAGGATTGACCAGTCCGGATGGGCTCGTAGGCCTTGGACCAGTGTCCTCTTGTTTTTCAATCGACCGGAGATATTGCACGAACTTGGTCGTGGTTGAGTTGTCAGCGAAGGTTAACTGGTAGTTGAAGTTGAAAATCACGCCAGTATTCAAGGGCCCAGCAAGAATCGCTTGGTATTTCAGAGGAGGAACAGAGACACTGCTCTTCAGATAAGTCGAATTCAACTCTCCCGGTGTGATTCCAAGAAACACGATCTTGATCGTGAGCGAGGCAGATCTGTTCAGCCCAAAGCCCTGTTCATTGATCAACTGAGGTGATTGAGAATGGACCGGAGGAAACTGAACGATGGAGAGAAGCACAATTAGTGCGACGGGAAGTACTTGGGCAAGGCGCATCTTGGTTTCATCTCGAAGTCGGGCCGGATTTCTATTAAGCGTCGTCTAGGATTCCATAACTGGGACCGTGAAGTCTCCCTTCGGAACGATTAGTATCTTCGATTCCTTGCCTTCAACGCGTATCGCCTTCTGCACTGCTTCGGTGGCAGTCTGGGATGGTTTCAACCCAAAGGAGTCCCGTACAAATAGTTCCGGAAGAATAGATACCAACTGAATTCGGCACTTCTCAAGGGCGTCTTGGAGGAACAGGTTAACATGGCCGCCAAGCTTGAATCTATATCTCAGCTCCGTCGACAATTCCTTCCGTTCAGGAAATCGCCGAGCGTACTCTAGGAAGCTGGAATCGCCAACTCCTTTCGAACATTCGGCCACCAAGATTATCGTGCCCTCTCTCCTCACGGCGCCAAGAACATTGGAGGCTACTCTGACCGCATGGTAGAGGTCTGCTCCCAACAGGCTCCCCGCCGACACGATGACGATGTCCAGCTTCCGTTCAATCTTTGGACTGTAGATCTCGCGGTAGCGCGAGACGCCTTCCCTGAACACGGACTCCATTTCCCCGGCAAAGGCCGAGCCAACTCCTCCCGCGCCGTCTGGCATGAAGCATAAGCTGTAGAATGGTCCAGCGAGTTTGCACGCTTCGAGAGAATCCGACAAGACCTGATTGTCCGGTGCGGATGAAGATGTTGGGAAACCCTTCGTCAAGAGTGATCGGTTCTTTGTTATCGAATGGATCGAGGACGAGCCTGGTAGAACGGCCTCGGGTCCTCCGGTGAAGCCGCTTGCGAAATGGGGCATGACGAGTCCGACGCCGATCTTGACCTCGCACGAGGCTAGGTCAGGGTCCAACTCGACACTCGTTCCTGCCGAAGTCTTTCCGAGTTCTGCGAACGAGGCCTGGGAAGGGTCGATAATCTTGAGATCCTCACCAGCGGGGGCCACGTTTGACATGCGTTTTCGGATGAAGACTCTCACATTGTCGATACCCAGCGCGGTGAGACGGGCTCTCAGAGCCTTCACCGCTTCGTCCCTTGCGATAGATGGAACGATGGGATCAATGAGTATTCCAGCAACGCTACCAGGTTTGATCATATCTTTCAGGAAGAGCCCTCCAACCGGCTTTTCGAGAGCCTCCTCGATTATGGAAGCGGCATCTTTCGTCCCAAGCGGCTTGGCCGGCTCCAGAATTCTGTAGAAATTGTCGTCTGGAACCCGGACTGGAACCTCGGTCTCGCCATAAGGTATCCAGAGTTCCAAACCGGCCACCTTGATTGTTCGATTGGGCTTGCCTTTAAATCGCTATACTAGCCGGCAGAGTTCGCGTCTGCTTAGACGAATCGTCAAGGCGGGCGGAAAAATTCGAGGATAACTGAAATGCCCAAACCGATTGAGGAAGAACTTCCGAAGATTCTGGTGCATACCGGAGCTCTGAAATTTGGCATGTTCACACTTTCCGGAGGAAAACTCAGTCCATACTATCTCGACTTGCGAGTCCTCCCAAGTTTTCCAGACGCGTTCCACGCCTCCATCGAACTCTTGGGAAAGACCGCGAGAACGATCGCGGACATTGCCAAGATTGCTGGGATTCCAACCGGCGGATTGCCGTGGGCTTCAGTTTTGGCCTACACTCTCTCGAAGCCGCTCGTCTATGTGAGAAAGGAAGTGAAGCATCATGGTAGAGAGAAGATGGTTGAGGGTCTTCTCGTTCCCGGTGACAAGGTCTTGCTCGTGGACGATGTGATTACTACAGGGAAGAATATTCTCGACGCGGCACAGACCCTTAGGGCTGAAGGGGGAGTTGTGGAAGACGCTCTAGTCTTAGTAGATCGTGAGGAGGAAGGAAGGGAACACCTGTTCAAAGCCGGCATGAAGCTTCATTCGGTCACCCGGATTTCTGAACTTGCCAAGCGACTGTTAGATATGGATGCTATCACGGAATCACAGTACGAGGAGCTGACGGCCCAGCAACAGAAGTGATTTCCAGCAACCACACTAGGGTGTGATCAAATTGGTTCAGTCAATTTCTCTATTCAAAGAACTGCAAGTAAGTCGCCACGTTTTAGATAACGGTCTCAAAGTCCTGATCCGCGAAATACCAAACGCCCCAGTGTCCGGCTGCTGGGCCATATACCGGGTCGGATCTAGAAACGAGAGGCCAGGCGTAACAGGAATCTCCCACTGGGTCGAGCACATGCTCTTCAAAGGCGGAGGGAAACTCCACAAGGGCGACATAGGCCGAATAGTCAGCAGTGTCGGAGGCGAATACAACGGGTTCACATCAAAGGATTTCACAGCTTACTTTGAGGTTCTCCCCGCTGACCAGATAGAGAAAGGGCTCCTTATCGAGTCGGAACGTATGATGAACGCCGCCTTCGATCCGAGAGAGGTCGAGTCGGAGAGGACGGTCGTTGTCTCGGAGCGAGAGGGGAATGAGAACGACCCCGAGTTCTTAGCCTCAGAGGAACTTTTTCTATCAGCCTTCAGGTTCCACCCGTACAGATGGTCTGAGGGAGGGCTGAAGGCAGACCTTCTGAAAATAACGAGAGATGATCTCTTCGACCATTACCGACGCTACTACGTTCCTGGAAACGCGCTGCTCGTCGTTGTAGGTCCCTTCTCGCCCAAGAAGATCCTTCCCAAGATCCAAGAGTACTTCGGCCCACTAGCTAAGAGCGATCGGCCTAGCGATCCTACAGTCGCTGAGCCTCCTCAGTCAGGTGAGCGCCAGGTCGAGGTTCGAATCCCGTCCGAGGCTGACTACATCAAAGTAGCATATCATACGCCCGGGTTCGGAAGCGAGGACGTTTATGGGTTGATGATGCTTGACGCGATCTTAAGCGGGGTTCGCCTCTTCGCATTCGGCCCCGGCCAATCCTCGGGAAGAAGCGCCAGACTGCACAAAGCACTTGTCGAAAGAAAGCTAGCGACTGAAGCCAGCTCGGAGTTTTGGCCGACCATCGATCCGTCCGTGTTTGCATTGGACGTTACGGTCTGGGAGGGCGTTTCTATTGATAGAGCTGAGAGAGTGTTGATGGAGGAAATCGAAAAGATTCAGAAAACTCCTCCCAGCAAGCACGAGCTTGAGAGGGCGATCGCGCAGATCAAAGCTCAGTACGCGTATACGCTTGACGGAGTCGCTCGACAAGGCTTCGTCATAGGCATCTTCGAAATGATCACATCCTTCGAGACCATGGCTAGGCTTGTTGAGAAACTGGCGAAGATATCGCCAGCGAAGGTCTCGGAGATAGCCGCGAAATACTTGACCGTGCAGAACCGGACAGTGTGCAGATGTGTTGGCGTAAGGAACAACCATGGGTCTTGAAACCGACCTAGCGAAGCTAGTCGATGAGCAATCTGCCGGTCCAGGAATCAAGTGCCTTCTTTACAAGAGCGCGAATAATCCGACCGTAGCGGTTCACGGTAGTATTCTAGCCGGAACATCCTCAGAACCCTCGGGGAAGTTAGGTCTCTCAGAACTTACCACTCGCCTCCTCATCAGAGGAACCCGGAAACTCGGAGCAGTCAAGATCGCGGATCTCTTAGAATCAGTCGGCGCGGCAGTTTCCTTTCGAAATTCTCAGGATAGTATCATATTCCAGGCGCGGATGACAAGCCCCTGGACAAAACGGGTCCTCGGCGTTGTCGCAGACTGTCTAACCAGACCTGCTCTTTCACCAAGGGACATTCAACGAGAACGAGAGGGACTCCTCACGGACATTAGGCTCAGAGACGATGACACGACACGACGCGGCATGCGAGAACTTCAGAGACTCGTCTACCCGCCCGGGCATCCATATAGGAAGGACAGGTTCGGAACCGCGGAAACCGTAAAGGACCTTGAGAGGTCGGATGTCAAGGATTATTTCGAGAATGTGATCAGCCAGGCGCCGACACTCATCGCGTTTGCGGGCCAGTTCAAGAAGGACGAGGTCGTGAGCTGGGCCGCGCGGACTTTTGGAACGAGGAATGAGAGAAAGATCAATTCGAAGAGGGATACCGGATCAAATTCGGCTTCTAAGAGTGTGAAAAGAGAGATCGTGATGCCGCACAAGACTCAAGCGGACATCCTAATCGGTGGAGTAGCATGCTCCCGAACCGAACCTGATTATGAGCCGTTGAACCTGTTGAACGTCATCTTGGGCGAGTTGGGCTTCATGGGCAGGCTGGGACAACGGGTCCGGGACAAGGAGGGGTTAGCGTATTCCTGCACTTCCTTCGTCAACGCCGGAAGTTTCGGTGGGAGCTGGACCGCCCTCGCCGGGGTCAACCCTCGGAATGTGGCCAAGGCTCTGGTGTTGATGAAGGAGGAGATTGAACGGGTCCGTCAAGAATTGGTGGAAGAGCAAGAGTTGGCGGATGCTAAGCAGAACCAGTTGGGATCTGCCCTGATGGAGTTGGAATCGACAGAGGGAATCGCAAGGACCAGCCACAACCTGGCCCATTTTGATCTTGGCCTCGACTATTTCGTCAAGAGACGACAGCTCTTCTCCAAGATAACCCAGGAAGACCTGATATCAATGGGCAAGAAATATCTCGACAGTTC
>Ga0066652_100000267_pt1 | contig 26663 bp, 22 predicted proteins | sample GraSoiAngelo_101_FD_71413 | JGI IMG/M metagenome (GOLD analysis project Ga0066652, IMG submission 71413) | Grasslands soil microbial communities from the Angelo Coastal Reserve, California, USA - 14_0903_02_30cm | ecosystem: Environmental > Terrestrial > Soil > Grasslands | place: USA... | reverse complement strand
CGACGCCGAAGAGGTCGTCGCCGAAGAAGGCCGAGAACAGATCGGACAGGTCGCCGAGGTCGAACGTCGAGGGCCGGAACCCGCCGCCGCGCAGGCCGGCATGACCGAGGCGGTCGTACAGCGCCCGCCGCTCCGAGTTCGACAACACCTCGTACGCCTCCACGACCTCGCGGAACCGCTCCTCGGCATCGGGGGCCTCGGACACGTCCGGATGCAGCTCCCGGGCGAGCCGGCGAAAGGCGCGCTTGATCTCGTCCGGCCCGGCGTCCCGCGTGACGCCGAGCAACTCGTAGTAGTCGCGTTCCGTCGTCGACATCTAGCGCGCCGCTCGCGTTGCCGAGATCAGGACGCGCGCGCCTCGCCCGTGCGCCCGTCCGGACGGACCGGTCGAGGCGATTGAGGGCGATCGCGACTGCATGAGCCAGAGCGTAGCGCCGCCCTCAGTTGTCCTCGTAGACCTCCTCGACGAAGCGCGAGAGCTCGTACGCCGCACCGCGGACCGAGCGGATCGCCTTGTCGTAGTCCATCCGGACCGGCCCGAGCAGGCTGACGGCGCCGAGCACGCGATTCGTCAATCCATAGGAAGCACCCACGAGCGCGATGTCGTGGAACGCCGGATCCTGGAGGTCGTTGCCGACGCGCACGAACGGCCGCCGTGGATCAAGAACGCGCCCGAGGATCTCGAGCAGGGCGGCACGTCGCTCCAGCGTCGACAGGAGGTGGCGGTAGACCACGAGCTCAGTGTCGGGCAGCTCGTCGAAGAGGCCTGCAGTCCCACCGACGAAGAGCCGGCGCTCGCTGCCCAGGACGTCGAGGAAGCCGGGAGAGATCACCTCGAGGAACCCGCGTTCGGAGGCGCTCAACGACGGATCCGCGAGCTCGCGACGGATCTGCGCACTGCCGAGCCGCACGCCCGTGAGCCGGTCGTTCAGATAGGCGCGAGCCCAGTTCGCGAGCCCGGGGTCGACAGCGGCGGGAAACGAGAAGACGCGCTTCGTGACTCCGCCGGTCGACGTGATCACGACCAGCATCACCGTCTGCGGCTGCAGCAACAGGACCTCGACGTGCCGCACGGTCGTCGTCTCGAGCGGGGGTGCCGAGACGAGCGCCAGGAGCCGGGTGACGTTCGACAGGATCTCGGTCGTCGCCTCGAGCGCGGAGTCGACCTCGCGGCGCAAGGCGGACAGGTCGAGCGGAAACGTGCCGGCGCGAGGATCGTTTCGCTCCACGAGCTCGTCCGCGTAGAAGCGGTAGCCCCGCTCCGTCGGAACGCGGCCGGCCGAGGTGTGCGGGTGGGTGAGCAGTCCGCCCGTCTCGAGCTCGGCGAGCTCCTGGCGGACCGTCGACGAGGAGACCTTCAGCCCGGCGCGCTCGACGAGGCTCTTCGACCCCACCGGCTGGCCGGTGGCCACGTACTCGCGGACGACCTGCGCCAAGATCTCGCGCTGGCGCGGCGTCAGCCTCGGATTCGGCTCAGGCTCCATTTGCAGGCATTTTAGTTCAGTACCGGCTTTACACGAGGATCTCGGCCGTGACGCCCCCGCCGAGCATCCGCCCTCGCTCCGTCAGGCGGACGCGGCGGTGACCGTCGGCCGCGGCGATCACGTCCGCCAGACCCAGGCCGGCCAGCCGTTCGAGTGACGGGACGTCGACCGCCTGTGCGACGGACTCGAGGTCGAGCGGCTCGTCGAGCCGCAGTCCGAGCAGCACGCGCTCCTGGCGCTGTACGGCCGGCGGCAGCGGCTCCAGCTCCCGCTGCGGTCGTTCACCGCGTGCGAGCGCATCCACGTAGGCGCCGAGGCGGGGCGTATTCCGCCAGCGCCGGCTGTCGATTGTCGAGACCGCGCCGATTCCCAGGCCCAGGTAGTCACGGCCGCGCCAGTAAGCCAGGTTGTGGCGCGAACGCAGGTCGCGCGCGTCGAGCGGCGTGGGCAACCGACAGAAGTTGGCCGTCTCGTACCAGCGGTATCCCGCGGCCGTCAGGTGCGCGACGACGGACTCGAAGTATGACTCCATCGCATCCGCCTGGCGCGCGAGCTCGTCGCCGTGGGCGTGCGTGAAGCGTGTCCCGGGCTTCGCCTCGAGCTCGTAGCACGAGACGTGCTCGGGTGCGAGCCGCAAGGCGTCGTCGAGGTCCGCCTCGAGGTCGGCGGCGCTCTGGCCAGGGATTCCGTAGATGAGATCGAGGGAGATGTTGTCGAATCCGGCATCACGAAGACGATAAACGGCCCTCCGGACGGTGTCAGGCTGGGCAACGCGCTCGAGCACCGCCAGCAGGTGCGGCCGGAACGTCTGCACCCCGAGCGACATCCGCGTGACCCCGCAGTCGCGCAGGAGCCGTGCGAGGTGGGGCGTGACGGTCTCGGGGTTCGCCTCGACCGTCACCTCCTCGGCCGACGGCAGCGCCCGGAGCAGCCGGCAGAGCGCCGCCGTCTCGGTGAACGTCGGCGTCCCTCCGCCGAGGAAGACGGTCTCGACGTCGGGCGAGAGCAACTCCCGTTCCAGCTCGAGCTCCGAGAGAAGGGCGTCCACATACGCGCCGTGCTGCCCGGTCCGCCCGACGAGCGTGACGAAGTCGCAGTAGCCGCAGCGGTGCGCGCAAAACGGCAGGTGCACGTAGAGGTGCCTGGCGCCCGTCACTTCCGCTCCCCGTTCAGGTTCAGCACGGCCAGGAACGCCTCCTGCGGCACCTCGACCATCCCGACCTGCTTCATCCGCTTCTTGCCCTTTTTCTGGCGCTCGATGAGCTTGCGCTTGCGCGTGATATCCCCGCCGTAGCACTTCGCGAGCACGTCCTTCCGCTTCGCCTTGACGGTCTCCCGCGCGATGATCCGCGACCCGATCGCGGCCTGGATGGCCACGTCGAACAGCTGACGCGGGATCTCCTCCCGGAGACGCTCGACGAGCGCGCGGCCCCGCTCATACGCGAAATCGCGGTGGATGATCAGCGACAGCGCGTCGACCGGCTCGCCGCCGACCAGCACGTCGACACGGACGAGGCTGCCGGGGCGGAAGCCGATCACGTCGTAGTCGAAGCTCGCGTATCCCCGCGTCCGCGACTTCAGCTGGTCGTAGTAGTCGAGCACGATCTCCGCGAGCGGGAGCTCGTGGGTCATGTGCACGCGATCCTCGGACAGGTACTCCAGCTGGTCGAAGCGTCCGCGCCGCGCGTTGTTGAGCTCCATGACCGCTCCGACGTACTCCTTCGGGACGATGACCGACGCCTTGATGTACGGCTCCTCTACCTCCTCGACCTCCGTCGGTAGGTCCGCGGGCGTATGCACCTCTCGCCATTCGCCGTGCGGCGGCTTGACGCGGTACGCCACGTTCGGCGCCGTCACGAGCAGGTCGAGGTCGAATTCGCGCTCGAGCCGTTCGCGAACGATCTCCATGTGCAACAGACCGAGGAAGCCGCAGCGAAAGCCGAAGCCGAGCGCCTGCGACGTCTCCGGCTCATAGAAGAGGGCGGCGTCGTTCAGCTTCAGCCGCTCCAGCGCGTCGCGCAGCTCGGGGTAGTCGTCGGAGTCCGTCGGGAACAGCCCGGCGAACACCATCGGCTTGACGTCCTTGTAGCCGGGAAGCGGCGCGCCGGCCGATCGCCGCTCTGAGGTGAGTGTGTCCCCGACCCGCAGCTTCGAGACGTCCTTCAGCCCCGTGATCACGTACCCGACCTCTCCGGCGGAGAGCGATTCCGCCGAGCGCATCGTCGGCGCGAAGAACCCGAGCTCCTCCGCCTCGAAGCGCGTGCCCTGCGCCATCGCGCGCAGCGGCTCGCGGGTGGAGAAGCTCCCGTCGACGACGCGGACGAAGGCGACCACGCCGCGGTACTGGTCATACGACGAGTCGAAGATAAGGGCGCGTGCCGGCGCGTCCGCGTCACCCGCGGGGGCTGGGACCCGCTCGACGATCGCATCGAGGACGTCCTCTACGCCCTGGCCCGTCTTCGCCGAGATTCGCAGGACGTGGTCGGCGGAGTCGCCGATCAGATCCGCGAGCTCGGCAGCCGCCGCGTCGGGATCGGCCTGCGATAGGTCGATCTTGTTCACGACCGGGACGATCTCGAGGTCGTTCTCGACCGCGAGGTACGCGTTGGCGAGGGTCTGTGCCTGCGTTCCTTGTGCTGCATCGACGACGAGCAGGGCGCCCTCGCATGCCTGCAGCGAGCGCGAGACCTCGTAGGTGAAGTCGACGTGACCGGGCGTGTCGATCAGGTTGAGCTGGTAGCCCTTCCATTCGACCCGCACCGCCTGAGCCTTGATCGTGATGCCGCGCTCGCGCTCGAGCTCCATCGTGTCGAGGAGCTGATCCCGCATCTCCCGCTGGGAGACAGCGTGCGTCAGCTCGAGAATCCGGTCGGCGAGCGTCGACTTGCCGTGGTCGATGTGCGCGATGATCGAGAAGTTGCGAATGCGGTCCTGGGGCATGGCTACGCGCGCTGGAAGCGCGTACGCAACGCTAGCAACGTGTTCAGCTCCTTCACGCGAAGCACCTTGCACGCCGCCAGGTAGATCGCTGCCCCGGCCGCGAGCGCAACGCCCACCGAGAGGAGCTGTCCGCCGAACGACCGGCCGAGCGCGCGGTCGAGGCCGTACCACACGCCGAAGGCGACGCCCCCGAGCAGGACCGACGCGACGACGACGCGCGTCGTGGTCGACATCACGCCGGCGAACTCGAGGCGGTCGAGGCGGCTGCGCAGGAGGACGAGCAGGGCCGCCGTCCCCGCGACGTTGACGACGGACGTGGCGAGCGGGATTCCCCACGTGCCGACGGAGGAGAACGCGAGATCGAGCACCGCGTTGAGGAACAGGTTCGCGAGCGCGACCGCGGTCGGCAGCCAGTTCGACTGCAGGCTGAAGAACGCCCGGTTGAGGAGGAGCATCGTCCCGTTGAACGTGAGCCCGACCGAGAAGGCGGCGAGGCAGGCGGCGACTACCGGCGTCTGGCCTGGTGTAAACGCGCCACGCTGGTAGATCAGCCGCGTCAACGGCTCCGCGAGAACCGCCGAGACGACGCTTGCTGGAATGAGAAGGAACGCGATCTGGCGGAGCCCGAGCGAAGTGGTGCTCCGGAACCCGTCGAAGTCGCGCCGCGATGCCGCCCGCGCGAGCGACGGAAACAGCACCGTTGCGATCGCGACCGAGAACATCCCCTGCGGGAGCATGTAGATCCGGAACGCCGCGCTGATCGACGCGGGCGCATTCGGGCTGACGAGCCAGCCGCCGATGATCCCGTCGATCAGCGCGTTGATGTTGATCAGGCCGAGCCCGAGGGTGACCGGGAGCATCAGCCGGAGCACCTGCCGCACGGCAGGGTCGCGCCAGTCGATGACCGCTTGGAGGCGACCGTCCAACCTGCGCAGCCACGGAATCGGCAGCACGACCTGCACGATCGTCCCGGCGAGGATCGAGGCGGCGTAGACGTAGAGCTTGTTCTCGGCGCCGTGCACGTGCGGTACGCCGAAGACGAGACCGGCGATGATGACGAGGTTCCACGCCACGGGCGTCAGGGCCGGAACGGAGAACTCGTCGTACGTATTGAGGATCCCGACCACGATGCCCGAGACCCCGAGCAACGCCACGATCGGGAAGAGCACCTGCGAGAGCCCGACGAGCAGTGAGTGGTAGTGCGGATAGAGCGGCGGCATCAACCAGGGAGCAACGAGGACGAAGAGCGCCGTGATGCCGCCGAGGCCGAGCAGCGTCAGCCAGAAGAGCGTCGAGGCGACGCGCCACGCTCGCCTCCGCTCCCCCTTTTCGAGCAGGTCGCTGAAGACGGGGACGAACGCGGACGAGAGCGCCGCGTCGGCGACCAGCGCCCGGACGGTGTTGGGGACGAGGAACGCGATCTCGAACGCGTTCACGGGCCCGCGGATGCCGAAGTAGTTCTTGGCGACGATCTCGCGAACCAGACCGAGGACGCGGGAGAGGCCCGTGGCGAGCGAGAAGACCGCCGTCGACCAGGCCAGCCGTCCGTCGCGAGCGGGCGGGGCCTCTCCGGGACGGATTTCGGCCTGCTCCGCCATCGCCATGGAGCATAGGCAGCGGCTGCGCTGGTACCATCCGGCCGCCCGCCGTTGCGGGCCTTTTCACGCTATGCCGAACATCAAACAGCAGAAAAAGCGCGTCCGCTCCTCGGCACGCGAGCGGCTCGAGAACCTCCGCTACCGCTCGACGGTGAAGACGCTGACGCGCCGTCTCGAGCAGGCCGCGGAGGCAGGAGAGTCCGACCGTGTCCGGTCCGAGCACCGGGAGCTCGTCCGCTGGATCGATCGCGCTGCGGCACGCGGGGCGCTCCATCGCAACACCGCCGCCAGGCGCAAGGCTCGCGCCGCGCGGATTGCGGGACCCGGCCCGATTGCGGGACCCGGCCCGGCCCCTGCCCCGGAGCCCGCGGCTAAGCCGCGGCGGCTCGGTCGGCGGTAACGTCGATCAGGGCGCGCTCGAGCTCGAGATCGACGGCAAGACGAGAGCCGCCCTTGACCGCGTGGTCGAGCGCGGCGAGACGGACGATCGCATCGCGCAGCTCGTCGACGGTATACGTGCGCGACTGCGCCATGAGCTTCTCGACGTAGAACGGATGGCGTTTCAGCTGCGCGGCGATCTCACGTGCGCTGAGCCCGTCGTGAGCGAGGATCTGGACTGCTCGCACCCGGCCGACGTGTCCGACGAGCAGGCCCAGCAGCGCCGGCACGGTCCTTGAAACAGGATCCGGCGATCGCTCAAGCAATGTCTGATACGCCGCGAGCGTCCGGCCGAGGTCGCCCCGACCCCACGCGTCGGTGAGGTCGTACCCCGGAATCTCGGACGTGGCCGTGACGAGCTCCTCCACCTCGCGCGCCCCGACGGGATCGCCGTTCGCCCACGTCGCAAGCTTGTCGACCTCCGTGGCCAGCTGTTCGAGATCCTCACCAACGATCTCGACGAGCAGGCGGCACGCGTCCGCCTCGATGTCGACGCCCCGATTAGCGAACTGGCGCGTGACCCACTCGGGCAGCGCGCGCTTGGTGACGTCGTAGATGAGGACGTCGCCGGCGACAGCACAGGCCTTCGCGAGCGGCGAGCTCTTCTTCGTCTCCTCCCCCACGAGCGCGAGCACCGTCCCCGGTGCGGGTGTGGCGAGGTACGCGGCGACGGTCTTCACGTCGGTTGCTTTCCACCGGTCGACCTCGCTTACCACGACGAGGCGTTGTCCCGTCCCGAACAACACTGGTGAATTGCAGGCGGCGACGACGTCGTCTGCGGTTGCTCCGATGGCCGAGAGCAACTCCGTCGCGTCGTCGCCGATGCGGTCGCGCAGCCGCCGGAGTGCACGCTGGATCTTCGGCCGGTCGCTGCCGGCGATCAGGTAGACGGGCTTGAGCTCGGTCGCCACCGCGGCCAAGCATAAGCAGCGACCAGGAACGCACCCGCCAGCAGCACCCCCAGCGCCCGTGTGGAACTGATCTGAGCGCCGGGGAGACCGCCGATCATTCGCGCGCAGGCGGCGATGTAGGCCGCGAGCCACCCGTTCAGCCACGCGAGTGCGACGGCCGCCGCCGGCAGCACGGGAGCGATCGCCGCCGAGGCGAAGGCAAGGGCGAGGAGCGGAACCATGGCAGGCGCTGCCAGGGCGTTTGCCGGGACCGTGAGCAGCGACACCGCATGGAACTGCAGCCACATCACCGGCGCGGTCGCCAGTCCGCAGGCAGTCGAGACCGCGATCACGCCCGCGAGGGGACGCGGGACCGGATAGCCCTCGAGCACGGTGATGAATCGAGGGACGAGCAGGAAGATCGCAGCGACCGCGACGAAGGACAGCTGAAAGCCGGCATCAAAGAGCGTGTACGGGTTCCAACCCAGGAGAGCAACAGCTCCAACGAGGAGGAAGTGCCAGCGGTCGGTCATCCGCGCGCTGAGCCACGCCAGCGAGGTGAGCGCACCTGCGATCCCGGCACGGATCACCGACGGTTGCGGACCCACGGCGAGGACGTAGCCGCCCATGCCCGCCAGTGCACCGAGCTCGCCGATCCGGCGCGAGAGGCCGAGCAGCCACGCGAGGCCGAGCGCGCCGGCTGCAACGAGGGCGACGTTCTGGCCCGACACCGCCAGCAGGTGGTAAAGCCCGGACGCGCGGAAGCGGCGGCGTAGCTCGTCCGAGAGTCCGCTGTCGTCGCCGAGGACGATCCCTCGGAGCAACGAGGCGCGCTCGCCGCGCAGGCCCGGGGCGACGGAGCGGCCAAGCCATGACCTGAGACGATCGGACACGCCACCGAGGCCGCCGCGCCGGCCGACGCGCCGCCAGAGATCGACGTGCAGCACCGCGTGCATCCCGTGCCGGCGAAGCCAGGTTCGCTCATCGAAGCCGTTCGCGGGCGGCCGCGGAGCCTTCAGCTCGCCGATGCCGTCGACGACTGCACCCTGTGGCGGCGCACGTCCGAGCGGCATTCGCAGCAGCACCCGCTCGTGCGGGCTCAGGTCGCCGAAGCGGACGATCGTGCCTTCGGCACGAATGTCGAATCGCCCCTTCCGCGGCGGAGACGTGACGACCAGGCGCACTCGCTCCGCAGTGCCGATCCGTGGCCTGAGGGGGCTTCGGTCCAGCGTGTCGAGGCGGGCGCTTCCCCACCACCAGCCGCAGAGCACGGCCGCCACCGCCAGCCACGCGATCCGCACCGGTGCGCTCACGAGCGCCGCGGCGACGAGTGCGCTCCCTCCGAGGGCGAGCAGGGCGAAGCCGCCGCGCGCGACGTTTGCGAATGCGAGCCCGACGCAGACGGACGCTGCCGACACCTGTGCCGGGCGCTGGGCGAGCGCTCTCACGGCGCGACGAGCCCTTTCAACTGTTCGAGCCGGGCCGGACCGATCCCGGGGATCGCATCGAGCTCCTCGACCGAACCGAAGGCCCCGTGCTGCTGGCGGTAGTCGAGGATTTTCTGCGCAGTCACCGGCCCGACGCCGGGGAGAGCGTCGAGCTGCTCGAGCGTCGCCGTGCTGAGATGGACCGGACCGCTCGGCGTCTCGGCCGAGCCGCCCGCGGCTGCTGCGGCGCTCGGTCCTCGGCGCGGGACCACGACCTGTTCCCCGTCGGCGACCGGAGCCGCGAGGTTGACGAGGTCGAGCTGTGCCTTCCGGGTCGTTCCGCCGGCACGTGCAACCGCGTCGGCGATCCGCGCGCCATGCGGGACGCGATAGAGGCCGGGACGACGAACCGCGCCGACGACGTCGACGACGAGCTCGCCGGCAGACGAAGCGGGTGCCGCGTCGGGGGACGTCGACGTCGCAGTCGGAATCGGCGGTGCGGCCGCCTGCGTCGACGACCCGGAGACGAGACGGACTGCGCCAAGGAGCACGACGAGCGAGACGAGCGCGCCCGCCAGGATCTGGCGGCGCGTGAACGGAAGCTCAGGCACGCATTCGATCGTCGCTGAGGACGTCGTACGCGTGGGTGACGTCTTCGTGACGAAAGCGCGCGAAGGCGCGCGGCGATCGCCGCCTCTAGCTCACGACGAGGTTCACCAGCTTGCGCGGCACGACGATCGTCTTGCGGATCTCCCCGCCGTCGAGCTGAGCCTGCACCTTCGGCGATTGCGTCGCGCGCGCGACGAGCTCCTCCTCGGGCAGGTCGGCGGGCACGCGCAAGCGGTCTCGCACCTTCCCGTTCACCTGGACGACGAGCTCAAAGGTCTCACGCTGCAGCAGCGCCGGATCGGCCGTCGGCCACGGACGCTTCCACAGTTCGGAATGGCCGAGCCGCTCCCACAGCTCCTCGGCCACATGCGGCGCAGCCGGCTGAATCAGCGACACCGCTGTCTCGACAGCGAAGCGCGCACCAGGCGCGGTCGGGTCGCGCACGATCTCGTTCACGAGCTCCATGACGGCCGCGATCGCGGTGTTGTACGCGAAGCGCCGGCCGATGTCGTCGGTGACCTTGAGGATTGTCTCGTTCGCCTTGTGTGCCAGCCCCCCCGCCGGTTCGCCCGGCGGCTGCCCGGCGACCTGCAGAGCCACGCGCCACAATCGCCGCAGGAAGCGGGCCATTCCTTCGAGCCCTCTCGTCTCCCAGTCGACGCGAGCGTCCGCCGGGCCGATGAACAGGATGTGGAGGCGGAGGGCGTCAGCGCCCTGCATCGCGATCAGCTCGTCCGGGCTGACGACGTTTCCCTTTGACTTCGACATCTTCGCGCCGCCCATGTCGACCCAGCCGTGGTTGAACAGCCTCGGGAACGGCTCGCGGAAGCCGACAAGACCGAGGTCGTTTAGGACCTTGATGAAGTAGCGCGCGTACAGCAGGTGCATGACCGCGTGCTCGACTCCACCGATGTACTGGTCGACGGGGCACCACCCGTCGACGAGCGCGCGGTCGAATGCCGCGTTGTCGTCGTGCGGATCGCAATAGCGAAGGAAGTACCACGACGAGTCGACGAACGTGTCCATCGTGTCCGCCTCGCGGCGCGCCTCGCGGCCACACTGTGGGCACGGGACGCGGATCCAGTCCTCTGCCGTCTCGAGCGGCGACTTCCCCTTGGGAGCGTAGTCCTCGATCTCCGGCAGCAGCACCGGCAGCTGGTCCTCGGGGATGGGGACGATCCCGCAGTCCTCGCAATGTACGACTGGAATCGGGCAACCCCAGTAGCGCTGTCGGGAGAGGAGCCAGTCGCGCAGGCGGTAGCTGACAGCGGGGCGGCCGCGCCCCCGCTCGCCGAGCCAGGCAACGATCCGCTTTTCCCCCTCCGGTGCAGGCAGGTCGGAGAACTGCGCGGAGTTGACGAGCTTCGCGTCGACGGACTTCGTGACGTACGGCAGCTCGGCCTCGCTGCCGTCGGCTGGGGCGATGACCTGTCGCACGGGCACGTCGTACTTGCGCGCGAATTCGAAGTCGCGGTCGTCGTGCCCGGGGACCGCCATGATCGCCCCTGAGCCGTACTCCATCAGCACGTAGTCGGCGACCCAGATCGGCAGTCGCGCTCCGCTGGCCGGGTTCGTCGCGAGGCGCCCCGTATCGACGCCGTCCTTCTCCTTTTCCTCGCGCTCCGCGAACGAGCGTGCAGCTGTCCGGCGCACGTAGTCGAGCACGTCGGTCTCCTGCGGTGTTCCCTCGACCAGTTTCGGGACGAGCGGATGCTCCGGCGCGAGCACGAGGAACGTCGCGCCGTAGAGCGTGTCTGTACGCGTCGTGAAGACGGGAATGTCGAGATCGAGCTCGTCGACGCGAAAGAGGATCTCCGCGCCCTCCGAGCGCCCGATCCAGTTTCGCTGCATCGCAAGCACCCGCTCGGGCCACGACTCGAGCAGATCCATCTCGTCCAGCAGCTCGTCGGCGTAGGTCGTGTACCGGAAGAACCACTGCTCGAGGATCTTCGCCTCGACTTCTGTGCCGCAGCGCTCGCAACGTCCGTCGATCACCTGCTCATTCGCGAGCACCGTCTGGTCCTTCGGACACCACTTGACGGGCGCTTCCTTGCGAAATGCCTGCCCGGCCTTCATGAACTGCAGAAAGAGCCACTGCGTCCAGCGGTAGTACTCCGGCTCGTGGCTCGCGACCTCGCGATCCCAGTCGATCGCCCACCCCATCCGCTTCATCTGGCGACGGATCTTGTGGATGTTGTCCCGGACGATGTCCCGCGGGTGTCCGCCGTCCCGGATTGCGGCGTTCTCCGCGTTCAGCCCGAAGGAGTCGAACCCCATCGGGCGCATGACGCGCCGCCCATTGCGGCGGTGGAAGTGCGTGAGGACGTCGCCCTGCGTGTAGTTGCGGACCTGGCCGACATGGAGGGTCCCGGATGGGTAGGGGAGCATCTCCAGCACGTAGTACGTGTCGGGTAGAGCCTTGCCCGGCACCGGGTTCGGCGTGGAGAAGGCGGCCTCGTCCGCCCAGACGCGCTGCCACTTCTCCTCGATCGCCTGTGGGTCGTAACGGTCGGTCATGTCTCCGGAAATGAAAAAGCCTCTCGGTTCGAGAGGCCACGGGGAGCCGGCGCGGCAGTTGCCGCGGTCGCTCCCTGCACTACAGAAGCAGTTCCTTCATTGCCCGGACTGTAGCAAGCGAGTACGGTCGCGGAACACGCGCGAAGGGAGCCCACATGCCCGGATACACGGTCAAGAACCTCAGGGAAGTCGACAATCAAGGAGTCCATTTCGGCCTCGACGAGAACGACATGGAGATTCGGATGGCGAAGGATCCGCTCGAATGCTCCCATGCCGGGATCTCCTACGTAAAGCTCGGGCCTGGGTGGCGCGCGCCGTTCGGTCACACGCACAAGATGCAGGAGGAGATCTACGTCCTCGTCGGCGGAAGCGCCCGGATGAAGGTCGACGACGAGGTCGTCGACCTCGACCCGTTCACGGCCGTCCGGATCTCGCCGGAGGTGATGCGTTCCTATGAGGGCGGTCCCGACGGTGCCGAGCTGATCGTGATCGGGGCACCCAAGACGGGCGGCGGGGACGCGAACACCGTCCAGGGATGGTGGACGGACTGACGTCTCGGCCGAGCACGCGCGAACGCTCCTCTAGGTACACGCGCGCGCACCCCCGCCCGGTCAAAGGGCGGGGAGAACTGCCCGCCACCCTCGAGATCGACGATATCGGAGCGCGACACACCTGTCTGTGCCGATTCCGCGCCGGTTCTCGACGCTAGCCCGCAGACTGTCGCCCATCCTCGATCTCTTCCCCGAGAGCGCGTCCGTGGCCGGCGGCGAGCTCGTCATCGGCGGCGTCCCCGCAACCGTGCTCGGCGCGCGCTATGGAACGCCGCTCCTCGTCTACTGCGAGCGGACGCTGGTCGCACAGGCGCGCGCCTATCAGGACGTCGACCCTGACGCTCTCGTCGTCTACGGGACGAAGGCCTTCCCCAACGTCGCGGTGCTTCGGCTCTTCGGGGGGCTCGGCCTGGGCGCCGACGTCTCGACGCTCGGCGAGCTCGAGTTCGCCCTGCGCGCGGGCGTCCGTGGCGTTCGCATTTTCTTTCACGGCAACAACAAGTCGGATGCGGAGCTCCGGGCGGCCGCAGAGGCCGGTGCAACGGTCGTGCTCGACGCGCCCGGCGAGCTCGAGCGCGCGGCGGCGGCACGCGTCGACCGCGCCCTCGTTCGGCTGAACCCCGGCGTCGAGGCCGAGACCCACGGCTCGATCAGGACGGCGCATGCCGAGTCCAAGTTCGGGCTCGACCCCGACCAGGCCCTCGACGTGATTGCGCGCTCGCGTGGCCTTCTCCCAGTCGCAGGCGTCCACATTCACATCGGCTCGCAACTCGTACGCGCCGACGAGAGCCTCGCCGCCGTCGACCGGCTCGCCGCGTTCTGCGCACGCGCCGACGCAGAGCTCGACTGGCGACCCGAGACGATCGACCTCGGCGGCGGCGTGGGCGTACGGCACGCGGCCGACGACCAGGTGCCGACCGTCTCGGAATTCACGGGAGCGCTCGTCGCGCGCCTCCGTGAGCGATGGGCGGCGCCCGCGCGCCTCGTCTTCGAACCGGGCCGCTCGCTCGTCGGCCGCGCGGGCGTCACCCTCTACACGGTCGGAGCGCGGAAGCGGAGCGGCGGCGTCGACTACGTCGCCGTCGACGGCGGCATGTCCGACAATCCGCGCCCGCAGCTCTACAGCGCCCGCTACGAAGCACTGCTCGCGAACTGTCCGGACGAGCCGCCGGCGGAGACGTACCGGGTCGCGGGCAAGCACTGCGAGTCCGGGGACGTCCTGATCGAGGCGGTCCGCCTGCCCGAGCCGCAGCGCGGCGACACCCTCGCGGTTCCCGCGACCGGTGGCTACACGCTCGCGATGTCCTCCAACTACAACGGCGTGACGCGTCCGGCCGCCGTGCTCGTCGCGGATGGAGACGCACGACTGATCCGCCGCCGCGAGACGATCGACGAATTGCTGGGCTTCGAGGTCGGCTGAGTCAGCGCGCAGCGGCGGCCGGTCGAGCGAGATAGCCCGGTCGGACCAGACGCGGAGGAGCCTTCAGGCCCGCCTCCTGCACCGGCGGATTCGCCGGCTCGGCGAGCGGCGCTGCTCCGAACGACGCGCGGCGTCGCTCTGCCGGCGCGTGGTCGTAGACGGTCGTACGTTGCCGCGGAGTCCGCCCCGCGGAGCGGATCAGCTCCTCCATCCGTTCCGGCGGCATCTCTTGACCGTGTGCAGCGCCGGCGGCGCGCGAGATCGACTCGTTCATCAGCGTCCCGCCGAGGTCGTTGACGCCCGCGTTCAGCACCGCGGCGACGCCGGCCGGGCCCAGCTTCACCCACGACGCCTGGACGTTCGTGATCCAGGGGTGAAGCGCCAGACGCGCGACTGCGTGGACGAGCAACGACTCGCTCCACGTCGGTCCCGATCTCGCCGCACCGCGCAGCCACATCGGCGCCTCCATGTGGACGAACGGCAAGGGCACGAACTCCGTGAACCCGCCCGTCCGTTGCTGCAGCTGGCGCGCCCGCAGCAGGTGGCGCGCCCAGTGCCGAGGCGACTCGACATGGCCGAACATCATCGTCACGTTCGAGCGGAGGCCGGCCTGGTGCGCGGCTTCGTGCACCTCGAGCCACTGAGCGGTCGTCACCTTGTCCGGGCAGATGACGCGTCGCACGTCGTCGGAGAGGATCTCCGCCGCCGTCCCTGGGAGCGAGCCGAGCCCCGCCGCGCGCAATCCGGTCAGGTACTCGACCAGCGTGGCGTCGATCGTCGCAGCTCCCTGCCACACCTCGAGCGCCGAGAAGGCGTGGACGTGGATCTCGGGGACCGCGTCCTTGATCGTCTCGACGACCGACGTGTAGTAGTCGCCCGTGAACGCGGGATGGATTCCGCCCTGCAGGCAGACCTCCGTCGCGCCCCGCTCCCACGCCTCGCGCACTCGACGGACGATCTCGTCGTGCGGGATCAAGTACGGACGGCCGCGCAGGTTCGCCGCGAGCTTCCCCTTGGAGAACGCGCAGAAGCCGCAGCGGAAGTAACAGACGTTCGTGTACTGGATGTTCCGCGTGACGACGTAGGAGACCTCGTCACCGCAGGTCTCGCGACGGAGCCGGTCGGCGGCGGCGAAGACGCGGTCCCGCTCACGCCCCCGCGCACGAAACAGTCGCACCAGCTCGTCCTCGCCGAGCTCGCCCGCAGTGTCGACCGGCAGCGCGTCTCGCGGGACGAAGGGCACGGCGCCGGTCTCGCCCGGCGACCACTCGTCCTCGCGCGCGAGACCGTCGGCGTCGGACGCGCGGAGAACGAACGGGAGCACCCGCGGATCGAGCCAGCGCTCGTCGAGCCACTCGGGATAGACGGGAAGCCGTGGGACGAGTTGCAGGTCTCGACTCTCGGTCGCTGCGCGCAGGCGCTCGAGGTCGGGCCACGGCGCTTCGGGGTTGACGTGGTCGACGGTGACGGGCGAAACACCGCCCCAGTCGTCGATGCCCGCGTCCAGCAGACGCGGAAAGTCGTCGTAGGAGAGGTTCGGGGGCGCCTGAACGTGCGCGGCCGCACCCAGCACGATCCGCGCGACGGCGATCGTCCAGAGGAGATCGTCGAGCGTGGGCTCCGCGGCGCGCGCCATCCGGGTCCCGGGCTTCGCGCGGAAGTTCTGCAGGATCACCTCCTGCACGTGGCCGAAGCGTCCCGCGAGGTCCCGGACGGCGAGGAGAGCGTCGATCCGTTCCGCTCGCGTCTCGCCGATCCCGATCAGGATCCCTGTCGTGAAAGGCACACGCGCCTCGCCGGCCTTCCGGAGCGTGTCGAGCCGAACCGACGGAAGCTTGTCCGGCGAGCCGAAGTGCGGTCCGCCGCGCGCCGACAGGCGGTCCGACGTCGACTCCAGCATCAAGCCCATCGAGGCACTCACGCGTCGCAGCTCGCGGATGCCGGCGAGCGTCATCACGCCCGGGTTGAGGTGCGGCAGGAGGCCGGTCTCCTCCAGGACCGCATCCGCGGCCAGCGCGAGGTACTCGAGCGTCGTCGCGCAGCCGAGGGTGGCCAGCTCCTCGCGCGCGACGCGGTAGCGAAGCTCGGGCTTGTCGCCGAGCGTGAACAACGCCTCGCGACAGCCGGCTGATGCACCCGCACCGGCGACGGAGAGCACCTCGTCGATCGTCATGAACGCGCGCTCGCCGCGGCGAGGCGGCTGCGCGAACGTGCAGTAGTGACAGACGTCCCGACAGAGCTTCGTCAGCGGTATGAAGACCTTCGGCGAGTACGTCACGCGGGTCCCGTGGCCCTCGTCTCGGAGCCTTCGCGCCTCGGCGCAAAGCTCCGGCAGCGGGACCTCGAGGAGCGCCTTCGGTTCCACGCGGCGAGCTTACGGGGCGGGCATCTCCCTGCGCACGTTCTTGTCAGCGCAGCCGGATCGGAATAGCGTCATGGGCGACCGGCAGTCGCGAAAGGGGCTCCCATGCGCATCGAATCGTCCGTCACGTCGATTTCCTGGATTCCGTCGGAGGCGGTGGAGGGGCTTCCGAAGCTCCCGTTCAGCTTCGGGATCGCCCACTACGACGAGCCGCCGCCCGACCAGCTCGTCGACATCGGCATCATGCACCGGGCGGACCTGTTCCGCGAGGCGAACGAGCTCAGGGGTTGGATCGAGGTCGAGGACGGCAAGATCGTCGGCCACGGCCATGCAGGCCGCGGGCGCATCGGCGTCACGCGGCTTCGGCTCGGGCCGAAGGAGATCACCGTCCCGGCCGTGGCCCTGCCGACGATCCAGTCGGCCGAGGTCGGCAGCGGCTGGGTGAAGTTCACGCAGACGGCGGGCGGACGCACCGGCGCGCCGGCACCTCGAACCGTGCGCGGCAAGCCGTACGTCCAGTGGAATTCTGCGATCGCATGGACGACGCTGACGCTGATCGTCTACGCCGACGGGACCGCGAAGCACGCGCTCGCGGGCGCGAGCTCGTTCCCGCGGCACTGGATCTACGACGCGGAGGGGAAGCTGCTCGAGAAGAGCGGGACGATCGACTTCGACAAGTGGTATCGCGAGTCGCACGAGCAGAACACCCCGTGGGGCTCCGTCGATTCTCCGGCGGTCGTGGCCGAGGTCGAGTCCACGCTCGAACGCGAGCTCTCACACACGCTCATGCACGGCGCGGAGGCGCCCGAGCCCGAGCGCAGAGAGGCCGGCGAGACGCTCGTGGAGCAGGGCGCCGAGGGCGACGAGCTCTTCCTGCTCCTCGACGGGATGCTCGACGTGATCGTCGACGGCGAGGTCGTGGCGGAACTTGGGCCTGGCGCGATCGTCGGCGAGCGTGCTCTGCTCGAGGAGGGCGTCCGTACGGCGACGCTCCGGACCGCGACACCCGCGAAGATCGTGCGCGTGCCCGGCGACCGCATCGAGACGGCCGACCTCGAGGCGCTCGCCGCTGGGCGCGACCGCGAGAACGGCTGAGCTAACCCGGCTTAATCGAGACGAGCTTCCCGAACGGGTGCCACGCGCGCCCGCGCCAACGCTGCAACCTCACCTGCGTAACGGGAAAGCGGAACGAGGGTGTCGTTCGGACGACGATGTTGGGCAGCAGGAAGGGGTTGCCACGCTCGCTCAGATGCGTGGCCGCACGCATCACGCTCTGACGCGTGAGGTTCTTGCCGGCCTTCCTGAGCGTGTCGACCATCGTGTACGCGGAGGCCATGCCCGCGACGAGATAGCCGTCCTTGTAGTCGATCGACCTGATGTCGCTGCCGTACTTGCGCCAGATCGACTGGAACAGCTTCACGCCCTTGTCCTTCGCCCAGATGGGCGCGGCAGGGTCCTTGCCGAACGTGATCGAGATCGAACCGTTCGCGGCCTTCTGCGGCACCGCGATCATCAGCGACGAGGCCGCCGACACGTCGTTGACGAACACCTGCGGATGCCACGCGACGCGGTTCAACCCGTTGAACGCCTGCAGTGAGAACTTGCCGAACGCAAAGATGCACAGCATCGTCGCCTTCGAGGACTTCAGCTGCGCGATCTGGGGCTGGACGTCCGAGGAGGTCGGGTCGTAGCCGACCTTCGCGACGATCGAACCGGCCTTCTTGCCAAGTCCCTTGCGCAGGCCCGCGAGGAGGTCGCGACCATAGTCGTCATTCTGGTAGAGGACGGCGATCTTCGGTTTCTTCGAGTGCGCAAGGATGTACTTGCCGTAGAGCTTTCCCTCCTCGGAGTACGGCGGGATGTACCCGATCGTCCACGGATAGGCCGTGTAGTCGCGCCCGAACGTCGTGGCACCCGACGCGACGAAGAGCTGCGGCACGCCCTGCTGGTTGAGGAACTTGCGGATTGCGAGGTTGTTGTTCGTGCCCAGAGTGTTGAAGAGGGCGAAAACCTGCTCCTGCTGCACGAGCCGGATCGCATTGTTGACGGCGCGGCTCGGGTCGTAGCCGTCGTCGAGATACGTGAACTTGATCTTGCGTCCGAGCACGCCGCCTCTGGCGTTGACGTACTTGAAGTACGCGTCGGCGCCGCGGGCCACGCTGCCGCCGGCGGCCGCCTCGCCGCTCAGCGGGACGCTCGAGCCGAGGTGGATCTCCGAGCCGCTCACACCGGGCGTCGCCGACGGGCGCGCACCGGCCGCCGCGACGGCCACAGCGGCTCCGATCACACAGACGAGGAGTACGTGCGTCCTCATGCGCACTACGACCGAGTGTACAACCGTGTTGTGAGCGGTCGAAGCAGGCGCTGAAGCAGGCCGCCGGCACCCGTCGGCAGGAGCAGCATGATCACGATCAGCACGGCGCCAAAGACGACGCTCGAGATGCCCTGCTGCTTCGGGTCGACCGACAACCAGGGCAGATGATTCGCCCAGCGCGCGACCGCGTCCGCATGGTTCTGCAAGTAGAAGACGAGCGCGGCTCCGCCGATCGCACCGGAGAGCGAACCGAGACCGCCCGCGGCCAGCCCCACGACGAGGTAGACGGACAGGAGGATCGCGAACGTCTCGGGCGTGACGAGAAAGGACGAGATCGCGAACAGCGATCCGGCGACGCCGGCGTAGAACGCGGAGATGCCGAACGCAGCCGTCTTGTAGACGGCGACGTTGACGCCCGACGAGAGGGCCGCGACCTCGCTGTCGCGGAGCGCCTGGAGCGTTCGGCCGGGCTTGCCACGCAGGAGCGCCCACGCGGCTGCGAGCAGGAAGAGCGCGACCGCCCAGGTCAGGTAGTACAGCCACCGGTTCGGCGTCGTGTGGAACCCGAGCTCCACCTTGTAGAGGCCGGTGCTCTTTCCCGAGCTTCCGCCCATGAAGTGCTCGTACTTCTTCGGCACCTGCGGAAAGGCGACGGCGATCCCGAACGTGACGAGCGCGAGGTACATGCCCGACAGGCGGAGAGCCGGCAGCCCGACCAGCAGTCCGGCGACCCCGGCGACGACCCCGGCGACGGGAATCGTCCAGATGTCGCGCATGCCGTGGTCGGAGATCAGGATCGCGGTCGTGTACCCGCCGATCGCCATGAACGCGCCGTGCCCGAGCGAGATCTGACCGCTGTACCCGGTGAGGACGTTGAGGCCGATGAGCGCGATGAAGTACATGCCGACGATCGCGAGCTCACGAGCATGGAAGTCGGAGACGACCTGCGGCAGCACGATCACGACCGCGACGAGCAGCAAGAAGGCGAGCGCCTCGAGCGCGAGCTTCACGCGCGGCACTACACGCGCCTCGTTGCCACGGAGCCGAACAGGCCGCCCGGCCGGAAAAAGAGGAACACGAGGATCAGGAGCAGCGCCACCGGCAGCTTCAGCGTCGAACCGATGTAGCCCACGTAGCGTCCGAGGAGGTCGATCGTCAGGCCGAGGATCAGGCCGCCGACCACGGCGCCGACCGGACTGTCGAGGCCGCCGAGCACGGCGGCCGCGAATGCGTACAGCAGAACCGCCTGCATCATGTTCGGCCCGAGGAACTGGAGGGGCGCGACCATCATTCCGGCGACGGCGCCGACGAGGGCGGCGAGCCCCCAGCCGAGCGCGAGCATCCAGCTGACGCGTACACCGACGAGCCGCGAGGAGTCGGGGTTCAGGGCCGCAGCGCGGAGCGCGAGGCCGAGCTTCGTGTAGCGGAAGAAGAGGCCGAGGACGACGACGAGGAGCGCCAGCACGCCGATGATCCCGATGTACTGGATGCTGATGTGCGCGCCGGCAACCTCGACGGTGCTGCTCGAGAAGCCGCCTTTGAACGGCCGGTCTCCGCCACCCCAGATCACGTACATCAGGCCGTTCAGGAGCAGCGCCAGACCGAGCGTGATGATCACGATCGTCAGGACCGGCGCCTGCTCGACCGGGCGGATGATCACCCGCTCGACGGCGACTCCGCCGACGAACGAGATCGCGAGCACGACCGGAAACGCCTCCCAGAACGAGAGGCCGTGGTTCATCAGCGACCACGCGATGAACGTCGAGAACGTCGCCATCTCCCCCTGCGCGAAGTTGATCGCGCGCGTCGAGCGGTAGATGAGCACGAGCGCGAGCGCCAGGCTCGCGTAGACGGAACCGTCGGCGAGCCCGCTGACGATCTGCTCCGCGAACTCCGACCAGGTGAACGATGCGAGCATCACTAGTAGCCGAGGTAGGAACGGCGGACGGATTCGTTTGCGCGCAGCTCGTCGCTCGGACCGTCGACGACGACGCGTCCGACCTCGAGCACGTACGCACGAGCGGCCGCGGCGAGCGCGAGGTTCGCGTTCTGCTCGACGACGAGGACCGCGGTGCCCTCGTCGCGGTTGAGCTTGGCGAGGACGTCGAAGATCTCCTTGACGATCAGCGGTGCGAGCCCGAGCGAGGGCTCGTCGAGCAGGAGGAGTCGCGGGCGAGCCATCAGCGCGCGCCCGAGTGCGAGCATCTGCTGCTCGCCGCCGGAGAGCGTGCCGGCCTGCTGGTCGCGCCGCCGGTCGAGCACCGGGAACAGGGCGAAGACGCGCTGGACATCCTCCTTCGTCGAGCCCCGCCTCGTGTAACTGCCGAGACGGAGGTTCTCCCAGACGGAGAGCTCGGCGAACGTGCCGCGTCCCTCGGGAACGTGCGCGACGCCTGCGCGGGCCGCACCTTCCGGCGTGCGCAGCTTCTTCCCGCCGAGCCGGACGTCCCCGTTTCGCCGGACCGTGCCCGAGACGGCACGCAGCGTCGTCGTCTTCCCGGCCCCGTTCGCGCCAAGGACGGCCACGAACTCGCCCTCGCCGACGTTCAGAGAAACTCCGTGGAGCGCGCGCACCGGCCCGTAGCGAGCCTCGACGTTGCGGAGCTCGAGCAGGCTCACGCGGCGGTGCCCAGATACGCCTCTATGACCGCCGGGTTGGCGCGCACCTCCGCCGGCGTCCCTTCCGCGATCGTGCGGCCGAAGTCGAGGACGTGCACGCGGTCCGCGATGCTCATCACGAGGCCCATGTGGTGCTCGACGAGCAGCACCGTGAGGTCGAAGTCGGCCTGCAGCCTGCGGATGAACGCCGCGAGATCCTGGACCTCGTCGTGGTTGAGGCCGCCCGCCGGCTCGTCCAGGAGGAGCAGCCGCGGCGAGGACGCCAGTGCGCGCGCGAGCTCCACCCGCTTTTGCGTTCCGTACGGGAGCCCACTCGCGAGGCGGTTGCGCAGGGAGGAGATGCCGACGTAGTAGAGGACGTCGTCGAGGCCGTGCTCGCCGCGCCGGGCGTGCGCGCCCACCAGGACGTTCTCGGCGACCGTGAGGCCCTGAAACAGCTCGACGTTCTGGAACGTCCGGGCGATTCCGCGCCGCACGACGCGGCCGGGCCCGATGCCGATCAGGCTCTCGCCTTCGAGGCGGACGTCGCCGGCCTCCGGCGTGTAGAGCCGCGTGATCACGTTGAAGACCGTCGTCTTGCCGGCGCCGTTCGGGCCGATCAGACCGACGATCTCGCCCTGGGCGACCGTGAACGAGACGGCGTCGAGTGCGACGATCCCGCCGAAGCGCTTGCTGACGTTGTCGACCTCGAGCAGGGCCAAGTCGGACTACCTTAAAGAGGAGCGCAGATGGGGACGCTGGCTTTCCTGATCGCCCTGGCCGCCTCCTTTCCCTCTCCGTCGCAGCTGCCGACGGTGCCGCGGCTGATCCAGGGCGCCCAGCCGGTCTACTGCGCCGGGGCGCAGGGGCGCGGGTTTGCGCTCACGTTCGACGACGGGCCGAGCCCGTACACCCCGCAGCTCGTGCGGGTGCTGCGTCGAGCGCATGCGCGCGCCACCTTCTTCGACGTCGGGAATCGCGTCGCGCTCTGGCCCTCGGGCGTGCGCGCCGCACGGTCGGTCGGCGAGCTCGGCAACCACACATGGAGCCATGCGAACCTGACGTCGCTGTCGCCGCGGGACGCCTGGAGCGAGCTCGTCAGCGGGCAGCGCGCTCTCGCAGGACGCCCCGGCGCAGCACCGCACCTCTTCCGCCCGCCCTACGCCGAGGCCGAGCCGCTCGACGACCGGCTCGCACGGAGGCTCGGCCTCCTCGACATCCGCTGGAGCGTCGACGCAGGCGACTCACGGGTGGGTGCGACGCCCAGGAAGGTCATCCGGACGGCCGTCGCCGGCCTTCACCCGGGCGCCATCGTCCTCCTCCACGACCCGCACCCGTGGACGGCGCGAGTCGCCGCCGCCGTTCTCCGAGCCGCCGCGAAGAGGAGCCTGGAGCCGGTCACCGTGACGGAGCTGCTGGTGCGCCAGCCGCCCTCGGGGCGACAGCTCGGGTCGCTCGGAGCGGGCCGCTGTCCGGGCTGAGACGGATGTGCAGGGTTCCGCGCCCCGCGCGTGTCTGCTTTTGTGAGGGGGCGCTCCTCCGTCGGTTGTCGACCTGCTAGGAAGTCGCAACTGGGGTGGCGCTCCCTCAGCTGAGGCCCCTTTTCACGCCGTACGAACCCTTGTTTGAACCCAGGGTTGCCGGGTACCCCGGACAGACCTAGCAGGTCGACAATCGAGCGAGGCGCCGTCGGCGTCTCGGAAGGGGGTCCCATGAAGATCCGCGTACTCCTCGCGGTGCTCGTCACCGCGGCGACGGCGCTTGCCGGCACCTCAGCGGCGGGCGCTCAGAACCAGAGCGGCCTGGTCAACGTCGCCGTCGTGGACAACACCGTCCAGATCCCGGTCGGCGTCGCGGCGAACGTCTGCGACGTCTCCGTCAACATTCTGGCGCAGGGCACGCTGACGAGCCCGGCGGACTGCACGGCCGTCTCGAATGCCTTCGCGTTCTCGAACGGCGGCGGTGGTGGCGGCGGGGGCAATCAGCAGGGCCTGATCAACCTCTACGTCGCGCACAACACGATCCAGGTGCCGATCGGCATCGCGGTCAACGTCTGCGATGTCGCGGCCAACGTGCTCGCGCAGGCAATCGCCACGGGCGGAGCCAAGTGCGACGCCACCGGCAACGCCGGGGCGACGGGCTAGGACGAAATCGCCCGGGCACCGACCCGGGCGCAAGGTAGGAGAGGGGGCTATCGTCCCCGCCCCCTCTCCGCCATCAGTCCACGAAGGCGGCTGCCTCGGTCACCGGCGCGCGGCAGGCGAACCGCTCGCAGACGTAGACCGCAGCGCGTCCGTCGACGAGACCTTTCCCCTGCAGCAACGGTATGGCGTCGGAGGGGCCGAACGCGACGACGGCGTTGGGATCGAAGGGCGCCAGCGCGGCACGCGCGACCTCGCTGTCGGGCGGCCCGACGACCGCGAGCTCGCGTGGCGGCGAGAAATGGAGGTCGAGCGCGCAGAGCAGGTGTCCGAACGCCGATGGTGCTCGGTGCAGATCGGGCGCGACGAGGCGGAACACGCCGACCGCGCGCCGCTCGAGCTCGTCGTCGCCGTAGATCCGCGCGAGCCTGAGCAGGACGTACGCGAGCATCGAGTTTCCGGAGGGGGTCGGATGGTCGTCGAGCTGCTTCTTGCGGTTGACGAGCTCCTCGCCGCCGGCCGGAGTCTGGAAGAAACCGCCGCGCTCCTCGTCGGCGAACAGGTCGACGGCCAGGTCCGCGAGCCGGCGCGATTCCTCGAGCCAGCGCAGGTCTCCCGTCGCGACGTGGAGCTCGTACAGGCCGTGCGCCGCGTCGGCGTAGTCCTCGAGGAAGCCGTTCGTGTGCGCTCTTCCCTTGCGCCAGGTGCGAAAGAGACGTCCGTCGGCGGTCGACAAGGGCCCGAGCAGGAACTCGGCGAGCTGGACGCCCGCATCTACGAGGTCGGTACGGTCCAGCCGCCGCCCCGCCTCTGCAAGCGCGGCGAGAGTCAACCCGTTCCAGGACGCAATCACCTTGTCGTCGCGCAGCGGCTTCGGCCGCTGGTCGCGGAGCTCGAAGAGGCGCTCCCGTAGCTCCGGCGCGAGCTCGCCTCGCAGGACGAAGCGGCCGTCCTCGAAGGGCTGCATGAGCTCCGCAGGCACGGGCTCGGCCTCCGTCCACGTGAACGTAAGGCCCTCGACGCCGTCGGTGTCGGCGTCCTGCGCGGATGCGAACCCGCCGTCGGGAAGTCGCAGCTCCCGGAGCATGTAGTCGAGGGTCTGCCCGGCGACGTCGCGAAAGTGCGCGTTCCCGAGCACGAGCCATCCGTGCAGGTACGCGGGGACGAGGAGCGCGTTGTCGTACAGCATCTTCTCGAAGTGCGGCACGAGCCACCGGCGGTCGACCGAGTAGCGGTGGAAGCCGCCGCCGACGAGGTCGTACATCCCGCCGAGGGCCATTCCGTCGAGCGTCTTGGCGACGAGTTCCTTCTCACCGCGCCGGAGCAGGAACTCGAGCGCGGACGCGGGCGGGAACTTCGGCGCATCGCCGAAGCCGCCCCACTCCGGGTCGAACTGCGCGCGCAGGGCCGAGACGGCTGCAGTCAGAAGCCCGGTCGTCAGCGGGTCGCTCGACGGCGCCGTCTCCGCAGCCTGTCGAAGCCGCTCCGTCAGCGCCGCGGCCTGGCGCGTCACGTCGCCGCGCTGGTCGCGCCACGCGTCGGCCACTGCGCTCAGCACCTGCCGGAAGCTCGGGAGGCCGTGCCGCGGCTCGGGCGGATAGTACGTCCCGCCGAAGAACGGTTCTCCCTCCGGGGTGAGGAACACGGTCATCGGCCACCCGCCGTGCCCCGTCATCGTCGTCACCGCGTCCATGTAGACGGCGTCGACGTCGGGCCGTTCCTCTCGGTCGACCTTCACCGGCACGAAGTGCTCGTTCAAGAGCTCCGCCGTGGCGTCGTCCTCGAACGACTCGTGCTCCATCACATGACACCAGTGACAGGCCGAGTAGCCGACCGAGAGCATGATCGGCTTGTCCTCGTCACGGGCGCGCGCGAATGCCTCGTCCCCCCACGGGTGCCAGTCGACCGGGTTGCCGGCATGCTGCAGGAGGTACGGGCTCGTTTCCTCCGCCAGTCGGTTCACACCCATACTTTGCCCCGGTGACCACCTCCTTCGTCACCGCCTTGTTCGGAACCGGCGCCTTGGCTAGCCCTCGCTGGATCGCACTCGCCGAACCGTCTCGACGGCAAGCGCGATCAGCGCCGCGATGCCGAACGCGAGCAGAAGCCCGTAGAGCGGCCTCTCACGAAACGTCCGACCGCCGAGATATCCGAGCAGGACGGCGTAAGAAGACCAGAGGATCGCGGCGATGAAGATGTACGGGACGAAGCGCCGCAGCCAGGGCAGGCCCACGAGCCCGGCGGTGAACGTAGTCGCCGTTCGTCCGCCCGGGAGGAAGCGCGCGACGATGAGGACGTAGCTCCCACGCCGTTCGAGGAATCGTTCGGCACGCTGGGTGCGTTCCCGCGCCTTCTCTCCTGCAAAGAAGCGCTGCTGCAGCGGACGTCCGAGGAAACGTCCGCCGCAGTACGAGAGGTTGTCGCCGACAAAGGCACCCGCGCCCGCGACGACGAGAACGAGTGGGAGCGACAGCTGGCCGCGAGCGGCCTGAACCCCGCAGACGATCGCGGCCGTCTCGCTCGGCAGCGCGGGAAACACGGCATCGCCGACGCAGATGCCGAACAGGATCAGGTACGTCCAGTCCGACCCGGTGAGGAAGTCGAGGAGGCCGTTGAGGAGCGCGAGCATCAGCGCCGCCTCTGTCGCTCGACCATCCGCGTGTGGCGGCGGAAGTGCTGCAAGGACTGCATGCGCCGCAGGTCGCCGGAGTTCTCGTATGGTCGCGCCGTGATGGCCACAGGCTTCTTGCCGCTCGACGGAGTGCGCGTCGTCGACGTGACCAGCTCGCTGGCCGGGCCCTACTGTACGGAGATCCTCGCCGCACTCGGTGCGGACGTGATCAAGGTGGAGCGTCCGGACCGCGGCGACGAGGCGCGCGCGTGGGGACCGCCGTTCTGGGAGGACGGCAGCGTCATGTTCTTCGCTGCGAACCTCTCGAAGCGCTCGCTCGCGCTCGACGTCAAGCGAGGCAGCGACGTCCTCTTGCGGCTCATCGACACCGCGGACGTGTTCGTGCAGTCGCTGCGCCCCGGGGTCGCGGAGCGGCTGGGCTTCGGCGCAGAGGTGCTGCGCGCCCGCAATCCGAAGCTCGTCACGTGCGACATCGGCGCCTTTGGGCGCGTCGGACCTCTGCGCGAGCGACCAGGCTACGACCCGCTGCTGCAGGCGTTCGCGGGGTTGATCAGCGTGACCGGCGAGCCCAACCGGCCCGGGGTTCGCGTCGGGACGTCGATCGTCGACCAGACGACCGGGCTCTGGGCGGCGCTCGGCATCCTCTCCGCGCTGCTCGCCGGCGGCGGTCGCGCGGTGGACGTCTCGCTGTTCGAGACGGCGCTCGGCCTGCTCCCCTACCAGGCGACCTCGTATCTGCGAA
>Ga0066652_100000266_pt1 | contig 26672 bp, 29 predicted proteins | sample GraSoiAngelo_101_FD_71413 | JGI IMG/M metagenome (GOLD analysis project Ga0066652, IMG submission 71413) | Grasslands soil microbial communities from the Angelo Coastal Reserve, California, USA - 14_0903_02_30cm | ecosystem: Environmental > Terrestrial > Soil > Grasslands | place: USA... | reverse complement strand
CACGCCGAATTCGATCGATGCCGTCAGTGACCGCGACTTCGTCGCGGAGCTGCTCTTCACGTGCGCGCTGGCCGGCGCGCATATGTCCCGCTTCGCCGAAGACCTGATCATCTACGGGTCGAGCGAGTTCGGCTTCGTGCAGTTCGGCGACACGTTCACGTCCGGGTCGAGCATGATGCCGCAGAAACGGAACCCGGACGCGCTCGAGCTCACCCGTGGTGCCGCTGCCCGGCTGCTCGGCGATCACGTCACGCTGCTCGCGACCATCAAAGGATTGCCGTCCAGCTACAACAAGGATCTTCAGGACGACAAACGCGCCCTCTTCGATGCCGTCGACACGCTCCTGCTCGTGCTGCCCGCGTTTCGAGGCGCGCTGGAGGAATCGACCTTTCGCGCCGAACGCATGCGCGCCGCCGTGTCGAGCTCCATGATGGCCACGGACCTGGCGGATTATCTCGTTCGCCGCGGCGCGACCTTCCGCGAGGCTCACGCCGCCGTGGGCGGATTGATTCGCCGCACCGAGCTGCAGCGCTGCGAGCTTCACGAACTGCCGGATTCTGCGTTCGCGGACGCGCATCCGCTGTTCGGATCCGACGTCCAGGAAGCACTCGGCGCCGCGCATTCGCTGGAGCAGCGCGAAGTGGAAGGCGGCACGGGCCCCGACGCGGTCCGTGCCCAGCTCGAGGCAGCTCGCGCGGCGCTGCGAGTCTGAATCCGGCAGCGCCGCGCACGTTCACGCGGCGCTCACTCCTTACCGGAACTTCGGCGCGATCGAGATCGCGACGTGATACTGCCAGAAGTCCGCGGTCGTGGTGCGCGGATTCACGATATACGATCCGCTCGACTGATCGACGATGTCGCCGCGGCGCAGATAGGAGCGCACGCCATTGCGCGTCAAGCGGCCGCCCGCGTCCACAGCCAGCTCCGCGGAGCGCAGCACGATCGGCACGCGAATGCCGCCGCCCCAGCCGGTGGACAGCCCTCCGTCGTGGTAGTTCGTCGACTCGGCAAACGCGGACCCGTCGGTATTGTCATCGCCGACTGACGTCGCGGTGTAGAAATACGAATAGCCCGCGAACCCGAACGCATACGGCCGCAGCGGACCACGTGAGACCGCGAGCTCGGGACCGGCGGCAAACACGGCGATGTCGTTCGTCGTATTCATGTCCACCAGCACGCGATTGATCGTCGGACTGAGCGGAACCGTCTTACGCTCGTTGCCGTAGTTCAGCCATGTGAGATCGCCGCGCACACCGACAGCGCTCGCGTGCGGGAGCCGGTACCGCAGCGTACCACCCACACCCCAGGCGCGATCGATCTGCGTAGCGAAGTCGCCGATCGGCTGCGCCATCTGCGCACCGATGTCGAACGACCACGGACCGGTGTGACGGGTGCTCGATGCGGGGCTGAGCGCGATCTGCGCACCGGACCCGGTCAGTGGTGCGACGGTGAACGCGAGAATGAAGGAAAGGCTCGGTCTCATGATGACCTCTTTGTATACAATCGACGCCGCCCTTCATCCTAGTGCGGCACCGCCTCCAAGGTCAAGCAAGAAAAAAGGCCCGCGTCTCACGACGCGGGCCTTTTCTCAGAGACGGGTGCTAGAACCGAATGCCGAAGCTGATCGGAATCAGCGTCGTGTTCTTTGCGCCGCTCGCATCATCCTTGGTCATGATGTAATGCAACCGCGCTTCGACGAACGTGCCGAAACCGGTGAGCGGGATGTTCAGTCCGGCGCCTACATTGATGCCGAACTTGGTCACCGGATCCGACGTGAAACCGGCCGGGAGATCACCCGCGCGCATGTTGTAGAGACCGAGACCGCCGATAAAGTACGTGGTTGGCATCATCGAGACCGTCGCGTTCGCGATACCCGCGAGGATGGTCGTGTTGCCCTGCGGCGAGTTCTTCCAATCCATCTGGCTGAACATGCCCTCGATTCGGAGCCCGATGGGCGCGAGAGGCGCCTTGATCCCCAAGCCCGCGGTGAGGTTGTAGCCCATCTTCATTGCGTCCCCTGCGTCGCCGACAGGGACCGTGGCACCAGCTGCAATACTGAATGACGTCTGGGCCGAGAGCGCCGGAAAAGCGAGGACCGACGCCGCAAAGACCAGGGCGACGCGAGGCATCAAACGCATAGTGTTCCTCCGATGAGTTCGATCGTGGGACCGCATTCGTTCAGAGGACAGGTCAACGGCTGAAATCGCAACGAAATGGCATAGTCGCACTTGGCGCAGGCCAGCTCTGGCCGTTTCTCATCCGCGTCATAATATTCCGCATTATTGATGATATTTTTACTTTCATATCGTATCCATTGCGACTTATTTCATTGTTTTTTAGGATATTAATGTGGCGAGATCGTATGACGTTAGAGCAGCAGCATTTGCGTGCGGAACTGACGCCAAGTGGGTCGACAACCTCTTGGCGCGCCATGACCTTCCCGGTGTCTCCAAGGCACGGCAGGGAGTTCAGCGGCGCATCTCGGATGACGGCCTCCTTGCGATCGAGCTGGTTCGCGTCCTCAATCAGGAGGTCGGTGTTTCCGTAGCCCGCGCAGCCGAGATCACGGGCGTAGTCATGGATTCCCGGAGCGCGGAGAGCGTACGGGTGTCGATGGCACCCGGCTGCGACTTGCGCGTCGACATCGCCCAGGTTGAGCAGCGTCTCCGACGCGAGGTGATCAACGCGATGGAGGCACTTGGCCAGGTGAGACGCGGCCGGCCGCGCGGCGCGCGCGCGTAGGATACGCGCGCCGAGGAGGCGCGAAAAACGAAAAAGCGCCGAGCAGTCAGCTCGGCGCTTCTGATTCTTTCGTCGGCGTGTTAGCGAGCCGTGCGCGCGACGTTCTCGGCGGCTGGACCCTTCGCGCCCTCCACCAGATCGAACTCCACAGCGTCGCCCTCGGCAAGCGACTTGAACCCGCTGCCCTGAATCGCGCTGTAGTGCACGAAACAGTCTCTGTCTCCGCTGTCCGGAGTGATGAACCCGAAGCCCTTCGCGTCATTGAACCACTTCACTTTACCCGTCGCTCGCATACCTGCTCCTGATGTGTGCCGAGCACCGCGTCATGAGCTGACGCGCCACTCGCTGATGAACCCGCGCGGACACCGTGTCCCGCGGAAATGCGCTGCGAAAGTATTGAGGGATGAAAGGACGGTCAATGGTGCGTCACGGCTCGTGCACCGGACGCACACCGGTCACGAAGTACTGCGTTTCGCCGAAGCAGCTCGTCGGAATGCCATGATGCTCGTCGTAGTTCAGCGCCACTTTGTTGCCCATCATCTGTCTCACGACCTTGGCGACCGAATCGTCGCGGACCGTGAAGAGCCATTTCTCCTGCGGCTGTCCGGGCACCGTGACCATCGCGAGCTCGCCTTCCCATGTTTTACAGACCCAGCCCTTGCGCGAGAATTTCTGCACGTAACCCGTTCGGTCGCCGGTCGAATACGTGTATGACAGCGCGATCCAGCTCCAGAGCGTGAAGATGAGCGCGGGCACTGCGAGGATCACCAGAAGGATGATCGTGATCCATTTCCACCGGCGGCGCCGGGGCGGCGCGCTGCGCAATTCGGCCTGGGGGTCGACGGGGAACGCGTCTGCGGAATCCGGCGTCATGGCGTACCTGTGCGGCTCGGGTGGCGCGCACAAGCTACGTCGCCTGCCGCTCCATCGGTATCTTGCATGACCATGACGACGTTCGCGCCGCGACGCGCCACGACGACGACCTGGATCGGGATGGTGCCGGTAGGCTCCGCGTTTCCCATTGTCGTTCAGTCGATGACGAACACAGACACCGCCGATGCCGAAGGCACGGCGGCTCAGGTGCGCGCGCTCGCCGCGGCGGGATCACAGATCGTTCGTGTGACCGTGAACAACGAGCAGGCGGCCGCCGCGGTGCCGGAGATCGTGCGGCGCCTGCGCGACAGCGGACCGCCCGTCCCCGTCGTCGGCGACTTCCATTACAACGGACACCTGCTGCTCGCGAAATACCCCGAGTGCGCTGGGGCGCTCGACAAGTATCGGATTAATCCCGGGAATGTCGGCGGCAAGCGTCGAGACGAAAACTTCCGGACCATCGTGCGCCTCGCGGCGGACAACGACAAACCCGTTCGCATCGGCGTGAACTGGGGATCGCTCGATCAGGACCTGCTCACCCAGATGATGGATGCCAACGCCCGCGCGGACACACCGCGCGAGGCGAAGGACGTGTATGTGGAGGCGATGCTCGCGAGTGCGTTACGCTCCGCGCAGCTCGCGGAGGAGGTCGGCCTGGGCCACGATCGCATCATCATCTCGGCGAAAGTGTCGGACGTGCAGGATCTCGTGGAGGTGTACCGCCGCCTGGCCGTGCGCTGCGACTACCCGCTGCACCTGGGTCTGACCGAGGCTGGCATGGGAACGAAGGGTGTCGTCGCGAGCACCGGAGCGATGTCTATCCTTCTCGCTGAGGGTATCGGAGACACCATCCGCGTCTCGCTGACGCCGCGCCCGGGCGCTGATCGCGCGGAAGAAGTTCGCGTGGCGCAGCAGATCCTTCAGTCGCTCGGGCTTCGCAGCTTCGAGCCGCAGGTCACCGCCTGTCCGGGATGCGGCCGGACGACCTCCACTTTCTTCCAGCAGATGGCGGAGGAGATCCAGTCGTACATCCGGCATCGGATGCCGGAATGGAAGACGGGACATCCCGGCGTCGAGACGATGCGCGTCGCCGTCATGGGCTGTGTGGTGAACGGACCCGGCGAATCGCGGCACGCAAACATCGGCATCTCCCTGCCGGGGACGTTCGAGGAGCCGAAGGCTCCGGTCTATATGGATGGCGCGCTCCTCACCACGCTCAAGGGCGACGGGTTGGTGCGCGAATTCCTCGACATCCTCGAGTCGTACGTGGCGCGAAAGTATTCTCCGCCCGACACTACCGTCGTCGCGTCGCGCTGACGCGAGGCCCGGGTCAGGACGCTTCGAGCGCGCGGACCGTCGCTTCGAGCTCGCCCATGATGGGTGTGTCGAAACCGAGCTCTTTCAGCTTCTCGTAGACCGTGCGATACCAGCGGATCGTGCCTTCCTTTCCGGCCTTGAAGCGGGCCCACACGCTGTCCGGCTGAATCGTACGCTTGAGGTCCGACAGGATCGAGTTCGCATTGTGCAGCTTGTCAGCGGCACACACCCAGAGCCCGCGGTCGTTCGCCGAATCGAGCCGGTCCAGGTAGTCCTGCCTTTTTTCGTCGGGCGTGAACTCCTCGCCGTCGGCGTCGTGCTTACGATGCGTCACCGCGAGAACGGTCTCGAGCACGTCGTTCCCGAATTTGCTGGCGATGCGCTGCTCGAGCATCTCGGCGGTGTAGTCCTTCGTCACGCAATCCTCGATGACGTCGTGCAGTATGCCGGCAACCACTGTCGTCTCCTCACAGCCATAGCGCGTGAGAATGACTGCGACGTTAGCGGGATGTGTCAGGTACGGCAGCCGCGTCCCCTTGCGAACCTGTTGATCGTGATGCTTGGCCGCGAAGGCGAGCGCGTGGTTGATGCGGTCGGAGTATCCCTGAATCGCGGCGCTCGTCGGCATGCGAGAAAGGTATTCGCCGACCGCCGCGCGGTCACGTGAGTCGATCAGGAACCGGCGAGCGCTGGCTGGGAGCCGCTCACGCGCGGTCGCGGCTTCTTCTTCGTGGCGTCGTGCGCGGGCAGCATCGGGCGCTCGGCGTTCCAGAGCACAACGCCGCGGACGCGAGCCCCGGCGCCGCGAATCGCGTCGAGATGTTCCGTGAGGCCGCGGAGCGACGTGTAGCCCGGCCGTGCGCAATACACGATCTCGGACGACGGCAGCGCCGTGACGATGCTGGCCGTGGCCTGCTCCGGCGACAGAATTGCGAATGCCGCGTCGTAATACCGCGACACCCGACTGCCATCGCGGATGAGCAGGTCCCGGATCGCCTCGTCGTTCGGAATGGACCCGACCCCGAATGGCACGAGATCGATGCTCTTGTCGCGGCCGACGCGTGCGGCGACCGTCACGTCGGGCCAGCTGGCGCCGCCGGTGACGACATCCTCGATGCCGGGATCGCGCCGCGTTTTCAGTGCCGCGCTCGCGAGGTTGGCGTGGTTGAGGTCAATGAGCAAGGTGTTGCGCGCTTCATCGGCCGCCACAGCCGCCAGGTTCGCTGCCACGACCGCGGCGACGGCGGGGTCGTCACCGGTGACCGACGCTGTCAGGAGCGTGGGGTGTTCCGTCGCCAGGCCCAGGTAGGCTAGCTGGTACGCCTCCGCGCCGGGATCGAGGTATGGCGGGGCGCTGCGATCCGCTTCGCGGCGCCCGCGTTCTGTCGATGGCATCGAACGCTCGACGGTGGCAAGCACGCGAACACCGAGGATCCGTTCCAGCTCCGTCGCGTCAGCGACGCGGGGCCTGCGCACCTCGCCGATCAGCGCACCGGCGAATCCGATCACCGCGCTGAGGACGAACGCGGACGCGAGCAGCGCCAGCGGCGGCGCGACGGCTGAGGCGCGTTCGCGCGCGCGCTCCTCTTCGCGATCGAGATCGAAGGCAACCTGTCGGCGGCGAAGCAGGGAATCGTTGGCCTGCTGAAACGCCGCGCGAGCGGAGTCACGCTGCGCCACGATTGCCGTGGTATCGATCGCGGGTGTGGCGTCGGCCACGACCTGCGCCGTGTCCGCAGGCCGCGCGACGGCCGGACGCATGGCATCGCGGCGCGACACCGCGATCGCCTGAATCGCGCGACCGATCTCACTTGCTCTCGAGGTGAGCGCCACGAAGATCGGGTCAACGCCGCCAACGGCGCCGAATCCATCGCGTTCGCGCTCGATCTCCGCGAGCGAATCCACGAGCGCGCGCACTCGAGCGTCGCCGCGCAGTTCCTGCGCTTCCGCGAGGGCCTTGTAGGAGCTGAGCAACGGCGCCTGCCGCGCCCGCGCAATCAGTCGATCCAGCGCCTGCGACCGCGCGTTCAACGAGTCCTGCTGACCGGCGTCGCGGACGGCGTTCGAGTCCTCCGCGGCTACCGCCGGGACCGCTGCAGCGACCTCTTTCCGCGCGCCGACGAGCTGGGAGTCGGCCTGCAGCAGTCGCGTTTGCGCCACGGCCGCAGCGGCGATCATCGAAAGTGTGTCGGGCCGAGGCGCCGAACGTACGACCGGCGCCGGCTCACGTTGTGCGCGCGGGACGACGATCATCGACACGATGGCCGTGACGAACGTACCGACGCTTATGACGCCGATGAATGCCGGACGCTGCAGTGCGTTGCGCGCCCGATTCTGCAGCCAGACGTGGCGGGGAATCGCGCGCCGCGGATCGGTGGCGAATGCCGTCGCGGGAGTTCGTGAATTGGCCACGACGGACTGAAATGCAAAAGGCGGGCGCAATGCGCCCGCCTTCGCTCCACGGTGCGGATCGGGTCTACTGAACCGTGACCGAGCCCTTCATGCCCGTCGCGATGTGCGGCGTGCAGATGTAGTCGTACTTGCCTGCGGGGACGTTCGCGAACGACACCTCATACTTCTCGTTGGGATTCAGGAGCATCGGGCTCGAGAGGTCCGAGATCTGGTTCGGCATGTTGGCCGCCAGCTGGGCTTTGCCATTCGCCACGTTCTGGAACGCAACGTTGTGCGGGCCGCCCGACACCATCGTCCACCGGATTCCATCGCCTGCCTTGATGGTGATATCCGTCGGTTCGAAACGATAACCCTTCTCATCGCCGACCATCTTCACCTCGTGCCAGGTACCCGTCACCGGTGCCGCCGCGCCGGTCGTCGCAGCAGCACCCGTCGCCGCGCCGGTGCTCGCGCCTGCAGCAGGCTGGCTCGCCGCGCTGCTCGTATCCGTCGCATTCTTGTCGCCACCACCACATGCGCTGAGCGCGGCAGCCGCCGCGACGAGCACCAGTCCGTTGAACCGCATTGCTTGGAGCCTCCAATGAGTGCCAGAGTGTTTCGCTTCAGAGCTACTACGAGTGAGCCGCGATTGTGAATTTATTCACAAGGTGTGTCACTCGCAACGCGCCGAGTGGCGAGCAATGAATGCGCCAAGTGCTTGTCGCCGCATCGTGGCGACGCTGGCCCGCGATGTGTTTGTTTCTGGCGGACAACATGACTGCTACGACTGCCGGCGCGCGTGATACCACCGCTGCGCTCCAACGATCTCTCGGCGCGGATCGCGTACAACGCGACGTCGTGCTTGGTCCGTACACGACGTTCAAGATCGGCGGGCCAGCCGATTGGTTCTTCGAGGCGACGACCGCAGATGAGCTCGCGCGTGCTGTCACGCTGGCTCGATCACTCGCACTGCCTCACTTCGTCCTCGGACTCGGCGCCAACATCCTGATCGGAGATCGAGGCTTTCGCGGGATCGTGATCCGCAATGCAGCGGCGCATCACCGATTCACCGCCGATGGACACCTCATCAGCGAAAGTGGCGCCGTGATGAAAGACCTGATCCAGGAAGCGGTGCGACTCGGCTGGTCGGGCATCGAGCACTATGTCGGCATTCCGAGCACGGTGGGTGGCGCGATATGGCAGAATCTGCACTTTCTGTCGCCCGCCCCGGAACGCGAGCGTACGATGTTCATCGCGGAGGTATTCGAGTCGTGCGAGATCCTCACCGAAGAGGGCGATCGCAGGACCGTGGGCGCCGACTACGTGCGTTTCGGGTACGACGACTCCGTGTTCCACCACCGCAAAGACGTCGTGCTGAATGTCGACTTCAAGCTCCAGCGCAGCGACCCCGCGGTCATGCATCGGATCCTTCAGGAGAATCTGAGCTGGCGCGGGGGCAAGCATCCCTGGCTCGAGTGGCATCCGAGCGCGGGATCCGTGTTCAAGAAGATCGAGGGGGTGGGGGCGGGTCGGCTCATAGATCAATGCGGTCTGAAAGGTCATCACATCGGCGACGCTCAGATCTCGCACATTCACGCCAACATCATGGTGAATCTCGGACGTGCGACCGCTGCCGACGTGCGGTCCCTGATCGCCCTTGCTCAGGCCAAGGTCGCGGAGCGCTTCAACCAGCACTTGGAGCCGGAGATCGGCTTCATTGGTGAATTCTAGCCCGATTCTGTCGTTGATATGCTGCGATGCTGGCTATAGGACGCGTTACTTCCAGTCTTTCCACTGCCGCTCGTTCAGTCCGATTGTTAGTTGGGGAGCCTGCCCAAGACGTCGCACCAGCGGCAGTCGCAGGAGGAGTGGCTCGATCAGCAGTTTGTCGAGCCAGCGGCCCTCCGACATGGTCGCGTGACGAAGGCCGAGCTCTTCAAAACGTTTCGACTCGCGATCCAGCAATGCCTCGACGCCGAAGCGCTGGATGAATCGCTGCAACTCGCCGGCGGCAGGCGCGCGTTCCATGAGATCGACGAAGTGCGTGCGCACGCGGCGCTCCGAGAAAAAACGCAGCGCCTTGCGGGTGTCGGTGCTTTTTTTGATTCCGAAGACCTGGACTTCCATTGCCAGCACCGGGGCGTGACGCCCGAAGATGAATCGATTGCGCGCCTATAGATATCGCGCCCCGTGGTGGCTGCGAAACCCGCACGCACAGACTATCTGGGGACGCGTATTCAAGCGGAAGCGCGGAGTCGAGACGCGCGAAGAAGTCCTGGCGACGCCTGATGGGGATGCGATCGAGCTGCATCATCTCGACGGCGAGGCGCACAGCCCTCGGGTGCTGCTCCTGCACGGCCTCGAAGGCTCGCGCGACTCACACTACGTCGACGGATTCTTTGCGGAGGCAGCCTCCAGGCGATGGGGGGCAAGCCTCCTGGTATTTCGTGGCTGTGGATCGGCGCCAAACTCCGCCGCGCGGTTCTATCACTCCGGAGAGACCTCGGACCTCGACCACGTGCACGCGCACCTGTCCACGCGATGGCCACGCACGACCTGGTTCGTCGCCGGTGTATCGCTCGGTGGTAATGTCCTGCTCAAGTGGCTGGGCGAGCGTGGCGGCGCGTCGACGGTGCGGGCCGCAGCCGCGGTCTCGGTGCCCTTCGATCTCGAGGCGGGCTCGAGACACATCTCGCGCGGCTTCGCCCGCGTCTACGACCGCAACTTCGTGCAGTCGCTGCGGCGAAAGGCGCTCGCGAAGCTCGAGCGCCAGCCGGGGATCTTCGATGCCGCGCGCGCCCGGGCGGCGCGCACGATCTTCGAGTTCGACGAAGCCGTGACCGCACCCGTGCACGGATTCTCCAGCGCGGTCGACTACTACGCACGGTCGAGCGCCATCGGCTTCCTCGATCGCATACGCGTTCCGACCTTGCTGCTGTCCTCACGCGATGATCCCTTCCTTCCGGACGCGGTGCTGGAGGCCGTACGGCGACGCGCGCAGTCGAACACCGCGCTCGAGCTTGAATTCCGCGACACGGGCGGCCATGTCGGATTCGTGGCCGGCTCGCCGCTGCGACCGTTCTACTATGCGGAGTGGCGCGTCTTCCGGTTCTTCGAAGACGTGATGGAGCGCGCGGGATAGAGCGGTTACGATTGAGTTCTTCCAACGGACGGTGATCGATGCCAGTGGGTGTACGCTCGACGAAAGGCTTCGCGTGTGTCGCGGCCGCCGCGGCGCTCGCCGCGTGCGCCGGGACCACCGGAGCGGTCGTCGCGCCAGCGAATCCCGTCGAAGCGGTCGCGCCGGGCGCTGCGACCGTACGCGAGCGTCTGCTCGCGTCGCCCCGTCACGGCGAATGGGCGATGATCCGAACCGGCCCGACCGATAGCGTGCGGGCGTGGGTCGTCTATCCCGAGCGCTCGAGCAAGGCGCCGGTCGTGGTGGTGGTGCACGAGATATTCGGGTTGAGCACATGGATCCGTGGCGTCGCGGACCAACTTGCGGCCGCGGGGTTCATCGCGATCGCGCCGGATCTGCTCACGGGCAAGGCGACACTCGAGGGCGATACCCTTCCCAATAGCGTCGCCACCACCGCGATCCGCACCCTCCGCGCCGAGGATGTGCAGCGGCAGCTGGAGGCGGTGGCGCAGTACGGTATGGCATTACCCGCGGCAGCAGGCCGTTACGGGATCGTGGGATTCTGTTGGGGCGGCGGCACTTCGTTCGCGCACGCGGTGCGCTCTCCGTCCGGCCTCAAGGGGGCGGTGGTCTACTACGGCGCGTCTCCGGACACCACAGAACTGTCCCGCGTTCAAGTGCCGGTGCTCGGCTTGTACGCGGGCGACGACGCACGCATCAACGCACGCGTACCCGCCACTGATTCGACGATGCGCCGACTCGGCAAGCCGTATGAAGTGCACTTCTTCGAGGGCGCCGGTCATGGTTTCCTGCGCGCACAGGACGGTCGCGAGGCGAATCGTGCTGCCGCGGAAAAGGCGTGGCCGATGACCGTGGCGTTCTTCCGCCGAAACCTCGGAAGGTGATGTGAAGACCATTGGCATCATCGCCTTCGTCGCCGGCCTGCTCCTCGCCGTGCGCGTGATGTTCTTCGGTGTGCAACGGAAGCTTGGCGAAGACCGCGTCGCGTTTCGCAAATCGCCGCTGGCGCTCGCGGCATTCCTTGCCGTCTTCGGCGCCATGAGCTACGCGCGCGCGGCGCGCGCCGCAGCGATCACGGGGACATGGATCGGCCTCTCGTTGGTGATGTCCGCTCTGGCGGCATTCGTCGCGTGGTGGATCGTCTGGCACTCCGAGTCCACGCCGTCTACGGATCCCGAAGATGACCCGGCCTACCGCTTTCAAGGGCACGTCGCGCGGGTGGTCGAGGGAATCGATTCCGCGCCCGGCAAGCCGCCCACGGGGCGTATTGCTTTCGAGTTCGACGGCAAGCGGTATGAATTTCGCGCCCGCTGGACGACTGGGGACTGGCAGTCGGAGCTTGGCCGGCCCGACTGCGAGGTTGTGATCGAGCGGATTGACGACGACGTTGCGCTGGTGGAACCCTGGGTGGCGATCGAGGAACGGCTGTAGGCGCCTGGCAGGTGGTGTTTATGTGGGATGCGGTGATTTTCGGCGTCGTATTCGTGGGCTTCTTCGTGCTGCGCGCGATTGCCGCAACGATCGTTTTCTATTTCCTGCTGCCTGACAGCAATCGCTGTCCGGTCTGCGATGAGGTCACTGTGCGCGTGCGCGCGCCGGCGTGGAACCTTCTGTTGCCATGGTTCCGGACCAGCTGGTGCTATCGCTGCGGCTGGGAAGGACTGCTGCGACCAGGCGCCGCTCCGACGCCGACGAGTATCGAGAGCCAGTCCGGCCAGTTGCCACTGAGCTCGAAGAAGTCGTCGTAATACGTCAGGCCGAGTTTCTCGAAGTCGTCGAGGAGGGCGGCGAATCCTTCGCCGTCATGGATCGGCCCGATCACAACGACGTCGCCTTCGACGCGAAACTCGCTGTCGGTCAGACCGAGGCGCTCGTCGATCGCCGCGCGCACGACGCCAGCGTTTTCATACGCGGAGCGTCGTACGAACAGGGTGGGCGCGCCCGACGGCACTGGTAGCGGCATGCCCGGAAGTTATGAGAGCGGATAGGTTATCACGAATGAAGGAGAGTGTGCGCGGCGCTGAGGGGACCTTCGACGTGCTGGTAGTCGGCGCCGGTCACGCGGGCACGGAAGCGGCGGTCGCCGCGTCCAGACGCGGAGCTCGCGTCGCCATCGTCACCAGCGCGCTCGACACCATCGGTCACATGTCGTGTAATCCGGCGATCGGTGGCATTGCGAAGGGCACCGTCGTTCGCGAAGTCGACGCGCTCGGCGGCATCATGGCTCGCGCAACCGACATGGCCAGCATCCAGTTCAGGATGCTGAACCGCAGCAAGGGTCCGGCGGTGTGGGCGCCGCGTTCCCAGTGCGATCGGGGCATGTACCGTCGCGCCGTGCGTCGCTTGCTGGAAGAGCATGCGTCGTTACACACCGTCCAGGGAACGGTGGCGCGACTCATCATCGATGGGGGTGCCGTCCGCGGCGTCGAGACGCTCGAAGGCCGACGTTTCGCCTCGGGCACCGTCGTGATCACCACAGGGACGTTTCTTCGCGGGCGGATGCACATCGGAACCGACACGAAGGTGTCGGGAGGCAGGGCAGGCGAAGCGGCAGCGACGCATCTCGCCGAACAGCTGGAGGATTTGGGCCTCAAGGTCGATCGCTTCAAGACGGGCACGCCGCCCCGGATCGACGGGCGCAGCGTCGACTATGGCGCGCTGGGCAGGCAGGACAGCGAAGTCGAGCAGTTCGACTACTCATGGTCGCATTTCTGGCCGGGGCCGCGGCGGCAGGACCGTACGACCCGACACCCGGAACAGTTGCCCTGCTGGATCACGTTTACCACGGACGACACGCGTCGGATCGTGGAAGACAATCTCACGCGGTCCGCCATGTATGGCGGCGCGATCGGATCCAGGGGACCTCGGTACTGCCCGTCGATCGAGGACAAGTTCGTCAGGTTTCCGGACGCGGAACGTCACCAGCTGTTCCTCGAGCCGGAGGGGCACGACACGACGGAGCTGTACGTGAACGGCCTCTCCACGTCGCTGCCGGTCGAGGTGCAGCTGCGCATGCTGCGGAGCGTGCCGGGCCTGGAATCGGTCGAGATGACGCGGGCGGGCTACGCCATCGAGTACGACTACTACGTTCCCACGCAGCTCGACAGCCAACTCGGCGTGCGCGCACTGCCCGGTCTTTTTTTCGCTGGTCAGATCAATGGCACCACCGGCTATGAAGAAGCCGCGGGGCAGGGGGTAGTTGCCGGAGCAAACGCCGCGGCAATGGCTCTCGACCTTCCTCCCCTCGTGCTCGGCCGCGAGCGCTCCTTCATCGGCGTCCTGGTCGATGATCTGGTGACCCGGGGCGTGGACGAACCCTATCGATTGTTCACTTCCCGCTCAGAGTTTCGGCTGACCGTGAGGCAGGACAATGCGCTGGCGCGTGTGGGAGCAAAAGCTCGCGATCTCGGTATGCTGACCGAGGGAGAGCGATCCGTTCTCGAGAACCGCGAAGTCCAGGAGCAGCACATCCTCGAGATTGCACGGACGACAAGCATCGCGCCGGACGCGGCGGATCCAGTGCTTGCCGGTGCATCCGAGCGGCCTTTGCCTCACGCCATGCGAATCGCCGACGTGGCGAAACGACCCAACGTCTCGCTGGTACAGCTGCTGGAAGCCGCGCGGGTTCCTGTGACAGACCGGGAGGCGGCGCTCACAGCCGAACTGGAGTTGAAATACGCGGGATATTTCGAGCGCGAGCGGGCGCAGGCGGAGCGTCTTCAGAAACTGCGTGGTTTCGAGCTGCCCGCCGATCTCGCGTACGCGACGTTGAGGTCGTTGTCCATGGAAGCGCGACAGAAGCTCGATGTCGTCAAACCACGGACCCTGGCGCAAGCGGCGAGCGTACCAGGCGTGAGCGCTGCGGATCTGCAGAACCTGTTGCTCGAGGTCGAACGTCGCCGCCGGCAGCCGGCTGCGATTTAGTAACCATTTGCTACCAAGGTGACTTCATGAATACATCGCTCCTGGCGAGACATGCCCTCGCAGCTGTGTGCCTGGCTGGCAGCGCGTCGGCGCAGGACCCGTCGCGCCCGGCGTCGCCACCAATTCCGCAGATCGTGACGAGTGCCGTTGGCGAGGTTCACGTGGCACCGGATCGCGCGACGATCATGATTGGCGTGCAAACGCGGGCGGTGACAGCGGCGGACGCATCGGCACAGAACTCCAGAAAGCAGCGGGCCGTGATCGACGCGATCAAAGCCAAGGGGATTCCGCCGGCGCAAATCGCGACATCGGGCTACAGCGTCGTGCCCGAAACTCGATATGATCGGGAGGGACAGGCTGCCCCGCGTACGACGAGCTATCTCGTGAGCAACGTCGTCGCCGTGGACGTGCGCAAGATCGACCTCGTTGGTCCGGTGATCGACGCCGCATTGGCCGCTGGTGCGAACCAGATCAATTCCCTGACATTCGACGTCAGCGCGGCGGACTCGGTGCGGCGTGTCGCGCTCGCGTCAGCCGTTCAAAAGGCTCGAGCGGACGCGGAGGCAATTGCTCGCGCGGCTGGAGGCACTCTGGGTCAACTGCTGGATCTGACCGCGACGGACATGTATTCGCCCCCGACGCCCCGAGCCGTGTTCGCGATGGCGAAGGTCGCGGATCAATCGGCACAGGTCCCAGTTGAGGCGGGAGAGGAAACCGTGCGGGCGTCTGTCCTGGCGCGCTGGCAGTTCGTGTCGAATCGGTAGGCGTTTTCGCTCGGCGTCTTCGGGGGGCGTCTGTGGTTGACCCTCGCCGACATGTTGTCGGCGAGGTTTTTTGCTCTTGGGCGGCCCGAAGTCCTTCGGCGCACGCTCGACGCCGACTCCTCACGCGTTCGAGGACTTCATAAGCTCGCATCAGCCGCGTTCGCGCTGCCAGCGGCTCGAGCGTTAACCCCACAGAGGCTGATGGACTGCGGCCCAGCTGGTCCTCAACTGCGGGTGTGTCACGTGGCACATCTGACTTGTTTCCAATTGGAAACAGAGTATGTTAACCGAGTGAGCGAATTCGACCTTGGTTTCAGCGTCGGCTTGGTCGTGGGTGTGGGCGTCTTCACCGCACATGAGGACCAGCCCGCCCTGCAGATCCGGTTGCACCGCCAGGACGTCGACGCGCTCGACACGCTGCGCCACACGCTGGGCGGGCGCGTGTTCGGTCCGTACGCGCATGAGGGGCGTCACAACTATTTGTATGTGCTGAGGGGATCGGATCTGCGTGAAGCCGTTCCGCTCCTCGACCGCCACCTGCCGCATAGCTGGCGTCGCCTGCAGTTCGAGTCGTGGCGCTCGAAACACTCTGACTATCTTGATCGACCGAGGCCGTCGCCGGCGTTGATCGATCGCATGCAACGCTTTCTTCCCACGGGACATCGCTAAGTGGCGCGCATTCTCGCAATCGCGAACCAGAAGGGCGGCGTCGGCAAAACCACTACTGCCGTCAACCTCGCGGCGAGCCTTGCCGCAGCTGAACAGCACACGTTGCTCGTCGACGGCGATCCACAGGGCAACGCGACGAGCGGCGTTGGCCTGACACCGGACCGGTTCACGCGTACGACCTACGACGTGCTGATCGGCGAATGCTCCGCCACAGATGCAGTCGTGCGGTCGGTGCAGTTCAAACACCTCGATGTGCTGCCGGCGACCCCGGATCTGGCCGGCGCCGAGGTGGAGCTCGTGGGGCGCGCGGATCGTGAACGCGCCATGAGTCGAGCGTTGGAATCGCTGCGCGGCGGCTACGACTATATCCTCATCGATTGCCCGCCATCCCTCGGCCTGATCACGCTGAACATGCTCGCTGCCGCGGACGCACTCCTGATTCCACTGCAGTGCGAGTACTACGCGCTCGAAGGAATCTCGCAGCTCCTGAACACCGTGCATCTCGTGCAGCGCAGCGTCAACGAGCGGCTGGTCATCGACGGTGTGCTGCTCACGATGTTCGACGCGCGCCTGAACCTGTCCCGGCAGGTTGCTGCCGATGCTCGCGAGTATTTCGGCGCCGGCGTCTTCGACACCGTCATTCCGCGCAACGTCCGTCTCGCCGAAGCGCCGAGCTTCGGCAAGCCCATCATCCTGTACGACGTCGCGTCCATCGGCGCCCAGGCCTACGTGAAAGTGGCGGAAGAGCTGATGGCGCGGGCGCGGAAGCAGTCCGGGATCGCTACGGCACCGGCCGGAGCCCAGGCGTGAGCGTCGAGAAGCCACGGAGGCTCGGACGCGGACTCGAAGCGCTGATCCCGGGTGCCGCCGCGATCGCCACGTCCGCGGCGACGGTGGCGTCCTCGGAGTACCAGCGACTCGAGATCGCGGCGATCCGACCGAACCCGTATCAGCCGCGACGGGAGTTCAAGGAAGCGGATCTCGCCGAGCTCCAGGCGTCGCTCAAGACGTCGGGTCTTCTGCAGCCCATCTCTGTGCGTCCCAGAGGCGACGGCTTCGAGCTCATCTCGGGCGAGCGGCGCTTGCGCGCGGCGACGCGCCTGGGGTGGACCGAGATCCCGGCGATCGTACGCGAGGTAGATGATCGGACGTTGCTCACGCTGGCCCTCGTGGAGAACCTGCAGCGCTCCGACCTCAATGCGGTGGAAGAGGCGCGCGGCTATCGGCGCTTGTCCGAGGAATTCGGCTTCACGCATCAGCAGATCGCCGAAGCGGTGGGCAAGGATCGGACGTCGGTCACGCAGATGCTGCGCATCCTGCAGCTCCCGAGCGTGGTACTCGAGATCGTCGAGCAGGGTCGGCTGAGTGCCGGTCACGCCCGCGCGCTGGCTGCGCTCGACGACGAGCGGCGTGCCCTCTCACTCGCGAACGAAGCAGTTGCCCGGGAGCTGAGCGTTCGCGAGCTCGAGCGACGCGTGCGGGAGATCCAGCAGGCGCCGACGGCGCCGGCTCGGCCGGTATCCGCACCGAAGCGGTCGACGGGGACCGGCAGTCTTCCGGTTGTAAAGCGCATGGAGGACGAGCTGCGCAAACGGCTGCAGACGGATGTGAAGATCCGACTCACGGGATCCGAGCGCGGTGCGGTGGAGGTGTCGTTCTATTCCGCGGACGACCTCGAACGCGTGCTCGACGTCATTCTCGGCGGCCAGCGGGAACGGGCATGAAGCGGATCGCGCTGGTACTGGTCGCGGCACTCGCCGCGTGTCGTGGAGGCGGCGAGCGCGGGCGTTCGGATACGTCGACGGCGCAGACCTTTCGTGTCGCGCTGCTGACTCCCGGTCCGATCTCCGATCAGTCGTGGAATGGCGGCGCGTATCAGGGGTTGCTCCGGATCCGCGACAGCCTTGGCGCCGAGATCAGTCACGTGCAGACGGCGACTCCCGCGGATTTCGAGGAGAATTTTCGCGAGTATGGCGCGCGGAAGTTCTCGCTGGTGTTCGGTCATGGCTTCGAATTCCAGGATGCCGCGCGTCGCGTCGCGCCGCAGTATCCGTCGACGATCTACGTCACGACCAGCGGCAACACGGCGGGTGCGAATCTCGCCGGCATCTCGTTCAGCTTCGCGGACGCATCGTACCTCGCCGGCATTCTCGCGGCCGGAATGAGCAAGTCCGGGATCGCGGGAGTGATCGGTGGAACCGAGCTGCCGCCGGTGAAAGAGAGTTTCGCGGCGTTCGAGCGAGGTTTCAAGAGCGTGCGCCCCAGCGGCCGCGTCCTGTCTGCCTTCGTCGGCAATTGGGTGGATGTGAGCACAGGCAAGGAGCTGGCGGTCGCGCAGCTCGCGCGCGGCGCCGACGTGTTATTCCAGAATGCCGATGCCGCGGGGCTGGGCGTGTTTCAGGCTGCGCGCGAACGGATGGGCACGTACGTCATCGGATCGAACTCCGATCAGAACGCCGTCGCCCCGACGGTTACCCTGGGCAGCGTCGTCATCGACCTGCCGAATGCATTCCTTGCTGTCGCGCGCGAGGTGAAAGCCGGAACGTTCCGGCCGCGCGTCGTGACATTCGACGTACGCAGCAACATCGTGCGGCTGGTCGTGAATCCGGCATTGGCGCCACGCATTCCGGCAGGGACGACGGCGGCGCTCGACTCGGTGACGCGGCGAATTCACGACGGCAGCTTCACGACGACGCCCTGATGGCGGCGCTCGAGGACATCGTCGGCTATCTCGACGGCGAGCTTCGCACGACGGAGGTGCCCGACTACGACGTCGCACTGAATGGGCTTCAACTCGGCAACCGCAGCGGAACAGTCGAACGCGTTGCGTGTGCAGTGGACTTTTCTGCCAACACCGTGGATGGCGCCATCCGGGAGCGCGCCAACCTGCTGGTCGTGCATCACGGAATGTTCTGGCGCGGACAGCATGCGCTCGTCGGCCGCGCATATCGGCGACTCGCTGCCGCCATCGCCGCCGATCTCGCGGTGTACGCCTCGCACATTCCGCTCGACCTGCACCCCGTTCTTGGCAACAACGTGCTGCTGGCGCGCGAGCTGAGCCTCACTCCGACGGGCACATTCGGGCGCTACAAGGGAACCGAGATCGGCGTGATGGGCACGGCCGACGCGCCCACCGCTGTGCTCCTCGAGCGATTGCGACAGTTCTCGTCGCGATATGCCACCACCGTCGTGCACACGCCATTCGCGCCGGAGCGCCGGACCAGAAAGTGGGCGATCATCACCGGCGCCGGTGCGTCGCCGCAGACCCTCGCGGAGGCGGCCGAACGCGGCATCGACACCTTCGTCGTGGGAGAGGGCGCACACCACACCGCGGTAGACGCTATCGAGACGGGCCTCGTGGTCATGTATGCCGGCCACTACGCCACGGAAACGCTCGGTGTGCGAGCCGTCTTGGACGTGCTCGAACGTGAGTTCCGTGTGAGCACGACGTTCGTGGACGTTCCAACGGGCCTGTGACCGTCGGCGCGGCGGTCGACGGCGTCGCGCTGCAGCTCCGCGGCATCATCAAGCGCTTCGGAGCCGTCACAGCGCTCGATCGAGCGCATCTGACCGTTCGCGGCGGGACGGTTCACGCGCTGGTGGGCGAGAATGGCGCGGGCAAGAGCACGCTGATGCGAATCGCCGCGGGCCTCGAGACCGTCGATGCCGGCAGCGTCGAACTGTTTGGGCGGCGCGCGCGCGGCGGTTCGGTGGCCGAGTCCGCGGCGTCAGGGCTTGGCATGGTGCATCAGCACCTCTCGCTCGTGCCGGCGCTCACGACCACAGAGAACTTTGCGCTCGGGCGCCATGGTCTCTATCGAGGCGACGCGGTCGGGGCGCTGCTGGCCAGGACCAGCGCGGACGCCGGGCTTTCGATCACACCGGACGTTCCGGTCTCGGAACTCAGCATCGTGGAGCAGCAGCGGCTGGAAATCGTGAAGGCCCTGGCGCGTGGCGCACGAATCCTCGTGCTCGACGAGCCGACGGCTGTGCTTGCGCCGCAGGAAGTCCAGGATCTGCTCTCCTGGATTCGTCGCTTCGCGGCGCGTGGCGGCACCATTGTGCTGGTGACGCACAAGCTGCGTGAGGTCATCGCGGTCGCGGATGACGTGACGGTTCTCCGGCGCGGCGCAGTCGTACTCACCCGTGCCGTTGCCGGAGCGTCCGAGGAGGCGCTCGCCGACGCGATATTCGGGCAGGGAGCCGTCGGACCGAACGGAACGCAACCGTCGAGCGCAGCGCCGAACGGCGACGTCGTGGTGCACGTGGACGCAATGGACGTGAGCGACCTCCGCGGCGTCACCCGGATTCGAGCCGCCACGCTGGACATCCGGCGCGGCGAGATCGTCGGCGTGGCGGCCGTGGAGGGTTCCGGACATCGCGAGCTGATGCTGGCTGTCGCCGGGCTGCGCGCGCCGGACTCCGGCCGACTGGTCCTCCCGCGTGGCATCGCCTTCGTCCCGGCGGACCGGGCGCGCGATGCAATGATCCCCGAATTCTCGCTCACCGAGAATTTCGCGTTGCGCGGCGCGGGCTCCCGGCGAGGTGTGATCTCGTGGCCGGACATGACGCAGCGTACGCGCGCGGGGATCGCGCGCTTCGAAGTCGTCGCCTCGTCGCCCGCGGCGCCGGCGCGCTCGCTGTCCGGCGGCAATCAGCAACGCCTGATCCTCGCGCGAGAGCTCGAAGGCGATGTGGACCTCGTCGTTGCCGACAACCCGACGCGGGGACTGGATGCCCGTGGAACACGTTTCGTGCACGAGCAGTTGCGCGCTGCAGCGGCCCGCGGCGCGGCGGTCGTCATGCATTCCAGCGATCTCGACGAGGTACTCGGGCTGGCCAGTCGGGTGCTTGTCGTGCATCACGGCACAGTCCGCGAACAACCAGTAGATCGCGACGTAGTCGGCCGCGCGATGCTCGGCGTCGAATGATGCTGCTCGAGCAGGGAGCGGGTGTCGTCCGGATTCTCGACGCGTTCTGGCGGGGGTCAGTGGGGACGTCGAGCGCGCTGATCTCGGGGACGCTCGTGCGCGCGGTACCCCTCACCGTCGTCGGTGTCGGCATCGCGATCGCATTTCGAGCGGGCGTGTTCAATATCGGCGGTGAGGGGCAGCTGCTTGCCGGCGCGATCGCGGCCACACTGACCGGTCTCAACATGGACGCGGGGCCGGCACTCACGGTTCTCGCTGCGCTCGTGATGGCCGCGATCGCCGGCGCCGCCTGGGCGGGGGTTGCAGCGCTGCTGCGCGCGCGTTTCGGTGTGCTCGAGGTCATCAGCACCATCATGCTGAACTTCATCGCGGCGAACCTGGTGTCGTATCTCGTGCGCGGACCGATGCAGGAGCCGACGCACATCTACCCGCAAACGGAGCTCATCGCGCCTGTGGCCCGACTGCCGCGGCTTCTGCCGCAGACACGGCTGCATGCGGGCGCGCTGATCGCGGTGATCATCGCCATCGCGGCGTGGTGGGTGATGACACGCACTGCTGCGGGGTTTCGTCTTCGCGCCGCCGGCGCCTCGGCGTCCGCTGCGCGAACCGCAGGCCGTATCGACGTCTCGCGCGTGGCGGCGATGGCGCTCCTGACGTCCGGCGCATTCGCCGGCCTCGCCGGCGGGATAGAAGTCGCCGGGGTGACGTTCGGGTTGTATGAAAACCTGTCGCCAGGATACGGATTCTCAGCGATCGCAGTCGCGATCCTCGGGCGCCTGCATCCGCTGGCGATCCTCGGGTCCGCATTCGTGTTCGCCGCGCTGGAAACCGGAGCGCTCGGAATGCAGCGCGACGCGGGCGTGCCATCCGTCGTCGCGTCGGCGATCGAAGCAATGGCAATCCTCCTCGTCGTCGGCGCGGGTGCGTGGTCGCGATGGATGCCTCGCAGGTCCGTCGGCGCGCGCGTCAGCGCGGACGGCGCAGCGTGATCGAGGCAAGCGCGTTTCTCGAGGCCGCGGTCCGCACCGCCACACCGCTGCTGCTCGCGGCCGCCGGTGAGACGGTCTGCGAGCGGGCGGGCGTGATCAACATCGGGCTGGAGGGATGTATCATCGCCGGAGCGTTCGCCGCGTTCGTTGCCGGACCCGCGGGTACGGCCGCCGGCTACGCCGCAGCAGTGGGAGCTGGGCTGGCGTTCGGGCTCATGCTCGCACTGTTCGTCGTCGCGCTGCGACGCGACCAGATCATCACGGGGACGGCGCTCACGATGCTCGCGCTCGGCACGACCGGAACGCTCTTTCGCGCCCGCGCCGACGCCGTGCTCGTTCACGCCACTGAAGGCCCACTCACCGTCCCGCTGCTGTCGCGGATCCCGATCGTCGGTACGGCATTCTTCGGGCAACCAGCCATCACGTACGTCGCGGTCGTGATGGTTCCGATCGTCGCGTTGTGGCTGTACCGCACGCACGCGGGGCTGTCCCTGCGCGCGGTCGGTGAGGCACCGGAGGCGGCGCGAGCCGCCGGCATTCACGTGCCGCTGGTGGTGACCGGCGCGATTGCGTTCGGCTCCGCCATGGGCGGGCTGGCTGGAGGTGCGCTGGTTCTCGCGCAGGCAGGAACGTTCGCCGAGGGGATGTCCGCGGGTCGTGGATTCCTGGCGATTGCCATCGTCGCACTGGGCCGGTGGCGTCCGTGGGGCGTGCTGCTCGCGAGCGTGGTGTTCGGCGCGGCGATGGCGTTTCAGTTCGCGGTGCAGGCGCTCGGGTGGAATCTGCGGTACGAGCTCGTGCTCATGATTCCGTACGTGCTCACGCTCATCGCGCTGAGCCTCTTCCGCCGCGGTGACGCGCCCGCGATGCTGGGCCGGACGGAGGGGTAGCTCAACACCCCAGCGTTCGCGACCAGCGGACGCGCCACGCGCCGGTCGCGTCGCGCTCGAGGATCTCATACTTCGTGCTGGACAGCTGGTCGCGCGCGATCAACAGGAACGGCGCGCGTCGGCCGCGCATCCCGGCGAGCACATCAAAGTGCTCGGCCGTGTCCTCCGTTCCCTCGGAGCGCTGGTGGTATGCGACGACGTACCGTTCATTGCTTCCCGCCGCACGCTCGGCGATGACGAAGGTCCGCTCCTCCAGCGGCTGCGCCTCCTGATTCAGTCGCCGTGCGAGGTGCGCGACGACGTATTGGCGGCCGTCGAGATCGAATCGCCGCGCATCGACGACGGCAAACGGGAGCCCGCCGAAGCGCGAACCGTTGGGCATCGGGAGAGCGGACGCAACCCGTGCGATATCGGCGGCGAGCCTCGCCGAATCGGCTGGCGCGAGCGACTCGATCGAATCCATTCGGATGAGCGTCGCTGACCGCCCGACGGTTCCAACCGTCCATGCGCCGGACGAGGCGCCCCCGAGCCGCACCATCGGCGCATCGCCGCACTCCAGCGAATCGGTCCGGGTGACCGTCGCCTGAGCGGTATCTCCGGAGGGGCTCACGAGCGTGACGGCGGCCGAGGCGGGCAGCGTCTCGTCGCTCTGCGCCGGAAAGATCACGATTGCCGAGTTGTCGCTGTCGGACGGCACCAGGAGCAGATCACCGAGCTCGGCGTCCCAGTCGCTTGGTGTTGTGGCGACTGGAAGGACGCCTGGCGCAGCTGTATCGGAACCGGAGTCACCCCGGTTCGGGACCGCATCGCGATTGCAGGCGCCAGCCAGGACGCAGACAGTCGTCAGGAGCGCGGAAACGGACAGGACGCCGGGCAAGCGCAAAGGACGCATGGAGCTAATTTGGGAGCCCATGCAGGCCAGTCAATTCGACGCCACGCCCTCAGTAGACACGAACGCGCCGCACTTCGATCGATTTGGCGAAGCCCGCGTGGCGGTCCGTGCGCCCGGACGCGAGCGGTGGAGCTGGGCGCTCTACGACTTCGCCAACACGATCTTCTCGATGAACATCCTCACCCTGTATTTCGCGGTGTGGATCATCGATGATCTGAAAGCCTCGAACACGCTGTACGCGTCCGCGAGCGCGCTCGCCAGTGTGCTGGTGGTCCTCGCCATCCCGGTGCTCGGCGCCGTCTCGGACGCGCGACGCCGCCGCAAATGGTGGGTGGTCGGGTTCACGATTCTCTCCTGCATCGCGTGCGTCGCCATCGGTGTGTTCGGCCAGACGGTCATCCCCGTCACGGGCGAGCAGGTGATCCATGGGGCAGCGCTTCCCCCTGGCTGGCACGCCGGCATGCGCGAGATGGCGTGGGTGCTCGTCGCGTACGTGCTCGCGAACTTTGCATACCAGGCCGCCCAGCCGTTCTACAACGCCATGATGCCGGAGATGGTGCCCGCCGCGGAGCAGGGACGGCTCTCCGGGTTCGGCGTGGCGCTCGGGTATGTCGGCTCCATCGTCGGCGTGCTGCTCGTCATTCCGTTCTTTACCGGCGGACTTCCCATCATCGGCGCGTTCGGCGACGGGGTGCTCGGCGTGCTGCGATCGATTCCCTTCGCCGGGATCGGCGGACGCGTCTCGACATTCGTTCCGACGGCGCTGCTGTTTCTCATGTTCACCTTCCCGCTGATCCTGTTCTGCCGCGATCACGCTCCGGCGCCCGCGTCGACCACGGTGCAGTGGCGAAGCGCTTTCAGTCAGGTGATACACACGCTCCGCGACGCGAAACGCCACCCCGGAGCACTGCGTTTCATCATCGCGTCGTTCGTGTACCAGGATGCGGTGGGTACCATCGTCGGCTTCATGACGCTGTACGCGGTGAAGGCTGTGGGGTTCACCAAAGGCTCGGAGACGACGCTGTTCATGGTGCTGACCATACCGGCCATCTTCGGCAGCTTTTTCTACGGGTGGCTCGCCGATCGCGTCGGACCAAGGCGCGCGCTGAGCACGACCATCGGGATCTGGGTCATCCTGCTGTTCGCGATGATGGCGGCGCCCGGAAAGAACGCGTTCTGGGTGGTCGGCTTCGCCATCGGCCTGAACTTCGGCGGCGTGAACGCCGCCGAGCGTCCGACACTGCTCTCGCTCGTCCCTGACGTCGAGGCGGGCCGCTACTTCAGCCTGTTGTTGCTTTCCGCACGCGCGGCAGCCATCGCGGGTCCGCTGATCTGGTCGCTGACGGTCGACCTGCTCGAGGGACCGCTCGGTACTGGCGTCGCTTATCGCGCCGCCGTGTTTACGGTCGCGCTGATGTTCGCCATCGCGTGGTGGATGTTGCGCGGCGTTCCGGACCGCCGACCCGGCGTGCCCGCTTAGCGCGAAGGCGGCGGCAGAAACGGACCGCCGAGGTCCCAGTGCCACGCTTCGCGCACGACAGCGGTGCGCGGGTCTTTCAACGGCTTGTGTTGCAGGCGTTCTGCCGCGAGTCCGACGCGTGCTCCGTACGCGAGGAGTTTGTCGCGATCGGTGGAGACGAGGTGCGCCATGGGCCGGCCCTTCCAGATGTGCCGGTGCAGCCACAGCCCGCCGTCCATTGCGTAGATCATCCCCTCGCGTCGGGACGCAAACTCACGGAACAGCGGCTCGTCGGAGCGGGCCACGCTACTTCGTTTCGAGCCAGTTGTCGCCGACGCCGACGTCCACCACCAGGGGTACGGTGAGCGACGCCGCACCTTGCATCTCGTCGCGCACCAGCGCGGACAGCGTTTCGATCTCGTCGCGCGGTCCCTCGAACACCAGCTCGTCGTGGACCTGCAGGAGCATCCGCGACTGCAGGTCGCGCCGGCGCATCGCGGCGTCGACGCGAATCATCGCGATCTTGATGAGGTCCGCCGCGGAGCCCTGAATCGGCGAGTTCGCGGCGACGCGCTCGCCGAACGCGCGGATGTTGAAATTGCGCTCGCGCAGCTCGGGGATGTACCTCCGGCGGCCGAAGATGGTCTGGGCGTATCCGTGCTCGCGCGCGAACGCGACCGAGGCATCGAGGAATTTCCGGACGCCAGTGAAGCGCTCGAAATACCGATCGATGAACTCGCGCGCCTCGGCGTGCGTGACCTTGAGCTGCTGCGACAACGCGTGCGGCCCCTGACCGTAGATCGTCGCGAAGTTGATGGTCTTCGCCCGGGCGCGCATCTCGGACGTCACCGCGTCGACGGGCACGTCGAAGATGAGCGCCGCGGTCTGCCGGTGGATGTCGCCGCCGGCGTTGAACGCCTGCACGAACGCCGCGTCCCCGGACAGGTGCGCGAGGAGACGCAGCTCGATCTGCGAGTAATCGGCGCCGACGAGCTTCCACGACGGCCGCGCGACGAACAGCCGGCGAATGTCGCGGCCGAGCTCGCGCCGGATCGGGATGTTCTGGAGGTTTGGCTCGTTCGAGGACAGACGGCCCGTCGCCGCGGCGGTCTGGTTGAACGTCGTGTGCAGCCGCCCGGTACGCGGGTTCAGCTGGGCGGGAAGGGCATCGATGTACGTGTTCTCGAGCTTCGTGACCTCGCGATACTCCATGAGCAGCGCCGGCAGCTCATGCCCTGCCTCGGCCAGCTGCTGCAGCACACTCGCGTCGGTCGATGGTCCACTCGGCGTCTTCTTGAGGACCGGGAGCTGGAGCTTCTCGAACAGGATCTCGCGAAGCTGGATCGGCGAATTGATGTTGAACTCCTGACCGGCAACGGAGTGGATGGCCGCTTCCAGCCGGCGACGTTCGCCCTCGAACCGCCGCTTGAGCTCCGCGAAGCCCGCGACGTCGATCATGATCCCCGTCCATTCCATCTCGGCGAGGACGTCGATGAGCGGCATCTCGATCTCGTCGAACAGCTTCCGCGCGGCCATGGCATCGAGCTGCGGCTCGAATTCGTTGCGCAGCCGGAGCGCGACGTCGACGCGCTCGGCCGCATACTCCGTCGCGCATCGGATTGGTACCTGGCCGTACGGCACCAGCGTGCGGCCCTTGCCGCACAGGTCCTC
>Ga0066652_100000265_pt1 | contig 26702 bp, 21 predicted proteins | sample GraSoiAngelo_101_FD_71413 | JGI IMG/M metagenome (GOLD analysis project Ga0066652, IMG submission 71413) | Grasslands soil microbial communities from the Angelo Coastal Reserve, California, USA - 14_0903_02_30cm | ecosystem: Environmental > Terrestrial > Soil > Grasslands | place: USA... | reverse complement strand
TTGATGGCGGGCATTCATTTGGGCAATTGGATACAGGGGAAAAGGTAATTGCATTCTTCGAAAAAACTTTCCCTGATGCTATACCGTTAATACCTGATCTCACGCGACAGTTTTTTCATAACCCGGTTTCATCTTTGGTCACGGTGAAGTGCTATCCCTGGACCCGAAGTGACCGGTTTGCCCTGATCGGGGATGCGGCTCATGCAATCGTTCCTTTTTTTGGGCAGGGAATGAATTGCGGTTTTGAAGACTGCCGGGTACTCGATGAATTGGCGGAACAACATAACGAAGATTGGGAAACTATTTTATTAGAATACCAGGCCGCCAGAAAGCCCGATGCCGATGCCATTGCCGACCTGGCTATTAATAATTTCACGGAGATGCGGGACCGGACATCTGATCCGAAATTTTTATTACAAAAGAGAATTGAAGCAAGAGTTCATGAAAAATACCCGGATAAATGGATACCGGCTTATTCACAGGTGACCTTTAATCCTCAGATCAGGTATTCGGAAGCATTGAAAAATTCGCTCAGGCAGGAGGCCATTATGCAGGAGATAATGCTGAGACCTGATATAGAAAAGACATGGGAAAGTGAAGACGTTGAACAAACTATTATTGCGAAGTTGGCGGATTAGTTAATCAGTTAATTCGTTAATTGGTTTATTGGTGCATTCTTAGGTCAACGGATTAACGTATTAACAAATTACCCAATTAACAATTTATCTTCGTAGTATGACCCGTCAGCAACTCGTCGAACAGATCAGGAAGAAGAAAACTTATCTCTGTGTAGGATTGGATTCCGATATAGCTCGAATTCCGCGTCATCTTTTAAACGATGCGAATCCCATTTTTTCTTTTAATAAAGCTATCATCGATGCGACAAAAGAGCTCTGTGTCGCTTACAAGATCAATACTGCTTTTTACGAAGCCCTGGGTGTAAAAGGGTGGGAGGCAATGGAACAAACGGCGCGCTATATCGGCAATGAGCATTTTAAGATAGCGGATGCAAAAAGAGGTGATATTGGTAATACCTCTTCACAGTACGCCAAAGCATTCTTTGAAACTATGCCCTTTGATGCGATAACCGTAGCCCCTTACATGGGAGAGGACAGCATCAAACCGTTCCTTGAGTACAGGGATAAATGGGCGATTGTACTGGGACTTACTTCAAATGCGGGTTCAAAGGATTTTGAATTGCAAAAAATGGTGAACAACAAAGAGGATTTCGAGGATGAAGTCCATGTCATCAGCCAGCATACAAACTATTTATATGAAATGGTCTTACAGAAAGCTGCCGGCTGGGGTACTACCGGCAACCTGATGTTCGTGGTAGGAGCCACACAGGCTGAAGAGTTTATTAATATACGAAAGTTGACACCCGGCCATTTTTACCTGGTGCCCGGTGTGGGTGCGCAAGGTGGAAGTCTAAAGGAGATTTCAGAAAAAGCGATGATCGGCGATTGCGGCTTGTTGGTCAATGCAAGCCGGGCTATCATTTTCGCTTCAGGTGATAAAGATTTTGCGGAGGCAGCAAAAAAAGTTGCTAAAGAATATCAGAAGGAAATGCAGTCTTTCCTAAATCAACAGGAACGCAGATTTTCATGAGGGCAGGATAGATTATGATCTGCGTATATCTTAATGATCAGGATCAATCCGCGTTCTTCTCTCAGTGAGGACGCAGATTGTTGCGATGATTAGGATAAAAAATGATCTGCGAGTATCTAACTATCATATTTATCCGCGTTCTAAAAAAAAGATGATCCATGAACGGACCACCTTTCTGCACACGAGTGACTCTGGCTATACTTAGGTCGTTTTTTCAGGTTTTGATCTATGTTTATCACTTTTTTCCATCTTCAGGTCGTGACCAATAATGATCTCCCCGAAACTGGAATTGACTTTTAATTTCGATGTACCACTTCCCGATGTTCCGCTGTATTTCCGCGTAAACCGGGGACCATAGCGATTATCATCATCTTTACCATCGTCTTTTATGGCAAATGAGGTTTTGTTGGTAAACTCGCCATGTGAGCTGGTGATCTCGTAAGCAGCAGAGAGATTTTTCTCTACATCGAGATAAATGGTGGAATAAGAATTGCTGAGGTCGAGACTCTTTAGGTCGTTGTCTATGGTCAGCTTTACCTGCGAGAATTCAAGATTGGTTTTTACATTGCCGCTCAGCTTATTCACAGTGCCTTCGGAAAATTTGATCGACAACTTTCCTCCGTCCAGTTGCCCAATATTCGCTTCCCCGAATTCAACATCAACTTCTTTCGGATTGCTGAGTTTGCCAGTGGTCAGTGAACCAAACTTGCAGGTAATATCTGCTTCCCCGCGATAGTCCGGGATGATCAGCTTGCCAAACTGGTTCTGGACAGTCAGTGCGTTACCAGCGGGAAGATATACCACATAGTCGATCTGCATCCCTTCATTGTGGTGCTCTTCTTTGTCGTTTGTATGCTGGTTTTTTTTGTCGTCGTTGAATTTCGTTTCAAAACTAACGGTACTTCCTGTTTTACCATCGCTGATAGAAATGCGATCCAGTATCTCTTGTGCCTGCTGTTCAATATCCGATTTGCCGGTGATGGTTACATCCACTTTTATCTCATTCTTATCCCAGGTGTTCAGCTTCATTTCTCCAAACTGGTTCGCCAGGCTGATCTTATCGCCGCTTCCCAGGTTATACGATTTGCTGTAACTCTTTGTTTTTTTAAATTTTGGCTCCTTTTCATTCTTGTGATCATCTTTATCCTGGGCAGTGGCCGCAACGGAAGCCATTAAGGCAACCAGGAGGAATAAGCGGCTAAATAGTGTTTTTTTCATTCGGTTTATTTTTTTGTTTTATTGTTTTAATGATCGAAAGCTGGCGATTCAGAAGATCCGTTTGCAACTGCAGGTTCCGGATCATTGCCTCCAGCAAGAGTTCTGTATTGGTCTTTTTAGCCAATTTTGTTTTGAGTAAGATATAAGTGCTGTCAAGAGTGTTCATGTCGCGGGTAAACTGGTCATATAATTCCGGTTGGTCCTTTCCTATTTGGCGGAGCTGCGTTTGCTGCAGGTCGATCAGTTCCTGGTAGTAACCGATCTGTTTGGCATAGACGGGATCAGCGAAAGGTAAATTCTCATTGCTGTTTTCCATTTTTGTGATGGGACTGTCGCCGGATTGGATTTTTGGCTGAAAAGAATAATAAAGCACAGCAGATAAAATGATAATGCCGGCCGCAACGGCTGCCCAGGCCACAATTTTGTGTTGGGAAATTTTTACGGGTTGTAGTTCTTGTCCCGGTTCTTTTAAAAGTTCAGGACGGGGAGTTGACGAATCAAAGGCTTCCCGGTTGGCGTCAATAAATTTTTTTAGTTTATCATCCATCACTATCCTTCTTTTAAGAGTTGTAATAATTTTTGTTTGGCCCTGTGATATTGGGTTCTTGCGGTGGTGGCCGATATATTCAATATTTCAGCGATCTCTTCATAATCGTATCCTTCGAAAAGAAGCAGGGTCAGAACCGAACGATATCCGTTTGGAAGCTGGGCCAGTGCTTTTTTAATGGTCTCTACTTTCAGTTCAATATCTTCCTCGTCCAGCGTTGTTATTTCTTGGATCTCATTCGCAGGAGTTTCAGTAATATCAATGAATGCAAGTTTTCGGCGGCGCAAAATGTTTATGGAATTGTTTACCACGATCCGTTTTAGCCAGGCGCCGAAACTGGACGAATAATCGAACCGGTCCAGGTATTGAAAGGCCGAAGCAAATGACTCCTGTAATACATCCTCTGCGTCGGATGTATTGTTCACAATACGCAGGCTGGTATTGAACATGGCTTTGGCATACTGGCGGTACAGCGCTTCATAGCTCTGCACATCGCCTTGCTTGCATTTAGCTACCAGTTCGTCATAAAAAAGTACAGCGGTAAGCTCCAATTGGTCGGCTTTGAATTAAGTACGCAGCTATTACGGCTTTGTTGCATGAAAAGTAAGCCGACACAGAAAAAATTGTTCTCTATTAGGATGGTCGGTAAAAAATAAATATGAAGGGCCTGGCAGTTCTATAGTAATCAATAATTGTTGATTATAGGGCAGTCAGAATAAAGGTGATTTAGGTTTCCCCGGTTCAAAGCTGCCGGTTGGCACTGTATACCACGGATGTATCTCGTACACAAGGCGGCCAGCAGCCACGGCAGGATCAGTTTTTACCAGTTTTTCTGCTTCTTCCCGGGTCGCACAGTCAAGGATGAACAATCCAATCCATTTTCCATCATCCCCAAACGGTCCGGCTACTTTTAGTTTGCCTTCATTATACAACCGCCCGATATTGGCAAGATGTGCCTCCTGTATTTTTTGTGCTGTTGCGGAATCCTGTGAACGGTTGTCACCGGCTGTAAGCATTACAAACCAGTATTGCCTGATCTGGGGTTCGGTCTTTTTGGCTGCCTGGTCTTTTTGAGCCAATAAAGACGGAGTGGTGATGATCAAAATAAACAGGCATAGATATAGTCTTTTCATGCTGCGAAAGTTTTGCTCAATATATCATTAATTACTTTTCCTTCTTCCTGGATAGCGATAAAGGCGTACGGGAAGGGGATGCAACAGGAAAACATCAGGGCGAAACAGCCGGGACAATGAAGTGAGACGCGAGACGTCAGAGGTGAAACGTGAGAGGTGAGACGTGAAAAGAGGAGCGTTTGTAATCGGGAACAACTTTAATACCTTTGCGGCGCTTCCCGGCCACAGGCGGGACCAAATCTCAACTATCAAATTTCAAATCCTGATCAAACCATGGCGGCCCGCACTGATAATTTTGTAAGCCCGGATTATTTTAACGTGGATGAGTTATTGACAGAGGAGCATAAGCATATTCGTGAAGCTGTACGCAACTATGTAAAAAAAGAAATATCCCCGATCATTGAAGATTACGCACAGAAAGCTGAATTCCCGCAGCAAATAGTAAAGCAGCTGGGTGATCTCGGATGTTTTGGTCCTACGATCCCTGCTGAATATGGCGGCGGTGGATTGGATTATATCTCTTATGGATTGATGATGCAGGAACTCGAAAGAGGGGATAGCGGTGTTCGTTCAACGGCATCTGTACAGGGCTCGTTGGTAATGTTCCCGATTTATGCTTATGGTAGCGAAGACCAACGTAAAAAATATTTACCCAAACTGGCAAGCGGTGAATGGCTTGGTTGTTTTGGATTGACAGAACCTAATCACGGCAGCGATCCTTCAAACATGCTTTCAAATTTCAAAGATGCCGGCGATCACGTAATATTGAATGGATCAAAAATGTGGATCAGCAATGCGCCTTACTCACAGGTAGCGGTTGTCTGGGCAAAGGATGAAAAAGGAGAAATACGCGGTTTGATCCTTGAACGAGGAATGAAAGGATTCAGCACTCCGACCACCCATGGCAAATGGAGTCTCCGGGCATCAGCAACCGGCGAACTGGTTTTTGACAATGTAAAAGTGCCGAAAGAAAATATTTTTCCCAATGTAAAAGGATTGAAAGGACCCCTGGGTTGCCTGACCAAGGCGAGATATGGAATTGCCTGGGGCACTATCGGCGCAGCAATGGATTGCTATGATACCGCATTAAAATATAGCCTGGAAAGGGAGCAGTTTGGAAAACCGATCGGTAGCTTTCAACTACAACAGAAGAAACTCGCCGAGATGATCACTGAGATCACTAAAGCGCAACTATTAAACTGGCGACTTGGTGCGTTGATGAATGAAGGAAAGGCAACGCCGCAACAGGTGAGCATGGCCAAACGAAATGCATGCGAAGTGGCCACTAATATCTGCAGGGATGCGCGGCAAATGCTGGGAGGTATGGGTATTACGGGCGAATACCCTGTGATGCGGCACATGATGAACCTGGAAAGTGTGATAACTTACGAGGGCACGCATGACATTCATTTGCTGATCACGGGGATGGATGTTACGGGGATGAATGCATTTAAGTAAAGCCAGTCCCTGCCCCCTAGATGGAGGTAAGAAGTAGGATGTAAGATGTAGGAGGCATACGTAGGCTAGATTTTATTGTCAACAATACCAATTTTTTGTGATTAAAACCTTATCTGATCTTGAAGTTTTCAATATTTCATTTCGATTTGCAATGGACATATTTGTTTTATCAAAAAATTTTCCAAAGGAGGAACAATATTCTTTAACGGACCAAATTATAAGGTCGTCGAGATCTGTTTCAGCAAATATAGCCGAAGGATGGGGCAAGCGGACGTATCAAAGTGAATTTAAAAAGCACCTTGTGTATGCAACGGGATCTTTGGAAGAGACAAAAGCCTGGCTTCTTTTTGCTAAAGAATGCGGGTATATTAATAACGAGAAATATCAATCGGTGTTCACGGTATCTGAGGAAATCGGAGCGAAGCTTTTCAGACTGTTCCAGAATTGGAAATCTTAATTCTTACCTCATACTTCCTGTTCTCAGTATTTAGGGAGATTGTTGCTAAGATTTTCAGGCTGTTCCAAAATTGGGGATCTTACGTCTTACCAACCGCATACCTCTTATATTAGTTATGAAAATCTATCTCATCGGCTTTATGGGTTCCGGTAAAACTTACTGGGGAAAGAAACTAAGCGAAAAGCTCCAGTTGCCTTTCTTTGATTCCGATGAACAGATTGTCAACTCGGAAGGGAAGTCGGTAAATGACATCTTTGAACAAAATGGGGAAGAGTATTTCCGGCTAAAGGAAAAGGGCATATTACACATCATTACCGAAAGTCATTCAAGCTTTGTAATGGCCTGTGGTGGCGGATCGCCCTGTTATTTTAATAATATCGATTATATGAATAGGTCAGGCACCACGGTCTGGCTGAATACCCCGCTTTCCATTTTATTTCAACGGCTTGTTCAGGAAAAGAATGAGCGTCCTCTGGTCAAAAAACTTACAGATGACCAACTGCGAAGTTTTATCACAAAGAAATTTGCAGACCGGAAGATCTATTATGAACAGGCTGAGGTTGTGATTGATGATGAAGAGATCTCACTGGATCATTTTATTGAAAAAATTTTCCACGCTTAGAACGTCAAACGTCAGGGCTTTCTTACAATCCCCAAACACAGGAATATCCAGCCCAGAATAAACGCCAGGCCACCGAACGGTGTAATAATGCCGATGCCATCAAGACCAACACGATCGGTGGCTTTTAAGAAAGTCAGCGCATATAGCGAGCCGGAAAAAAGGACTATACCAATGATGAAGCAGGTGCCGGCCGCTTTTGTTGACCTGTTCGGAAATTTTTCAAGGAGAATACCCACAACGAGCAAAGCCAGGGAATGGTACATCTGGTACTGTACACCAGTTTGGAAAGTTGAAACCGTATCCGAATCAACGATCTTTTTCAGTCCATGAGCACCGAACGCACCCAGGGCAACTGCCAATGCTCCGAGTAGAGAGGCAGTGATCAGGAATGTTTTATTCATTAGAAAAGCAAAAGTAGAGAGTAAAAATCTAAAATTGACTATCGGAGTTTTCCCAGTCAGGTGTTAGCTGCCGGTTGTCTGTTGTCAGGTCTCAGATGCAGGTGTCAGCTGACTTTTTAATTATAACGGCAGTGTCAGGGTGGTAGTTGTGCCGTGATGGTTCTCGATCTTGTAGGTTCCACCGATACTTTCCATTCTTCGGGCGATATTCTTTAATCCATTTCCAAACTGGCGGATGTTTTTCAGGTCGATGCCGATGCCATCATCGGAGATCTTTATAAAAAGATCCTTGTCTATACAAAAATCTATGCTGACAACTGAAGCCCTGGCATGTTTCAGGGTATTATTCAGCGTCTCCTTGATGCAGAGAAAAATATTTCGCCGTTTATCTCCTGTTAATTCAGTTGACATGATATTTTCCGGTGTGTTAACCTTGCAACGCACCGGGGTATTTTCGAAATATTCGAGTGCGTAAGAGCGGATATAGGAAACCAGGTTGTCCATGGTATCATTCCCGCTGTTCATGCTCCAGATAATAGCATTCATTTTATTGAGCACCTCGTCTGCGGACTGGGATATTTTTTCTATTTCCAGGGGCGTCTCGTTCTTCATTTTGTTGCGGGCTATCTCGCTCATCAGCCTGATAGCTGTCATGCCTGAGCCCAGTTCATCATGCATGTCGGCAGATATTCTTTCACGTTCCTGTTGTTGGGCCTTGAATACTGCCAGTTCCTTTTCATATTCCTTCACCTGGTTGTCAGCTTTAAGACGTTCTCTTTCTCTTGCCTGGGCGATGAGTTGGCGCCTGTTTTTATAGTTGAGGGCTATCAGGAAGAAAACAAGCTCGAGGAAAAGCCCCAGCTCATAATATAAAAGCGACGATCGTAGTATCCCCGGAAGCTGGTTGACGATGGCCCTGTCCATTATGGTGAGCTGGGAAAACAGGGAAAACACAAACAGGCAGAGATTACCCCAAAACAGGTATCGCATCATCCTGTCCTGCCAGTGTCTTGCGCTGTAAACCAGGAAGACCACGGTCATCAACAGCAATAATCCCTTGGTGAGATTTTCAATAGCGTTTTCAGTAACGAAATTATTTGTGAAGTAATGAAAAAAGGAGTAGCTGACCAGGGAAAGAATGAGCATGACTATTCCCAGGCTATACAATTTATACAGGAATGGGTAGCGCGACCTGGTCTCGAGGTATTTCTGCATAAAGATCATATAGAACATGATGCCGGTAACCTGCAGGATAAAATCCAGGTATGCTTCCAGGAAATAGCTGATTTGGCTGGAATGGCCGGTGAACATAGCTTTTGTTCCGAGCATCGTACCGAGGAAGAATGCATAGCCGGAATAATAAAGGAATTCGCGGTTACCTCCCTGCAGGAAGTTGGCGATAGAAAAAAGGACCATCATTAACAGGAGACCGCAAAACAAAAAAGTTACCAGGTCATTATTCCTGTTTGCGCTTTGCATACCGGTGATATATGAATTGAGGTACTCGGGATTGATCAGCCGCGGCCTCATGGTATTTATGTAGGTCTTGACAAAACCAAGTTGTGCCACGATGGTCTCGGAGTCGTGAGGCGCCAGAGTGATCAGGCGATAACCGATGCTGTCCCTGACTGGCGGCAATTCGGATGGCAGTTCCTGGAGATGGTTATTTTCTTCCCGGTACAGTTCTATATAACGGTAATATAGCCCTGGAAAGAAGCAGATTTTAACGACCGAATCAGCGCTGTTGTATAACCTGAATCGCAGAGCCGCATTCATGGGTACAAATTCATTGGGGATATTTTTTTTATGGATGACGCCTTCCATGAAGCCAGCCCGGGGGTAGATGTTTGGCAGGTCAACTTTGCTGGTAAAATAAAACATGCTTACCTCGTCTGAGATACTTTTTGAAAATTTTATTTTACTGGCATCAATAGCCGGGAACTGGGCATTCGAAGTGATGCTCGTAATGATGCATGTGAAAAATACGAGGGAAAATAGGCAAAGCGACTTTTTCATGCGGTTGGCTCTGTATCAAATGTAATGCATCCCTTAATGTTTTCGTAAAACTGCGCCTACCACTTTACGGTAATTTTAGCGGGAGGCAATAGCTGTTCCCTATAATCGTTTTATAGGGCTGATATCTTGTCATTAGTGAAGGCATACCGGTGCTGGGGGCTTGTGCCTTATCCCTTTTAAATAATATCTTTGCCGTATGTCCAATAAGAAGAAAAAGACCACGACGACAAAATCCGGGAACAAACCAAAGAAAACCGACGCGAAGGGGTTCAAACAGGAGAAAACAGAGAGCATTAATCTAAAGGCCCTTGCCCGCGACGAACGTACCTGGAAGATCACGGGGGCTGTTTCGTTACTAATTGCTTTATTCCTCTTTATCTCATTTATTTCCTATTTTTTTAGCTGGCACGAGGACAACCAGTCAACATTAAGTCAACAGTCCGCGATTTTGTTTGACAACGATGTGAGGGTGAATAACCTGGCGGGCAAGCTGGGAGCACTCGCTTCTTATTTTTTTATATCAGTCGGCTTCGGTGTAGCCTCTCTTCTTATTTGCACTTTCTTTTTTGTTGTGGGAGCGAACCTGCTCTTCAGCCGCAAATTTTTTTCTATCTGGCGCAATCTAAAATATGTTACCATCGGGATGCTCGTATTATCGGTTTCGCTGGCATTTATTTTTGGCCCCAGTGGTTTTTCCTGGGGCGGCACTGTGGGTAATATGATCAGTCACTGGATGATTGGGATATTTGGAAGATTTGGAACAGCGGCATTGTTATTTGTTATCGCACTGGCATATATAATCTGGCAGTTTAATCCCAAATTCAATCTGCCGGCGAAGAAGGCCGCAGCTCCACTTCAATCCGAACCAGTTGAAGAAGGGGGAGAAAAATTATTTATTGAAACCAGTGGCAATAGACTAAAGACTAATGGAGAGATGGTAATTAATCCATCGCCTGACGAAGAATTGCACGATTTTAAAATAATAGAAAAAGAAGAGGATGATCCGGCAGAACAGGAATCTGCCGTGGAAAAAGAAGTTATCAGTGACATCCTCCACAAACATGATACAGACAGCATCAAAGAACTTAAACCGGCAGAGTCCATTCCAGTTAAAGAAAAAAAGAAACCGGCTGGAAACCTTGAACTGGAAATTAAATCCGCCCCCGAAGAACCGGTAGAAGATGAAGAACCGGCGACACCTGTCGAGAACCTTCCGCCTTATGAGCCTACGCTCGACCTGCGTGACTATAAATATCCCACATTGAGCCTGCTGGAAACACATGGCAGCGAAAAGATCTTTCAGGACGCGAATGAACTGGAGAACAATAAAAACCAGATCATCGCCACGCTGAGGAACTATGCCATCGAGATACAGAAAATCATTGCTACTGTTGGCCCCACTGTAACACTTTACGAGATCGTGCCTGCAGCCGGCGTCCGTATTTCAAGAATAAAAAACCTGGAAGATGATATCGCGTTAAGCCTGGCTGCCCTTGGCATCCGTATCATCGCGCCGATCCCGGGCAAAGGAACCATTGGTATCGAAGTGCCTAATGTTAAGAAGACGATCGTAAGCATGAAGACATTGCTTTCATCGGAGAAATTCCAGGTCAACAATCATAGCCTGCCGATTGCGATCGGGAAGAAGATCGATAACGATAATTTCATTGTTGATCTGGCGTCAATGCCTCATTTGCTGATGGCGGGAGCAACGGGCCAGGGAAAATCTGTTGGGGTCAATGCGATCCTCGTTTCGTTGTTGTATAAAAAACATCCTTCCCAACTAAAGCTTGTATTGATTGATCCGAAGAAAGTGGAATTGAGCATTTACAGGCTGATCGAAAAACATTTTTTGGCAAAGCTGCCGGGAGAGGAGGATGCGATCATTACCGACACAAAGAAAGTGGTACACACCCTGAATGCTCTTTGTATCGAAATGGACAACCGATATGATCTGCTGAAGGAAGCCGGCGCCAGGAATATCAGGGAGTACAATGAAAAATTTATTAAACGGAGGCTGAACCCGCAAAAGGGTCACCAATACCTGCCATTTATTGTTCTGGTCATCGATGAGTTTGCCGACCTGATCATGACGGCGGGTAAGGAAATCGAGATGCCGATAAGCAGGCTGGCTCAATTAGCCCGGGCCGTAGGTATTCATTTGATCATTGCTACACAACGTCCTTCAGTAAACATTATTACGGGAACGATTAAGGCCAATTTCCCTTCACGTATAGCTTTTAAAGTGACTTCGAAGATAGATTCAAGGACCATTCTTGACATGGGGGGCGCGGAGCAATTGATCGGGAAAGGGGACATGTTAATATCCCATCATGGTGAAATAACAAGGCTGCAATGCGCTTTCGTGGATACCCCGGAAGTAGAGGAAATTGTGGAATATATAGGTAAACAGCGTGGATATCCACAGGCATTTTTATTGCCCGAATATGTGGATGAAAAAGAACTGGAAGGGAAAGATTTTGATCTTGCCGACCGGGACTCTTTGTTCGAGGATGCAGCGCGACTGATCGTACAGAACCAGATGGGATCGACTTCTCTGTTGCAAAGAAGAATGAAACTGGGCTATAACAGGGCTGGCCGCCTCATGGATCAGCTGGAAGCAGCGGGGGTGGTAGGACCGAACCAGGGAAGTAAGGCAAGGGATGTATTAATAAAAACCGAAATGGAGTTAGAACAGCATCTTACCAGTTTAGGATAAGCTCTGTTAAAGAAAAAATGTTGCTTGCAACCCGGTACGATGATTGCCTGTCTCTTGAAGTGAATTACTTATTTTTGTTCGCCTTTGAAAATACTGTTAATCTTAATAAAAAAATATGAAGATAATTAAACTCATTCCCGGGATAGCTTTACTAACGATTGGGCTCACTTCTTTCGCACAAAACGATCCGGCTGCGAAGAAAGTACTTGATGATGTCAGCGCAAAATTTAAAACATATAAGACCGTGCAGGCCACTTTTGTCTATAAGGTTGAGGATGGCAATGGCAAAGTGATGTCAACCAAGACAGGCACTATCTGGATGAAAGGAACCAAGTATAAAGTGGTTTTCGGAGGCCAGGAGATCTATTCGGATGGTAAAACTGTATGGAACTACGATAAGAATTCTAAGGAAGTCACTATTAATAACGCAGATGGCTCCGGTAATGGCATTACACCTCAAAAGCTGTTCACCAATTTCTATGATAAGGACTTTTTGTACATGCTAAATGGTGAGAAGAAAGTAGCAGGTAAGACGATCCAGGAAATCGAGATGACACCTACGGACAAGAGCAAAAATTTCCATAAGGTGTACCTGCAGGTGGATAAGACTGCCAAGACGATCTACAGCACAAAAGTGTTAGAGAACGCGGGCAATCGTTATACCTATACCGTTAGCAGCATGAAGACAAATGGAGCGTTGAACGATGCGATGTTTGTTTTCGATAAAAAGAAATACCCGGGAATAGAAGAGGTTGATTTAAGATAACTAGAGATGCTGGATACTGGATGCATCCTACATATCAACCGGCACCAGTATCTGGCATTTACCATCCAGCGACCAGCATCTATTGTACTGCATTTCTCAATTTAACCAGTTGCTGCAATAGTCCTTCCAACAAATCAAGCCTCAGCATATTGGCTCCATCGCTTAATGCTTTTGAAGGTTCGGGATGAGTTTCTATGAACAGGCCATCTGCTCCCACCGCAATAGCAGCTTTGGCAATAGTACCGATCATTTTCGGGTTACCGCCAGTTACACCTGTCGTTTGATTGGGTTGTTGAAGCGAATGAGTCACATCCATCACTACCGGAACCTCATACTCCTGCATCCAGGGAATGTTCCTGTAATCAACCACGAGATCCTGGTAGCCAAATGTGGTGCCTCTTTCAGTCAGAATGATCTTATCATTACCTGCTTTCCTGATCTTTTCAACGGCAAATTTCATAGCGGGTCCGCTGAGAAACTGCCCTTTTTTCACATTCACAATTTTGCCGGTGCCAGCAGCAGCTTCCAAGAGATCGGTTTGCCTGCATAAAAAAGCTGGTATCTGCAGTACATCTACATATTTTGCAGCTATCGCTGCCTCTTCATGCGCATGAATGTCTGAAGTTGTTGGAAGTTTATATTTTTCATTTACTTTTTTAACCAGCGATAACGCTTTTTCATCTCCAATACCGGTAAATGAATTTCCGCTGGTCCGGTTGGCTTTGCGGTAGGAAGCTTTGAATATATAGGGTATACCAAGATTTTTGCAAATTCCCGAAACCTTTCCTGCAACTTCCATCAGTAGTTCCTCGCTCTCTACCACGCAGGGGCCAGCTATTAAAAAAAAGCTCTTCTCGTCATAATCCTGACCAAAGAAAAGATCTTTCAAAAAATTTTTCATGGCGCAAAAATACTAATAGCTGATCGCTTTGAGGAATTAACCTGCTCCAGCCCTTTTGACGATGAAAGAGCCCTCATGATCGATAAGGTAACAGCTTTTTCTTTAGGTTTGCAGCTTATGGTAAAAGACAAGATACTGGTTATCGGCGCCAGCGGGCAAATAGGAGTAGAACTGACGCTAGCTCTGAGAAAAATATACGGGAATGCCAATGTGGTGGCATCCGACCTCCGCGAACAAAATCCTTTGCTTGAAGGTACAGGTCCTTATGTAAGCCTGGATGTAATGAACAAGGAAATGCTGCATGTGCAGGTGATACGGCAGAACATAACACAGATCTATTTACTGGCTGCCATTCTTTCTGCTACAGGTGAAAAGAACCCTCATCTCGCATGGAACCTCAACATGCAGGGCCTGCTGAATGTGCTCGATATAGCCAGGGAAGAAAAATTGCAAAAGATTTACTGGCCTTCATCCATTGCCGTGTTTGGTCCAACTTCACCGAAGAAAAATTGCCCGCAGCAAACGATCATTGAACCGACAACTGTATATGGGATCAGCAAGTATGCGGGAGAATTTTGGTGCAATTATTTTCATCAGCGCTTTGGAGTGGATGTGCGTAGCCTGCGCTATCCCGGTCTCATCTCTTATAAATCAGCGCCTGGTGGAGGCACCACTGACTACGCTGTTGAGATTTTTCATGAAGCACTCGAAGAAAAAAAATATGAATGCTTCTTAAAAGAGGACACTTACCTGCCTATGATGTATATGCCGGATGCTATACGGGCAACAATTGAACTAATGGAAGCGCCGGCGGATAAGATTTCAATCCGCACATCTTATAACCTTTCAGGAATGAGCTTTTCCCCAAAAGAGATTGCTGCAGAAATAGAAAAACATATACCCGAATTTTCAATCGTCTACAAACCCGATTACCGTCAGCAGATTGCTGACAGTTGGCCGCAGAGTATTGACGACGGCGTAGCGAGAAAGGATTGGGGATGGAAAGAAGAATTTAACCTCGGATCGATGACGAAGGATATGTTGGAAAACCTGAAATAGGCTATTAGTAATTACTTATTATTTGATTATTGTGTTAACTGTATTGATGACTATACTCACTCAATAATAATGAATAATCAATAATCATCGTGTAATGGTGAATTTGTCAAACGCCCGTAATGTCAACTCTTTGGTGACGACACTTGTCACCCTTGCCCTGCGCGGACCTGTCTTGCACCATTCAACGAGTTGATCTAATTCTTCGGCTGTGCCGGTGGCGATGATCGATACCGAATCATCCGGTAGGTTTCTTACCTCGCCGGTAATATTCAACTCTCCCGCTTTTTCCTTTGTGCTTTGGCGATAATAAACGCCCTGCACTTTTCCTGAGACAATAATGGAAATTGTTTTTTGCATCTCAGAATGGGATCAGGTTCACAATCTCTTCTAGGTATTGCTGATCAACCCCATCAAACTGATCAAGTTCTTCACTATCGACGTCCAGCACACCTACCACCTGGTTATTGCGGATGATGGGAACAACTATCTCGGATTTTGACAAGCTACTGCAGGCGATGTGCCCGGGGAACTTTTCAACATCGGGGACAATGATTGTCTTTGCCTCAGCCCAACTTGTGCCGCAAACGCCTTTTCCTTTTTTTATTCTTGTGCAGGCAACGGGGCCCTGGAATGGACCAACCACAAGTTCTTCCCTGTTTGGCTCGATAGATTTCACAACATAGAATCCAACCCATAGCCAACCAAACTGTTCTTTCAACCCTGCCGCAAGATTAGCGAGATTAGCAATCAAGTCTGTTTCTCCATCCAGTAATCCCTTAATCTGCGGGATCAGCGATTGGTATTGCTCTGTTTTGTTGCCGGTGATAATTGTCAGGTCTTCTGCCATAACACAAAGATACAGCGTTCAGTTAAGTGCGGAGAAAGAGTGCGGAGAGCGATGTTCTCAAATAGAGGTGCTGAGAATTCATGTTCCTCCCGCTCTGTTTTCTCGCTCTATTCTTACGACTTGTGGTGGAAATATTTTCCGATGGAGATACTAAATACCCGGTGCCTTATCTCCGGGCCAAAATCAGCATTGTTTATATTGGTCAACCCGTCAGCGAACTGTCCAAATATCACAAATCCATTTTTTGTTTCATAACCAAGCTGCAAAATCAGGTTCGCCGAATAATGGCCATAGTAAGGAAAACCATAAGGCATGTCATGGTCGACTGTTCCACCGGCTTTGAGCTCATATTTTTCCGTTCCCGCCAGTTGAAAATCCAGGGAAGGACCCGCTTTGACAAAAAGATGATTGGGCTTGTTGCTAAAATCAAACTGGAGCAGGGCTGCTAATTCAAGTGTGTGTATTGAGGTATTATTATTGGTGGCTAATGTATCAGGCGGGAAAGCATACTGGTTGAACGTTACTTTATATCCCTTGAGACTATAAAAAATAGCAGGACAGAAATACAGGCGATTGTCAAAAGGTACTTTTAGGCATGCACCAAGATGAAAACCGTATTTGTTTTCGGTGGGTTGTTTTGTATCAGCGATTGAATATTTTGCTGTGGTTACCTGGGGACCTGCAAAAATGCCAAAAAGAACCTGGGAATGGCATACTATGGCAAACAATATCAGTACAGACAAACAGCAGGTCTTTTTCATGAGTTGAAGGATGTGTGGCGATATATACTTAATAGCTTAATAGTTAATAATGGAAATAAGTATTTAAGCGCTCGGTTTCAGGAGAATCAAGGGGCTGGATTTTAAAAAGATCATTAAAGTTAACTATTAATTGTTGCAAAGCAAAGCTTGTGCCTCAACGAAGCTTAGACGACATGCGGATCAGGAAGCGCCAGGCGAAAACGCGGTACAACAAGCTTGCAGGGATGTTTTTTTCTAAATTATTCTCGTGTTTTTCACCTGGGCCTGACTATATGAAATAGGATATTTACATTCTGATGTTAACATTGCAACCGGCATTTGATATTGCTGGTTATCCGTATCCTGGAGGAGGTTGGATTAATTGCCAAACAGCTGGTTGGCTGCGTGTACAGGATGATAATCCTGAAACAGCAGTAAAGATCGTTATTGCTAAAAGCAATAGGCAACTGGTAGGTTGGGAGGCGGGGGCGGGGCGGGGCCCAGTGGAGCAGCTGCTAAGGCACAACTGCTCATTAATCAGGTAAAATTTTAAATTCAAATCACACAATTTAAATTCCTTTAACAAACAATGACTATACTGAAAGCCTTCGATGATCCCATTACTTAAATTTTTTCGCCGGATCCTTTATATCCTGTCCCTTATTGTAGTGTTGCGAATGCCCTTTAGGAATAGAAAGGTTTTTCCATTCACTATCCCGGACCATTCTCCCGATATAAACTATTTGGCCAACGTGATAGGGATAGTGCGCCAGCTGCCGGTTAATGGCATCTGTTACCGACAATTTTTCCTGTCGTATATGAATACATTTCAATAGGTCTTCTTCCTGCAGCGATTCGAGTGCGCCCAGGAAACATCGCCATCCTTTTTCCCATATTTCCAACAATTGGGTTTTTGTATAGTTATGTTCCGTGAACTCATCATCCCGTTGCCGCCATTCTTTTTCACCATCTTCGGTCAGAAAATTGGTCCACCGGCTAAGCATGTTCCCCGCCATATGCTGAATGATCACAGCAATGCTATTGGATTCCTTGTTAGGTTGATAGTGAAACTCGGTATCACTATTCAGCTGTTCAAATGTTTTATCGCCAAGCTCCTTATAATATTTCACCCGGCGGATAACTGTTTGTAGATATTCGGTTCCTATGCTCATGGTAATAAGTTTTAAGTAGTAAGTGATAAGTAATGGCCCCACCCTCCAACTCCTCTCCAAAGAAGAGGGAGAGTAAGTGGCATCCGGTTGGTTCGCTACGCTCCGGTAGACGTGCCCGAAATGACTGCTTCTAGCATCCAGTATCTGGCATCCACTATCAACTAACGACTATCGACTCTCTCTCAGTATCCTTCTGCATCATCATCTCCTCGTCTATCCGCCACTCCTTCGAACTTTCCTCCAGGCAAAACCCGTATCACTTCCGTTCTTCCAATAGCTCCTCTTTCTTTTATGGCATAACCTTTTTTCTTCAGGGCTTCGCTAACAGGTTGGGGAAATCCTTTTTCTATTTCAAGTGTATCAGGTAACCATTGATGGTGAAATTTTGGTTTGTAGACCGCATCTTCCGTATTCATGCCAAATTCAATAATGTTGACCAGCGTTTGAAATACAGAAGTTGGAATCGTAGTGCCACCAGGTGTTCCTATTACCAGGAACGGTTTATCATCTTTGAGCACGATCGTCGGGGTCATCGAACTCAACATTCTTTTTCCCGGCATAATAGCATTGGCTTCACCGCCGATAGCGCCGTACATATTTGGAACTCCCGGTTTAATGCTGAAATCATCCATCTCATCATTGAGAAAAAAACCAGCGTCACCGACAACTGTCCGGCTGCCATATGAGTTGTTCAATGTTGTTGTTACCGCCACCGCATTTCCTTCTTTGTCCACTACACTCAGGTGAGTCGTTTCCTCGCTTTCATAATAAGACGCATGGCCCGCTTTTACATCCTGGCTCATACCAGCTTTATCGGGACTGTAATCTTTCATGCGGTCATCCAGGTATTTTTCACTGGTAAGCTCCTTTACCGGCACTTTATAAAAATCGGCATCGCCCATATATTCCCCGCGATCGGCAAAAGCTCTTCTTTCCACCTCGGTCATCAATTGAACAGACTGCTCAGATTGAAAACCCATGGATCCAATGTTCCTTTTTTCAATCATTTTCATCATCTGGTGTAATAAAAGACCGCCACTACTGGGCATAGGCATACCCACTATTTTGTATCCTTTATAAGTGAAAATGTGCGGTGTTCTTGTTTTGGCTTTATAATTCTTAAGGTCATCGTATGAAATAATGCCCCCGCCTCTTTTCATTTCTTCCACGATCAGTTTCGCCGTCTCACCCTCATAAAATCCAGGAGCTCCTTTGTCCCGGATTCTTTTTAAAGTATTAGCAAGATCAGTTTGAATAAGTGTGTCACCGGCTTTCCATCCATCTATTTTAACAAATACCGGTGTCACTGTATTGAAACGCTTCAGTTCATCCTGTAAACCATTCAGGTTTTTGGCTTCACGTTCGCGGATCACAAAACCTTTCTCTGCAAGATCGATTGCTGGCTGGATCAGTTTATCGAATGAAAGCCTGGCATATTTTGCAGATTCAAACAAACCTGCCACTGTTCCCGGTACACCGCTTGCCAATTGTCCATCCTGGCTTTTATCCGTTCTTGCCACTCCCGATGAATCTATATACATATCCCGGGTTGCTTTGCCGGGAGCCATTTCGCGGTAATCGATCGCTATTTCTTTTCCGTCGTTCAATCTCGCGACCATAAATCCTCCGCCTCCCAAATTGCCTGCCTGCGGGTACACTACAGCAAGAGCTAATTGCGTTGCAATAGTCGCGTCAACTGCATTGCCTCCTTCCTTCAATATCTCTATCCCAACCTTGCTGGCAAGCGGGTGAGCGGAAACTACAACACCGTTCGCGGCAGACACCTTTTTTTGAACAGTATAGTCGTACGGGTTGATCGAAACTTTGTTCTCCCGCGAACTGTTGCATGAACAAACAACAAGAACAGGTATGATCACCCATGATTTTTTTTGCATACTAACCAAAGATTTTGTCAGAAAGTTATTGACATAAGGAGCGATAAAGATAATAAGGTTCAGATGAATCGATTATATGGTTTCCCCGTTTTTTTAACTATTGTTGCAATCATTTTTTATCGGCATGCCTTCCTTTTATGTAGTTTTATGTTCTCAAATATTCCACTATGGAATCAGATCATTGGCAGTTTACTTCGATTGAATCAGAGATTAGATTTACCATCTACAACACTTCTCCCCCGTATTTATTTTAACTAAAACAGAACGGCAATCCAGTGGCGAATAATTATTAATTAATAGTTACTAATTATTACTGCCGGTCGCATCCGCAATCGCGGAAGCCCATATCTTCTGTGCTAAACCGAATTTTTTTAAAACAATTTTTTTTATAACCACTAATCATTAAGTCATCATGGAAAAATCAGAATTGATCCGCTGGGGATTGATAATCGGTATCCCCTTATTCATTTTACTGTTTTACAAATTTATCCTCCGGGTATTCTTTGGTCTTGTTATCGTACCCGAAGACAGGATCGGGCTTGTCACTAAGAAATTCGTTTTGTTTGGCAAGCAGGAATTGCCCGAGGGTCGCATCATCGCTACAAATGGCGAAGCCGGTTTCCAGGCCCAGACATTGCCGCCCGGCGTTTATTTCTGGAAATGGATATGGCAATATTCCATCACGTTCCAGCCTTTTATTGTAATACCAACCGGCAAGATCGGCCTTATACTGGCGAAAGATGGTGCCGAGTTGGAAACCGGCCGCATATTGGCCCGTAAAGTAGAATGTGATTCGTTCCAGGACGCCGGTGCATTTTTAGCCAATGGAGGAAGAAAAGGACGGCAAACAGCTATCGTTGCTCCGGGTTCTTATCGTATTAACACCCTGCTGTTCGAAATCGAACTAACAGAAATGACATTCATACCGGATAATGCGGTCGGTGTGGTAACCACGATGGAGGGTAAGCCGCTGGAAGAAGGTCAAATTGCGGGTAAGATCATCGGCGCACATAACAAGTTCCAGGATGTCGATAATTTTTTGGCGAGTGATGGATATAAAGGTTTGCAGGAACAGGTGATCCTCGCCGGTTCTTATTTCTTAAACCCCTGGTTTGCCAAATTGGAGATGGTAAAAATGACCGAGATCGCTATTGGTCATGTTGGTGTCGTTATCTCCTTTGTAGGTGCTGAAGGCGTCGATACCAGCGGTGCTGAGTTCAAACACGGTAATATTGTTTCAAAAGGACAGAAAGGCGTATGGGCCGAACCATTAGGCCCTGGCAAATACCCGATCAATCCTTATATCATGAAGGTGGAACTGGTACCAACTACCAATCTTGTCCTGAACTGGGCAAGCGCAAGAAGTGAATCGCATCAATTGGATAAAAATCTTTCAACGATCACAGTTCGTAGTAAGGACGGTTTCCCATTCAACCTTGACGTATCGCAGATCATTCATATTCCAACTACAGAAGCGCCGAAAGTAATTGCTCGGTTCGGCAACATGAATAACCTCGTGAGCCAGGTGTTGGAACCTACGATCGGTAACTATTTCCGTAACAGTGCGCAGGATAGTGATGTGATCGCATTCCTGGGTACGCGTAAAGAAAGACAACAATCGGCAAGGGACCATATCGGCAAAGTGCTTGAGCAGTACAACGTCTATGGCGTAGACACGTTGATCGGTGATATTGTGCCACCGGAAAGCCTGATGAAAACGCTGACCGATCGTAAACTCGCGGAAGAACAAAAGATAACTTATGACACGGAAAAGAAGGCGCAGGAAACAAGGCAATTATTGGAAAAAGAAACCGCAATTGCCGAGATCCAACGGGAGATCGTAAAAGCGGATCAGGGCGTATTGATCGCCGAACGTATTGCCGACGCTTCTGTAAAGAAAGCGACCGGTGATGCCAACAGCGTCCGGCTGCAAGCTACTGCTGAAGCCGACCGGTTGAAGTTACTGGCAAGTGGTGAAGCCGAAAAGACGAGGGTGTTGGCAAAAGCTGACTCGGAAAAGATCGAATTGCTCGCAAAGGCCGAAGCCGAAAAGATCTCGGTAACGGGTAATGCAGAAGCTGAAAAGATCCTGGCCATTGGTAAATCAAATGCGGAATCATATAAGCTGTCGGTTGCGGCCATGGGTGGTGATAATTTCACTCAATTAAAAGTAATGGAATCGGTAGCCAGCCAGCATGTAAAGATTATGCCTGATGTGCTCATCGGCGGTGGCGATGGCGCTACCGGTGGCATCAGCGGTCTGTTAGGGTTGCAATTGCTGGAGCAATTAGGTAAAAAAGTGAATGGAAACAGTAACGGCAATGACACAAAATCTAAAAATTAGGGTTGTCCTGCCTCACATCTGACATCCTGCCTACCGGCAGGCAGGCTCACATCTCACGCAGTATCGTAGGGGTTTAACAAATTAAAACTTCGTTAAACCCCTTTAACATTTTCTTCCTTTTATGAATGGTTTTAATAGCTTCCCAAATTGCCGTTATATTCGCCTAATAATTTTATGCATGCGAAAGACTTTCCTGGTCACTGTTTGTGCCTTGCTGTTTGTTCCCTGCGCCTTTTCGCAATCGCCCCAGGCATGGACATCTGCCGATATGTACCTCGCTATCCGGAAACTGAATGTACTGGGTTCGGTATTGTATGTGGCGGCTCATCCCGATGACGAAAACACAAGGTTGATTGCTTATTTCGCCAAAGACCGGATGGTCCGGACCGGTTATCTGTCAATGACGAGAGGTGATGGTGGTCAGAACCTGATAGGGAATGAGCAGGGAGTTGAATTGGGGTTGATCAGAACGCAGGAACTACTGTCAGCAAGGAGAGTGGACGGAGGCGAACAATTTTTCACAAGAGCATTCGATTTTGGCTATTCAAAAAGCCCTTCAGAAACATTTACCAAATGGGATAAAGAAAAAATATTGAGCGATGTGGTATGGGTGATCCGGAAATTTCAACCGGATGTGATCATTACGCGCTTTCCCACAACAGGAGAAGGAGGACATGGTCATCATACGGCCTCGGCCATTTTAGCAAATGAAGCATTCACGGCAGCTGCCGATCCCACCCGTTTCCCCGAGCAATTAAAATATGTACAACCCTGGCAGGCCAAACGGATACTTTTCAACTCTTTCAATTTTGGGAATGTCAATCTTACCAACGATGGTCAATTCAAATTTGATGTGGGGGGTTATAATCCTTTGCTGGGAAAAAGTTATGGAGAGATCGCGGCCATCAGCCGAAGCAATCACAAGAGCCAGGGATTTGGTTCTGCGGGATCAAGAGGTGAAGCCCTTGAATATTTTAGAACGACGGGTGGATCCGCACCTGCCAATGACATATTTGAAGGAGTGGACCTTAGCTGGAAAAGAGTCAGCGGCGGAGATGCGATAGAAAAGATCATTGACAGTCTTTCCTCATCTTTCGATCTATTGCATCCTGAAAAATCTGTACCCGGGCTGGTGAGATTATATAAAGCGCTCAATTCACTTCCCGATAGTTATTGGAAGAGCCAGAAACTAAAAGAAACCCAGCAACTGGTAGAACAATGCAGCGGTTTGTTTTTGGACATAACCACCAATGAACAATACGCCGTGCAGACTGATTCCGTCAGGATGAATTTCGTATTGAATAATCGTCTCGGGGCAAATGCGCAACTGAAGAGAATAACGGTTGATGCTTTTGACTCATCATTTAACCAGCCACTTTTAAAAAACAGGAATGTCTTTTTCAGTAAAACATTTCCTGTGCCCTTATCGAAGCCACTGACGCAGCCTTACTGGCTGGCGAATAAGATGGAGGAAGGTTATTTTAATGTAAACGATCAGCAAAAGATAGGTCAGGCGGATGTCGATCCCGCTTATGCAGTGAACATAACATTAACTATTGAAGGTGTTGATTTCAATTTCGCGAAGCCAGTGAAGTATAAGTTCACGGACCCCGTTAAGGGAGAGATTTACTGGCCGGTTGTGGTAATGCCGCCGTATACATTAAGGGTTGACCCGGAAATGACTTTTTGGAAACCAGGTAAAAAGGAAGAATTTTTTGCTAATTACGAGAAAACATTTACATCATATAAATCTAATAACAGTATCAGGACGGTTCTGGAGCATCACTATCCTAATGGCGCGGTAATGGGATATTCAACCGTAGATTCACTCGTAGTGGGGAAGGAAATAAAGACCATTGATGCAAAGGCACAATATGTAGTAGACCTGCCTGCTATAGATCCCAGGAATTCAAGCAAAGTACTTACCATTCGCATCCCCGATGAGTTTAAAGATTTTTATGATGGTCCCTCTAAACAACATGTCTTTGATGTATTTTCAATAAAGCACGATCATATACCGGCAATAACTTACTTCAAACCCGCAACAGTCCTCGTCAGAGATATAAATACCTCTATTTACAATAAAAGAATCGGTTACATTGTAGGGGCCGGTGATAAAGTTCCCGAAGCGTTGGAGCAAATGGGATATGATGTGACTTTGCTGACCGATAAGGAGCTTTCGAGAAATAATCTCCAGCAGTTTGATGCTATTATTACCGGTGTGCGGGCTTATAACACAAATGAATGGATGAACAAGTATTATGACAAGCTGATGAAATATGTCAGTGATGGAGGCAATTTGATTGTACAGTACAATACCAGCAACAACATCGGTCCGATACGAGCTAAAATATCGCCCTATAATTTTAATATCGGCCGGCTAAACCGGATAACCGACGAAAATGCACCGGTCACTTTGCTGAAACCCGATCATCCTGTATTTAATTTTCCCAATAAGATAACGCAAGACGATTTCAAAGGATGGATACAGGAGCGAAGCATTTATCATGCCGTGCAATGGGATAGCACGAAATTCGAAACAGTGATCGCCATGAATGATCCGGGTGAAAAGCCGGAAGAAGGCAGCCTGATCATTGCGAAATATGGAAAAGGCGTGTTTGTCTATACAGGTATCGTCTTTTTCCGGGAATTGCCTGCCGGCGTACCGGGAGCTTATCGCCTGCTGGCAAATATTATCGCGTTGAATAGGAAGAAAGCATTTTGAACCGCTCTAAATCTTAAGTTAGATTTAAAAGAATTTTTGATGAGTACACAGAGAAAACCGGATCAGAAACGAGGCGATATAGCTTTCATTGTCGCGATAATCCTTGGGCTGGTAGTAGGTTTATTGATAAAAAGGGTGAGACTTGGTATCCTGCTTGGTTTGATCATCGGCGGGACCATTGTTGCACTGGGTTGGATGCGTTCAACCCGCAGGTAAAGATAAAATGAGATTTGGGAAGATTCTATAATCACATTCAAATGCAGGATAACGATAAAGCGCCATTTTTTAAGAGTTGGTATCACTGGTATACGCTGGTGATATTGTTCCTTATACTGCTGATCATTTTATTTTCTTTATTTACCAAACGATTTGCATGAGCCAGCTTGATTGGATAATACTGGTCATCACACTGCTTGTTATTATTATTTACGGTTTATACAAGGGTCGGACCTCTCGCAACCTGGATGGTTATTTTCTCAGCAATCATAGCATGTCATGGGGACTGGTACTGTTGAGTATTATGGGTACACAGGCCAGCGCTATCACGTTTTTGTCTGCTCCCGGGCAGGCCTATACCGATGGTATGCGGTTCGTTCAATATTATTTTGGCATACCGCTGGCAATGGTGGTCATCTGCATTTTCTTTGTTCCCATTTTCAGCCGGATGAAAGTGTATACAGCCTACGAGTACCTGGAGAGCCGGTTTGATGGAAAAACCAGAAGCCTTACTTCGCTATTATTCCTTCTGCAACGTGGTGTATCTACCGGCATCAGCGTTTTTGCTCCATCGATCATCCTGTCTTCATTACTTGGATGGAATATTTATTGGACCAACTTGTTCATGGGCGGCTTATTAATTATCTATACGATGTCCGGGGGTGCAAAAGCAGTAGCTTATACACAACAATTGCAACTGGTCATCATCTTTATCGGGATGTTTCTCGCTGCATATATGGTGGTAAGAATGTTACCAGCCGGGGTTGGATTCACTGATGCATTGGAAGTAAGCGGTAAACTTGGCAAGCTGAACGTGATCACGACGGGTTTTGAAAAGACAGGCCGTTTCGACTGGAGCGATAAGTATAACCTGTTCAGTGGCATCATCGGGGGATTTTTCCTGGCACTTTCCTATTTCGGAGCGGACCAAAGCCAGGTTGGGAGATATCTTACAGCGCGGTCGGTAAAAGAAAGCCGTATGGGATTACTGATGAACGGATTTGTAAAAGTGCCGATGCAATTCCTGATCCTACTGATCGGTACACTGGTTTTTGCTTTCTACCAGTTTACAAAAGCTCCGGTTTTTTTCAATGAAGCGCTGATGACCAAAGCGCATGCCACTTCTTACAAAAGTGAACTGGAGAAGATTGAAATAGCTTACACTAACGCTGAAAATAACATTCCGGATTGGCAGCTGGAGTACAACAAATCTAAGAAAAGCGGCGATGTTGTACCAGGCAACAACCTTGAACAAAACATCCGTTCCGCGAATGTAGTACGTGATTCATTGCGTAAGGAATATAAAAATGTATTAAATAAAGCGTTGCCCAATACTGACACCAGCGATACCAATTATATCTTTCTTCGTTTTGTGGTGGATAATTTACCGGCAGGACTCGTAGGGTTACTGATCGCCATAATCTTTTTGGCCTCCTGGGGTAGTATTGCCGCTGCAATCAATTCACTGGCGTCGTGCAGCATGGTGGACTTCCACCGCCGCTTCGCGAAAAAAAGGGAAACTGGTGAAGATGAATACCGTCTTTCCCGGCGATACACGCTGATCTGGGGCATTTTCTGTATCGTAGTGGCCATGTATACTTACAATCTCGGCAACAGCCTTATTGAAACAGTCAATGAATTAGGTTCCTTATTTTATGGATCAATACTGGGCGTATTCTTACTGGCCTTCTTTTTCAAAAGAATAGTCAATGGCAACGTGGTGTTTTATTCTGCTTTGCTGACCGAGATCGCAGTATTGGTCATTTATGTCTTGTCAAAGATGAAACTGATCGGCCTGGGTTTTCTTTGGCTTAATCCTATTGGCGCTTTCGGGGTGATCATCTTCAGCCTCCTGCTA
>Ga0066652_100000264_pt1 | contig 26734 bp, 29 predicted proteins | sample GraSoiAngelo_101_FD_71413 | JGI IMG/M metagenome (GOLD analysis project Ga0066652, IMG submission 71413) | Grasslands soil microbial communities from the Angelo Coastal Reserve, California, USA - 14_0903_02_30cm | ecosystem: Environmental > Terrestrial > Soil > Grasslands | place: USA... | reverse complement strand
CGGCGATCTTCCGCTACACCGTCCACTACTCGCTGTTCGGTGCGTTCGGGCTCGCGTGGATCATCGCGACGATCAGCCAGTTCGCGATCAACGACGGCAACTACTACGAGTCCGTCAACGCGGGACAGAACCTGATCGGCGGCTGGAAGCTCTGGCGCCGGCCCTACACGTGCCTGATCGTCGCGGTCGGCGGCGTGATCGCCGCCGACCTCGTCAACTTCCACTTCATCAACGGCTGGTTCAAGGTCGCGAGCTTCCTCGCGATCACCGTGCCGAGCGCGACCGTGATCATGGCCGTCGACCACTTCCTCCTGCCGCGGCTGTTCTCGATCTCGCGGCCGCTGACGCACGTGCCCGCCTGGGACGAGGCGGGGCCGATCAACGTCCCGGCGGTGGTGGCGCTCCTCGCCGCGGTGTTCTTCGGCGTCACGGGAACGGCGAGCTGGCCGCACGGCTGGATCTATTCGTCGGCGCCGAACTCGTGGGGCCCCGTGCCGCTCGAGGCATGGCTGATTGCCGGCGGCCTCTACCTCGGTCTCGTCGCCCTGGTCCGCGCCGTCGTGTCGAACGTCAAAAAGGCACTGGCGTTCAGCCGGCAGGCGCTCGCCGCGAACGTCCCGCCGACCGCGGTGGTCGACGTGGCGAGCGAGGCGGAGGGCTACCCGGTCACGACGACGCCGGTGCCCGCCGCCGGCGCCTAGCGCGCCGGATAGATCCCCTCGTCGACGACGACGGGCTCCAGCTTCCGCCGCTGGAGCCCATCGTCTGCGCGTGCGCGCTTCGCGGCCTCGCGGCACGAGACGAACTCGACGTCGCCCGCCGCGAGCGCGTGCTCGATCAGCCGCCGCAACACCTCGACGCGATGCGGTCGCCCCGACAGGAACGGGTGACACGTGAGGACGAAGAGGCAGTCGTAGCGGCACATCGCGTCGAGCTCGCTCGTCCAGAGGTCGAGGACCTTCTGCGGCGACTCGATCGCGCTTTTGAACGGCGGGCGCGGAAGGTAGGCGTACTGCTCCCAGTCGTCGAGGCTCCAGTGGACGGGCAGCTCGACGAGGTCTCCGTGCTCGGTATCGAGCACGTAGGGCCGGTCCGCGTCCATCAGGCTCGAGTCGTAGGTCAGACCGTGCTCTGCAACCAGCGCGGGCGTCCGCCAGGTCGGCTCCCAGCTCGGACACCGGAAACCCTCGGGTCTGACCCCGCGTCGGTCGAGCGCCTCGAGTGCCCGTTCGAAGTCGGCGCGCTCCTCCGCCTCGCTCTGGTCGATCGGACTGACGTGCGCGTACGAGTGATGGCCGACCTCGTGCCCGGCCTCGAGGACGCGCTCCACCGTCTGCGGATACCGGTCGGCGGTGAGACCGGGGACGAAGAACGTCGCCGGCACCCGGTACTCGGCGAGCAGGTCGAGGATGCGCGGCACGCCGACAAGCGGCCCGTAGGCCTGGTGCGACATCACGCCGGCATTGTCCGCGTGCTCGAGCCCCTCGACGAGAATCGGGGACTCGGCGTCGACGTCGAAGGAGAGGACCGCGAGCATCACGCAGCGGTGCGCAGCGCGCGGAGCGCCAGGAGCTCGTACATCACGTTCGCCGCGGCGAGGGCCGTCTGCTGCCCCGGCCCGTCGTACGCCGGCGCGACCTCGACGACGTCGGCGCCGACGAGGTCGATCCCCCGAAGCGCGCGCAGGAACGCGAGCGCCTCGGCGGTCGAGAAGCCGGCCACCTCGGGCGTGCCCGTTCCCGGCGCGAAGGCGGGGTCCAGGAAGTCGATGTCGAAAGAGAGGAACACGGGCCGCTCGCCGACCTTGTTCCTGACGAGCGCGCCGTACGCCTCCGCTCCGAGCGCCCGCAAGTCCTCGGAGGCGATGACCGTGAAGCCGAGCTCCTCCGCGACCCCGATGTCGTCGGCACCGTAGTTCGAGCCGCGCATGCCCGCCTGTACCGACGCGCGTGCGTCGAGCAGGCCCTCCTCGACCGCTCGCTTGAACGTCGTTCCGTGGAAGTACTTCTGGCCGAAGTACTCCTCCCACGTATCTGCATGCGCGTCGAGCTGCACGAGACAGAGTCGGCCGTGCCTGCGCGCGACCGCGCGCAGCTCGGGGAGCGTGACGGAGTGGTCGCCGCCCATCGCGAGCGTGAAGACACCCGCGTCGACGAGCGGCGCGAGCGCTTCTTCGACCTGTGCGTACGTCCGCTCCGTGTGGCCCGGCGAGACCGGCACGTCGCCGAAGTCGACGATCGAGAGCGCCTCGACGATGTTCACCGCGACCGCGGGGTTGTACGGGCGGAGGAGCGCCGACGCCGAGCGAATCGCCTCTGGGCCGAACCGCGAGCCCGTGCGGAAGCTCGTACCGGTGTCGAAGGGGATGCCGAACGCGGCTGCGTCGACGCCGTCCAGATCCGTCACGTGCGGCGCGCGCATGAACGTGCGGACGCCCGCGAACCTGGGGATGACCTGCGCGTCGAGTGGGCGGTACGGCGGCTGTGCCACAGCGCGAGCGTACTCTGTAGCGTCTCTCGCGCGTGATGCTCTATTCCGGGACGCCGTACGAGTACGCCGTGACCGCGGGCGAGCTCGTGTTCACCGCGGGCGCTTGCCCGCTCGACGCGGAAGGCCGTGTCGTCGACGGCGGGCTCGAGGCGCAGGCGAACGCCGCGGTCGACAACCTCCTCGCGGTCCTCGCGCGCGAAGGCAGCTCTCCTACGCAGCTCGTCAAGACGACGGTGTACGTCGCCACCGACGACCGCGCGGAGCTCGTTCGCGCCTGGAACATCGTGGAGTCGCGCCTGGCGCCCGCGCGGCCGCCGAGCACCCTGCTCGGCGTATCGGTTCTCGGCTGGCCCGGCCAGCTGTTCGAGATCGAGGCGGTCGCGCGGAGATGACCGACCTGGTCGTCCGCAACGCGCGGCTCGCCGACGGTCGTCTGGTCGACCTCGCCGCCGCGGACGGGCGCTGGGTCGGAATCGGCGAGTCGCTCGACCGGGACGGCGCCGACGAGCTCGACGCCGTCGGACGCCTCGCCACGCCGCCCCTTGTCGACTGCCACCTCCACCTCGACGCGTCGCTGACCGCCGGCCGGCCGCGCTACAACGAGTCGGGGACGCTGATCGAGGGCATCCAGGTCTGGGGCGACCTGAAGGAGAGCCTCACCGCCGACGACGTGTTCGAGCGAGCGCGCGAGGTCGTGCGCTGGTCGGCCGCGCAGGGGACGCTGTACATCAGAGCCCACGCGGACGTGTCTGCGAAGAACGAGGCACCTCTCCGCGGCCTGCTACGACTTCGTGACGAGGTCGCGGACCTCGTCACGATCCAGGTGACCGCCTTTCCGCAGGACGGGATCTACTCCGACCCTCGGAACGAGGAGCTGTTCGAGAACGCGCTCCGCCTCGGCGCCGACTGCGTCGGTGGGATCCCGCACTACGAGCCGACGAACGAGCTCGGGCTGCGTGAGGTCCACCGCGTCTTCGAGCTCGCGAAGGCATACGGGCTACGGATCGACGTCCACTGCGACGAGACAGACGACCCGAGCAGCCGCTTCCTCGAGGTGATGGCGGACAACACGGTCCGACTCGGCCTTACGGGCCGCGTCACCGCGAGCCACTGCACGGCCATGGGCTCGTACGAGCCGTACTACTCCTCCAAGCTGCGCGGCTTCCTGCGGCGCGCCGGGATCAACGTCGTCGTCAACCCGTACGCCAACTCGCTCATCCAGGGGCGCCTCGATCCGTATCCCAAGCGGCGCGGCTTCGCCCAGCTGAAGGAGCTCCTGGCCGAGGACGTCAACGTCTCGCTCGGGAACGACGTCATCGTCGATCCCTGGTACCTGCTCGGCAAGGCGGACCTCGTCGACGCGGCCTCGCTCGCACTGCACTTCACGTACATGAGCGGCCTCGACGAGATCCCGCAGATGCTCGACTGCGCGACCTGGCGCGGGGCCCGCACCCTCGGGATCGAGGACGAGTACGGGATCGAGGAAGGCAAGCCCGCCGACCTCGTGATCTTCGACGCTCCGAGCCCTCTCGAGGTGATCCGCCTCAAGCCCGTGCGCCGCTGGGTGATCCGCCGCGGACGTGTGGTCGCCGAGACGACGCCGCCCGTGACGCAGCTCGAGGGGCAGAACGTGACCTTCGCGCCGCCGGCGGGATACCTCAGCCGGGTCTAGAAAACAGCCGCAGACCCTCCTACCTTCTGTTCTGTGGACCGCCGCTTCGTCCTCACCCTCGCCGCTGCCCTCACGGCCATGGCCGTGCCGCTTGCCGCCGCTGCCTACCCGTGGCCCGTGAAGCCGTTCGATCGTCAGCACCCGATCCGTGGGAACTTCGGCGACCCGCGCACCATGCGCGGCACCGTCGACCTGCAGTGGGACAACCCGCTGTCGTTCCACAGCGGCGTCGACGTGCAGGCGGTCGACGGGACGCCGGTCTACGCCGTCGAGAGCGGCGAGGTCGTCGCTGACTCGGGCCGGCACATCGCGGTCGCCTCCGGAGGTCTTTCTCTCGTCTTCGGGTACTGGCACGTCGACGGAGTCGTACCGAGCGGCCAGTACGTGGGCCGCGGCCAGCTGCTCGGCTACGTCCATCCCGGCGCCGGTCACGTGCACCTCTCCGAGCGGCGTTTCGGGCGGTACATGAACCCGCTCCGCCGCGGCGGCCTGGCTCCCTACGTCGACCACACCCGCCCGGTCGTCGACCGGCTCGAGATCTACCGCACTGGCACCGACCACATGCTGTCGCCGAACTTCGTCTCAGGCTCGGTCGATCTCGCGGTCGAGGCGTACGACCCCGCGTCGATGCGCCCGACCGGCGCCTGGAGCGGCGCCGTCGTCTCGCCGGCGCGGATCACCTGGAGCGGCCTCTTCGCCGGCCCGTGGCTGCCGCTCTCCTATCGAGCGGAGGCCGTGGACTTCAGCCGCCTCCCCGACCGCCCGGTGCGCTCGGTCTACGCCCCGGGAACGCGCCAGAACGAGGCTGGCACGCCGGGCGCGTACCGCTTCTGGCTCGTGCGGAACCTCGACACGTCGCTGCTCGCCGACGGGCCGAAGGCAATCCGCGTCGTCGCGGCGGACATCCGCGGGAACAGAACCGTCGCCACGTTCCGCTTCAAAGTCGGCGACGCGTCGAACGCCCCGAACTAGCGCGTCTGCGGGAAGCCGAGGTCGACCTTCGAGGTGGCCGGATCCGGCCAGCGCGAGGTGACGACCTTGCCGCGAGTGTAGAAGTCGATTCCCTCGGGCCCGTAGACGTGACGGTCGCCGAAGAGGGAGTTCTTCCAGCCACCGAACGAGTAGTACGCGACGGGCACCGGAATCGGCACGTTGACGCCGACCATCCCCACCTGCACGTCGAACTGGAACTGGCGCGCGACGCCGCCGTCACGCGTGAAGATCGCCGTCCCGTTCCCGTACGGGTTCTCGTTGACGAGACGCAACGCCTCCTCGTACGTGTCGACCCGCGTGATCCCGAGCACGGGACCGAAGATCTCGTCGTCGTACGCCTTCGAGCCGGGCTTGACGTTGTCCAGGAGTGACGGAGCGAGGAAGAAGCCGTCACCGTCGGGCATCTCGTCGCGTCCGTCGACGACCACGGTTGCGCCCTCGCCGGGGGCCTGCTCGACGTATGACGCGACCTTGTCGCGGTGCTCCCGCGTGATCAGCGGGCCCATCTCCGAGGACGAGTCCATGCCGTCGCCGACCTTGACCTTCGGGATTCGCCCCTTGATCGCGTCGACGAGGTCGTCCGCTGCGTGGCCGACGGCGACGACCATCGAAACGGCCATGCACCGCTCGCCTGCGGAGCCGTACCCCGCGCTCACCGCAGCGTCGGCGGCCATGTCGATGTCCGCGTCCGGGAGCACGATCATGTGGTTCTTCGCGCCGCCGAGCGCCTGGCAGCGCTTGTGGTTTCGTGTCGCCGTCTCGTAGACGTACTTCGCGATCGGCGTCGAGCCGACGAACGAGATCGCGGCAATGTCGGGATGCTCGAGCACCGCGTCGACCGCGACCTTGTCGCCGTGCACGACGTTGTAGACGCCGTCGGGCAACCCCGCTTCCTGCAGGAGTTGCGCCGTGAAGACGGACGCGGACGGATCCTTCTCCGACGGCTTGAGGACGAACGTGTTCCCGCACGCGATCGCGGGGGCCCACATCCACATGGGCACCATCGCCGGGAAGTTGAACGGCGTGATCCCTGCGACCACGCCGAGCGGCTGCCGGATCGAGTACACGTCGATGCCGGTCGACGCCTGCTCGGAGTAGTCGCCCTTGAGCAGCTCCGGGATGCCGCAGCAATACTCGATCACCTCGAGCCCGCGCGCGACCTCGCCCTTCGCGTCGCTGAGCACCTTGCCGTGCTCGGCGGTCAGGATCCGGGCGATGTCGCCGCTGTGCTCGTGGACGAGTTCGCGGATGCGGAACAGGATCGCGGACTTCTTCGACAGCGACATGGCGCGCCAGGCCGGAAACGCCTCCCGCGCCGCCTGCACGGCGCGGTCGATCTCCTCCACGCTCGCGAAGTCGACTGCGCCGCTCTGGCGCCCGAGCGCGGGGTTGTAGACCGGACCGCTACGGCCCGACGAGCCCTCGACGATGCGGCCGCCGATCCAGTGGCTGATCCGCTTGACGTCCTGCTCCTGCTCGACAGGTGGCGTAGCCAGCTCGGTCATCTCGCTCCTCCTCGGGTGTCGGGATGAGGGTACCGCGGTACAGTCGGACCGTGCGGATGGCCATCGCAGTCGCCGCCTGCGCGGCGCTCGCGGCGGGTTGCGGGTCCGGCTCCGACTCTGGCTCGCAGAAGGCTTCGATCTGCAGCCATCCGCCCACGACTCAGGCGGGGGCCCCGTCCGGCACGGCTGCAGGCGCGACTCGCTGGCCGGCACCGCCGAACCCGATGAAGCGCGCGTGTCAGGCCGGGCTAACGCCTGAGCCGGCGGAGCAGCTCGCGTATCACGTGCACGCGCACCTGGACGTCTACGTGAACGCGAAGCACGAGATTGTGCCGGGGGCGATCGGCATCGACGTTGCCGATCCGGCCGTGCACAAATTCGACGAGCCGGACGGAACAATTGGCTACGGGGGGATCGATCCGCCCTGCGCGGACCCGTGCATCTCGCCGCTGCACACACATTCCGACGACGGCGTGCTGCACACCGAATCCCCGGTGACGAGGCTCAACCGGCTCGGACAGTTCTTCACCGAGTGGAACGTCCGCCTCGACCGCAGATGCGTCGACGGGTACTGCAGGCCGAAGACGCCCGTCGCGGTCTACGTCGACGGTTCGCGCTACACCGGCGATCCGCGGCAGATCCTGCTGACCGACCTGAAGGAGATCGCCGTCGTCGTGGGCAAGCCGCCGCCGACGATCCCCACGCACTTTCCGACCGGCTGACGTGCGCTCGCTCTTCTGGGCGGCCGCCAAGGCGCTCGTGCTCCGCACGCCGCTTCGCCGGACGCTCCTGAGGTCTCCGGAGGTCGAGCTCAACGACGCCGACCGCGCGGAGCTCGAGGCGCTTGTCAAAGAGCTCGATCGAGCCGCCGGCGCGGAGATCCGGTACCGATCTGAGGTCCCCAAGCACGTCTTCCTCGACCACCTCGTGAGGACGCGACCGGTGCTGTTCCACGGCACAGGCGACGGCGCGATCGAGGAGTTCCGCCCGCAGCGCCAGACCGACTACGACGACCGCTGGACGTTCGGCGTCTTCGCGACGGACGACGCGATCTGGCCGCTCTTCTTCGCGGTCGTCAACCGCAGCGTCGCGCGCTCGCTGATCAACGACTGCATCAGGCAGGACGGCCGAAGCGAGTACTACTTCTCCGTCGGCGCCGACGTGCGCTCGCCGGAGACCTGGCGCGACGGCTGGATCTACGTGCTGCCCAGGGAGACCTTCACGCCGCATCCCGCCGGCTCCGAGTGGATGAGCCCGACCCCTGTGCGGCCGCTCGCCCGGCTCCGCGTCACCCCGGCGGACTTCCCGTTCCTCGCGGACGTCGTGTCGCATCGGCTGGGCGAGCAGCCGAGCCGTGTGGTCGTGCGGGCGACCCTCCTCCGGGCGCTCGCGCGCTAAGCTCGCAGCCATGGCGATCGTCGAGTCGAACACCGAGCTCGGGCGCCAGGTCGTCGCCGACGCGAAGCAGTACGTCCTCCACTCCTGGTCGGTGCAGGACGCCGTCGCCCCGATTCCGGTCGCCGGCGCCGACGGACGCTACTTCTGGGACTACGACGGGAAGCGGTACCTCGACTTCGCGTCGCAGCTCGTCAACGTCTCGATCGGCCACCAGCACCCGAAGGTCGTCGCGGCGATCAAGGAGCAGGCCGACAAGCTCTGCACGATCGGGCCTCCGATGGCGACGGAGCCGCGTTCCACGCTCGCGCGCATGCTCGCCGAGGTGACGCCCGGCGACCTGACCATGTCGTTCTTCACGAACGGCGGCGCCGAGGCGAACGAGAACGCGATCAGGCTGGCGCGCTGGTACACGGGCCGGCACAAGGTGATCGCGCGCTACCGCTCGTACCACGGCGCGACGGCCGGCGCGATCACGCTCACGGGCGACCCGCGCCGCTGGCCCGCCGAGCCGGGGATTCCCGGCGTTGTCCGGATGCTCGATCCGTACACGTACCGCTGCCCGGCGGGACACCCGGACCCGTGCCCTGTCTGCACGGGCGCGCCCCACCTCGAGGAGATCCTCCAGTACGAGGGCGCGGACACGGTTTCCGCGGTCATCCTCGAGACGATCACGGGGACGAACGGGGTCATCGTCCCGCCCGACGGCTACCTGCAGGCGATTCGGGAAGTCTGCGACCGGCACGGGATCCTGCTCATCTGCGACGAGGTGATGGCCGGCTTCGGGCGCACCGGCAGCTGGTTCGGCGTCGACAACTGGAACGTCGTCCCGGACATCCTCACCGTCGCCAAGGGGATCAACTCCGGCTATGTCCCGCTCGGCGCCATGGTCGTCCGCGAGCCCATCGCCGAGTGGGTGCGCGACAAGTATTTCGCCGGCGGTCTCACCTACAGCGGCCATCCGCTCGCCTGCGCGTCCGCCGTCGCGTCCATCGAGGCGTTCAAGGAGGAGGGGATCGTCGAGAACGCCGCCGAGATGGGACGCGCGTTCGCAGAGCAGCTCCGGTCGCTGCAGGAGCATCACCCGTCGGTCGGCGAGGTTCGCGGCCTCGGGTGCTTCTGGGGCGTCGAGCTCGTCCGGAATCGAGAGACCCGCGAGCCGCTCGTCCCGTTCAACGCGACAGGCGAGGCGTTCGCTCCGATGGCGCGGCTGGCGAAGGCTGCTCTCGAGCGTGGCCTCTATCTGATGACGCACTGGAACGTGGTCATGGTCTGCCCGCCGCTCACGATCACGCGCGACGAGGTCGACGAGGGGATCGCCGTCCTCGACGAGGCGCTCGCGACCGCCGACGAGTTCGTCGCCTAGCCGTGGCCGAGGAGCGCCGCTCGGGAAAGGACCGCCGCGACGGAGACCGCCGGTCCGGCTCGGATCGCCGCCGCTCGGACCAGGGCCCGCCCTCGGAGGAGCGGCGCACGGACCCGGACCGCCGCTCCGGCAACGACCGACGTTCCGGCGGCGATCGCCGACGCCGCTCGTAAGCTCGGCGCGATGAAGAAGGCGGAGACGGTGGAGCGGTGCCTGCGCTGCAACGCCGAGATGGAGTGGCGCCACGGCACGTGGCAGTGCCCCAGGTGCCGGTTCAAGCTCGGCTGCTGCGAAGGCGAGCGCCCGAACGACTGACGCCGTCGACCTCGTCGTCCTCGCGTACGTCGCGGGAAGTGTGGTGCCCCTGTCGGACGACGAGCGCAATGCTGCCGTTCGCCGCGCTCTCCTCGTCTTCGCCGCAGGAGGCGACCCGCATCGCGATCCGGCGCTCGACGATCCGGCCGTGCTCGAGCTCGCCCGGGACCTCGACTCGGCGGAGCGCCGGGCCGCTCTTGCGGCCGCCGCCGCAACGCTCGAGGGCGGCGAGGCCTTGACGGTCGACCCGGAGACGGGGTGGCGTGCCTATGCGTGCGCGCTCCTTGCGGAGGCGATCGGCGAGGAGGAGTAACGGCACGGCCTCCAGGGCAGGACGCTCGCATGAGCGAGCACATCCATCAGGACGAGCTGGAGGAGCGCGACGACGTCGTCGACTCGAGCGGCGACGACGACGATCAGGAGGCGAAGCCGGAGCCCGACCCGGGCGAGCCCTGGGCGAAGACGTCGAGCGGGAACGCCGACGAGGTTACGAGCTAGCCCGCGCCCGCGAGCCCACCCGCACCACGAGCGCGACGGCCGCAACCGTGGCCGCGACGCCGACTCCCTCGAGGACGAGCCCCGAATTCGCGCTGCTTCCGAGCAGGAGCAAGAGCCCGCCCGCAAACGCCGTCACCGTGACCGCCGCGGCGGTCGCCAGCGCCGTCCGGACGACGAGCTCCCGCTCGGACGCAGTGCCGTCAGCGGAGATCGACTCGAACCCGAGCTCCGCGACGAGGAGCAGCACGGCGGCCAGGAACGGCGCGCGCGCCTCCACGGCGCCGCCGCGCAGCCGCAGGAAGAGCGCGTACTCGGCGCCGAAGCCGGTGAGCCCCCAGGCGAGCAGGAGCGGCCACCGCCCCGCCAGCCCGACCGCGAACACGAGCAAGCCCGCCGCGCCGATACCGGCGACGACGCTCGTCAGGCGGTCGCCCGCAAGGGCCGGATAGAGCGCCAGCCCCGCCAGCAGCGCGACGGCGGGCAGCCCGGCCACTAGGCGAGCGCGAGCCTGGCGCGACGGCGAAATGCCCTCACCTCCTCCAGGCCCTCCGCGAGCCCACGCTCGCCGTCCCACACCGCCAGCGGTACCCCGGCCTCCTGGAAGCGCGCGCGCATCGTCTCTCGGCGCAAGCTCCAGATCCGCTGCGCGAGCGTGGCGAGCTCGCCGCTCGGCGCGGCCAGGTACGGCTCGGGAGAGATCTCGATCACGACGAGGTCGAAGCCGCGTGCGCGCAGGTCGAGGAGCGCGCCGACCGCGCGGTCGTCGAGGAGCGGCGTCAGCGCGATCACCATCGCCTTCGGCGGCAGCGTGCGGCGCGGCAGGACGTCGATGTCCCGCCACGTGTAGCTGTGCACGATCTGCGTGTCGATCAGCGAGTCGACGAGCCGGTACATCTGGATCGTCCCGGACGCCGGCAGGAACCAGTTCAGCATTCCTCCGAATGTCACGAAGCCGACGCGGTCCTTCTGTTGCAGATAGCGGGCGGTCAGGGAGGCGGCGGCGCGCAGCGCAAGGTCGAGCGTCGACTCGCCGTCGCGGCTCGCTTCCGTGAACGTGTCGAGGAAGAGCACGACCTCTGCATTCCGCTCGGCCTGGTGCTCGTTCACCCACAGCTCTCCGCGGCGTGCGCTCGCGCGCCAGTTGACGTAGCGCACGCGATCCCCGGGGACGAACGGCCGCAGGTCGGCAAACTCGATCCCCTCTCCCTTCTGGCGCGACACGTGGTTGCCGGCGAACACCTGTGTCTCGAGCGGACGCAGCAGGTCCGTGACGAACTCCTCGCGCGGATACACCTTGAGCGGCGACCTGCGGTCGACGCTCCACTCCCAGGACGTGAACCCGAACCGGTCGCGCGCACGCAGAAACAGCCGTCCGACGCGATAGCCGCCCCACCGCTCGCAGTACAGTCGCAGGTCCAGCCGCCGCTTCGTCTCGCTGCCGAGCCAGATCGCGAGGGGATTTTCGCCCTCCGCGATCCGAAGCCCGCGCGGCATCTCCAGCAGCAGCTGCAGGCGGTCGGCGCCGATCTCGGCGTTGAGGCGCATGTCGACACCGACCTCGTCCCCCTCGAGCGACCGCTCGCGGGCGAGCTCGACGTCGACCTCGACGTCCGGCCGCCGCGCCAGGAGCAGGGACACAGCCGGAAGAAGCGCGAACGGCGCCGCCAGCACGACGAGCTCCTGCAGCCGAAGCGCCATCGCCGCGACGAGACCGGCGCCGGCCAGCGCGACGTAGGCCACCAGCTTCGGCGCGACGGCGCGGGTCATCCAGACCGGCCGGCGACGTCCTCGGCAGCGGGAGTCGGAACCGTCTGCAGCGACTCCCGCACGACGTCGTCGGGACGGACGCGCTGCACCCAGAGCTCCGGCCGCAGCATCAGCCGGTGCGCCAGCGCCGGGATGGCAACTGCCTTCACGTCCTCCGGCGTCACGAAGTCCCGGCCGCGCAGAGCGGCGTGCGCGCGCCCGAGCTTCAGCAGAGCGAGCGTCCCGCGTGGACTGGATCCGACCTGGACGCGCGCGCTCGTTCGGGTGGATGCGACGAGATCGACGAGGTAGTAGCCGATCGCCTCCGACACGTGCACCTGTTCGATCGCCCGCTGGAGCGCGACCAATGCGGCGCGGTCGACCACGCGCTCGAGCAGGATTTCGTCCTCGGCGCGCTGGAGCCGCCGGTCGAGCATCCCCCACTCGTCGTCGCGCGCCGGATAGCCGACGCCGACGCGGAGCATGAAGCGGTCGAGCTGCGCCTCGGGCAGCGGATAGGTCCCCTCGTACTCGATCGGGTTCTGCGTGGCGACGACGAGGAAGGGGGGCTCGAGCCGATGGGAGACACCCTCGATCGTCACCTGCCGCTCCTGCATCGCCTCGAGCAGCGCGGCCTGCGTCTTCGGCGGCGCCCGGTTGATCTCGTCCCCGAGCACGAGGTTCGCGAAGATCGGGCCCGGCCGGAACTCGAAGTCGGCCTCGCGCTGGTTGTAGATCGACGAACCGGTCACATCCGACGGCATCAGGTCCGGCGTGAACTGGATCCGCGAGAAGTCCATGTCGCAAACCTGTGCGAACGAGCGCGCGATCAGCGTCTTCGCGAGGCCGGGGAAGTCCTCGATCAGGATGTGCCCGTCCGCGAGGAACCCGAGCAGCACGAGCTCCAGCGCCTGGCGCTTGCCGACGACGGCACGCTCCATCTCGTCGAGGATCCGCTCGCACTGCTCGGCGACGTCCTGTGCAGCGACCATCGCTACAGCCTCTCAAGTTCCGAGACGACGGTGCGCAGCGACGCGAGCGACGGCCCGCGAGAGAGGCGGTCGGCCGGCGGCGGGCGGTCGGGGCGGACGACCTCCCACGCATCGGCCGGGACGAGCTCGCGCGCACGCAGCGGCTCGGCGTCGAGATCGACGCCGTAGCGACGGCGGAGCCGCGTCGCGGCGGCCTCGCGCAGCACCGGCCTGAGGCGCATGTGGAAGTGGAAGGCGTTGATCCGCGAGAGCTCGACCTCCCGTTGCATTCCCAGCTCGCCTGCCGCAGGCGTCCGCGTCCGGCGCTCGGCGAGCGCCGCGTCGAACGCGGAAGCCGACAAGTCCGGCAGCAGCGTGCGCGCCTTGCGGATCAGCATCAGGACGATCACGCCGCCGACCGCGACCAGATACGCATCCAGGACGCGCGCGCGGATGCCGGAGCTCGCGAACAGCGTCGCGAGCGCCCCGAGCGTGAGCCCGCTGCCGATGATCAACGCGCGGCGGACGGGATAGGTCATGCCGCCATCGCCGGCGTCAGGTCGTCGCGCACGGAGACGAGCGCGGAGATCGCGCGCTCCTTCATCACGTCGTCGATCGCATGGGTACTGAACTTCGCGCGCTCGAAGAGCTCCGTGAGCTCGCGCACGGCACCGCCCCGCACGCGCAGCGCGAGCAGGACGCGCGAGAGGTATTCGAACGGCGTCTCCGCCGCGAAGCGCGCTTGCCCGTGACGGGCGAGGACGCCTTCCATCCGCGCGTACGCGGCGATCACGGCCCGCCGCGCGTCCGGCTCGGCGCGGAGGTCGTCGATCGCGTCGGAGACCGCGGCCGCCAGGTCCGACTGCACCGGCTCCCGTACTGCGAGCAACTCGGGCGCCGGGTTCATGCGCGCCCGGACGTAGAAGACCGCGCCGCCGACGACGATCAGGCCAACGATCCCGGCGGTCAGCCACCAGTCGAACCCGGCGGCGCCCTCGGGCACGCGCCTCGGCACCACAGGTGGCGTCTGTTTCCGCTTGCCCTTCCCCCCGCGCTGGGCCTGCGCGTTCTCCTGCGCCCTTCGTCTGAGACCATGGGACGAGAACAGTCGCTCGCCGATCACGGCGATCACCGAGAGCATCACCATCATCGTCAGGAAGTCTCGGAGCCAGCGCGACTTGACCGGCTGCCACTTGCTGCGGTACGCGACGAACGCCCAGACGAGCCCGACGACGGCCGCGAAGTAGGCCAGAAAGATGACCGTGAACAGGTCCTTGTTGACCTGCTCCGGCACCTGGCGCTGGGCGATTCGGCCATGGCCCCCGGGATGTCCGCCCCGCGCCCCGAGGGCGACGAGCGCGAGCAGTCCCAGCAAGGCGAGCGCGGCCAGGGCGGCCCTCGCGCCCCGCGGCAGTCTTCGGAACGTGTTCGTGTGCCCGCCCTCCTCGTTACACGCTGAGACGGAAACGTCAGCGACACGTTAGAACGAGAGAGGGCCGCGGCGAAGCGCGGCCCTCTCCTGTCGGGACGCCCGCCGGCCTCAGCAGGCGGCGAGCACGTAGTTCGCGTTCGGCCCGCCGGAGTCGACGGTTTGCAGGGACCCGGCCAGCACCCCCACGCGGACGTAGGCCGTCGCGGAGGGCTGCTGCAGGGTCTGCCCGAGCGCCGGGCTGCCGATGTTCGCCAGCGGGACGTCGACCTCGACGGTCCCGTTCGGACCCGACGTGATCACGCCCTTGTCGACATGCAGCTGCTGGAAGCGTGTCTCCAGCGACGCGTGCACGACCTGGCCGTCGTAGGCATTCACGATCCCGCCGGGCTCGACGGCGAGCTGCGTGAAGTACTCGACCCCGTTCAGGAACCAGACGACGTTGTAGTCGTTCTCGGTTCCCCCGGTCGGGATGTCGGTCGTGAGGTTCCGGACGGTCACGATCGTCCGCAGGGTCTGACCGTCGGGCGAGAGCGACATCTGGCCGCCGAGGATGTCCAGCTGCGGCTGCGCGCCCTGTGCGCCCAGCGTCTGGCCCTCGACGACGAGCGAGTCGTCGCCGGACGCGTCCGTGAACAGGCTCGAGCAGGACGTCGTCGGCGTCGCCGCGGCCGGAACCGGGACGGCAACGTTCTTGACGGGCGTCGTGCGTCCGGTCAGGCCCTGCATCAGGTGCGCGACGTCCGGCGTCCCCCAGCCGGAGACGTTGTCCCAGCCGGGCGTGGCGGCATACGGGATGTTGTCGCCGACCGTGACGTCGAAGAAATCGTTCGCGTACTGCGAGCTCTTGCCGATCTTGTACAGGCTGTAGTTCGCGAAGCCGAGGCCCTTCTTCGAGGCCGCGGCCTGGATGCGCGTCCACATCCCGAGCCAGAGCGGCGAGGACAGGCTGGTGCCTGCTCCCTGCTGGTCGGCGCCGCTCGAGTCGGTGATCGTCATCCCGTTGCCGGTGGCGACGTCCCCTGAGATCGCCGCCACGTCAGGCGTGCCACGGAAGGCGGTCGGCGCGACGCCGGCCTGGTACGACGGGGCCGGGATCTGGGTGCTGTTGCCGCCGCCCGTGAACTCCCAGGCCGTCTCGGACAGCCGCTTGGGCGGGTTGGCGCCGTCACTGTTGAGGTCGGTGCCCCCGACCGCGACCGCGTACGGGCTCGCCGACGGGTAGTTCAGCGCCGGGTAGGCCTGCGTGGCGACGCCGTTCGTGTTGACGGGGACGATCGGGCACGACGATCCGGTGTCGCCCGTGGAGGCGAAGAGCGTCCGCCCTTCGATCACGGCCTGCTTCAGGACCGCGTCGCCGGGCGCCTCGAGCCCGTCGGTTCCGATCACCGGCTCCGCGGCGGGAATGTTCTCGCACTCCCCGAACGAGGCGCTGCCCTGCTTCGGGCCGCCCTTGTCGTTCACCCAGGCGGTCAGCGCAGCGAGGATGTCCGCGTCGCTGTTGTGCTCGCCGAAGTACAGCGTTTCCGAGAGCACGTTCGGAGCCATGCTGGTCGACGCCTGGGTGTCGAGATCCCACTCGACGTCGGCGCCGTCGTTGGTGCGCGGCGTGCTCGTGTCGCCGAAGTACTTGATCGTCACCGGGACCTGCGGGAGGTTGAACTCGTGCTCGAAGGCGCGGAGATGGCTGACCGTGTCCGTCGTCACGCCCCAGCCGAAGATCGCCATCGTCTGGCCGTTGCCGAGGTTCGTCGAGGGCTGGTCGTAGATCGACCAGAGCGCCTGCGGCGTCAGGAGGCCGGTCTGCGGAACGTTCCCCGTCGGGGCGGCGACCGTCGTGTTCGAGGTTCCCGTCGCCGAGACCCGCGGCGGGTGGAAGTGATTGAGGTTGTTGAGCCCCAGGACGGCGGAGATTCCGAGCGACGCCGGCACCGCAGGCGCCTGCGCGTTCGCGTAGAACGTCCGGCTGCCCGCCGCATAGCTGTTGAGCGGCGTGTTGAAGAGCGCGGACACCTGCGCGGCGGATCCAGAGGCGACGACGTAGTTCGTCGTGTCCTGGATCGCCGTCACCTGCAACCCGCCGCCGGCGAGCCACGCCTGTGCGGCCTGGAACGTCGCCGCCGGCACGCCGAACTGCTGGTTGAACTGATCCGAGTCGAGGAACTGCTGGTAGTTCGGGCTGTTCGGCGCGTACAGGGACGTCAGGTACGCGTCCTCGGCAGCCTGGTTCGGATTGTCGAGAAAGACGCCGACCGCGATCCGCTGCGTCGGTGCCACCGGGCCGACGAGCGTCGCGGCGTCGAGGTGGTGGACGACGGCGTTCGCAAGGCGGACCGTCGTGTCGGCACGCGCGGGAATCGCGGCGCCCGTGAGCGCCATCACCGCGCCGATCAGAAGCAGTAGACGGACGCGGGCAGCCCGCGAACGTCCGGAACGTCCCTCCATGTTTCCTCCCTGAGCGAAGATTCTGCGGGGAAAAGCGGAGCGCAGTATGCCACCGAATATCGAGTGCGCAAGGGCGACAAGTGGAGCGCAATAGATTGACCAATCAGTCGGTGCAATTGACTGACGAATCAATCGTGGAGAAACACTCCGCTAAATCTGCGGAAAGCTGACGAAGCCGTAGATAAGAAGGAGCAGGAAGGCGGACGGCCCGCCCTCCTGCTCAGAACACGGGAGCGCAGGAAGTGGCGAGCTTCCCGGATAGGGCTGCGGCACCCCGTTCCGTTTTCAGCACCCCCGTTGTCGTGAGGCATCGGCCTGGTAGGCCGAACGGCCTACCCCCAAAGGGGGGATTGCGACGATGGCGAGGCGGTCCGGGCCGGGTCTACTCGCTCCACCAACCGGGCTCCATCTCGACGTCCTGCGGATCGTCGCCGGCGCCGAAGGCAAGGAACTCGACGCCGTCCGGGCCCGCCTCGACGTTCCGCATCGTGTCACTGTCGAAGCGAATCGCGTCCCATTCGCCGACCTCGACGACCTCGTCGTCGACCTTGATCCGCGCAGAGCCACGCACGACGACGTAGACCTCTTCCTGTGCCACGTGCTTGTGGCCGAACGGAATGCGGAAGCCCGGGGCGAGCGTCAGCAGGCTCAGACCGAGCGTCTCGCCGCCGACCGATCGCCGGGCGAATCGCGCCTCGAGCTCGGCAGGCATCCCGAACTTCGGCGACTGGTTCTCGACCTCTCTGAGATTCGTCTTCCTGTAGCCCATTGCGTCGGTTCTCGCCCCGTCGGCGAGGTCCGAAACTCAGCGCCGCACGTCGAGGAAGCCGAGCTCGAGCAGCCGGCGAACGACCGGCAGGGCCGCGGCCTCGAAGCGCGACGCGTCGTCAGCGCTGAGCCTCATCTCTGCGGCTCGTTGCGCCAGGGCTTCACGGAGTGCGCGACGCCCGTCGAGGAGCGGGAGCAGCTCCGCCGTGTGCTCGTCGACTCCGATCCGAAATGCGAGCCCCTCGTCGAGCGAGAGCAAAGACGAGCGGAGCTCGCGGTGCCCGTCGCGGCAGGCGGTTGTCTGCTCGAGATGGTGCTGCGGGACGAGCGCGAAGCGGTCGCCGAGCAGCCGCCCCTCCTCGTCGACGGACTGCAGATGGTCCTGCGCCGCGAAGACGCGCAGCACGTGCTCGCCCGCCTGCTCGAGACGCTCGAGCGGGACGCGATCCTGCCGTGTCCAGTTTGAGCCGGCGGAGCGCCGCCGCAGGATCACGGCCCCGTGCGCGACCGCCTCGATGCCCAGCCGGGCGAGGTAGTCGAGCCAGCGGTCCAGCTCCTGGCCGAAGGACTCCGGCTCGTCGCGCGCGAGCGGCTTCAGCCAGCCTGCCGCGTGCGTGACGGCGTCGTCGCTTCCGAAGTAGAGCAACCAGTTGTCGCAGCCGTTCCCCTCGACCCACGCTTCGAGCGGCGCCGACCAGTCTGCCGGCGGATGCGCCCAGCTGATCAGGACGTGGGCGAAGCCGCCCTCGTTCAGGAACGCCGGCGCTTGCCGGACGACTTCGCGCGAGACCGTGTCGCCCGGAAGACCGCTGTCACGGTAGGCATACCGGCTCTCGGGCGAGATCACGTACGGCGGGTTGCACGTGATCACGTCGAAGCGCTCCCCTGCGACGGGCTCGAAGTAGCTGCCCTCGCGGAGCTCGATCCCCTCTGCCTCGTTGAGGCGTGCGTTGAGGTCGGCGACGGTGAGCGCGCGCGGATTGACGTCCGTCGCGACGACCGCGTTCGCGTGACGGCTCGCGAGCAGAGCCTGGATTCCGTTTCCGGTGGCGACGTCGAGCGCGCGCTCGACGGGTCTGCGCACCGTGAGCTTGGCGAGCGTCGCAGACGGCGGGTGGATTCCGGCGACCCAGTCGGAACCGGTCGGCCCGTCGGCGTCGCGATCCGACGCGATCAGGAGCTCGCCGTGCGGAACGAGCTTGCGGGTCGCCCGCACACCGCTCGGCACGGGCTCGAGCCAGCCGGCATCGGAGAGCGCGTCAACGTCGAGCGGCGCCAGAGCCGCCCGCGCCTCGTCCTGCGTCAGCGGCAGACCCAGTAGGAAGAGCTTCGCGAGCAGCGCGAACGGATCGCCGGCGCCGAGGCGCCGCTCGTGCACCGCGAGGTCGGCCGCTGCGAACGAGATGCGGCCGGCGCCGAGCGTCGACTCGATCCGCTCGGTCGTGTAGCCGGCCTCGACGAGCCGCGCCCCGAGCTCGCGGAGCAGGGCTGCCTCGCCCGGCGGTTTCAGACCTTGATGTTCGCGGACAGGTCCCAGCTCGCCGAGACCTCAGCACCGAGAGCGCCGTTCGGCTGCTGCGGCGCGTAGCTCAGGTTGAACTGGCGGAAATTGAACGAGACCGTCTCCTGCGGGCGGTCACCCGCCCCGTCCTCCTCGAGCGACGTGATGAAGACGTCCGTGAGCTTGATCTTCAAATACTCGATCTGCTCCTTGCCACCTGCGCGCCGGACGCTGAGGTTCGCCTCCTTGAGGTGCTTGCCGCTGACGCAGGCGAGGAAAAGCTGCGGCGACGCCTTGCTCACGTGCATGACGACCTGGAAGTCCTTGAACTTCGCGCGCCCCGCCGCGGCACCCGCGCCGACACCGGGACCGGCCGTGGCCTGCGTGACCCCCCAGCTGAAGGAGAGCAGCTCGATCTCGTCCTTGTGCTTGGAGTCGATGCTCTCGCCGGCAATCCCGTCGAGCTTCAGAAAATAGTTCTCCACCGCGCTTCCCCTCCGTCGAATGACAACCAACCGGAGCGGGCCGCCGCAGGGACCCGGGGCGACTCTACGCCGAGGAGGAGCGACTGACAAGCGGGAGCCGCATCGTCAGGGAACGAGCTGCTGCGGGCGCTGGTCAGCCACGGCTCGTTTCACTATTAGCCGCCGCGTCCGGCTTAGCCGGATGCGGCCGCAACGGCCGGTCTTCCAGAAACGACAACGATGCGAAGTCGTCATGGTTCGGCCGCAGGCCGACCCGGACTTCGCAGCGATCAAGCGGATGATGGGACTCGAACCCACGACCTTCTGCATGGCAAGCAGACGCTCTAGCCAACTGAGCTACATCCGCGCGGAGGCGGAAGTATAGCCTCAGCTTTCGGCGTCCAGGGCCTCGTTGACGAGGCGGTCGGCGAGCTCGTTGTGGGCGCGTCTGACCGCCGTGTAGCGGACGCGGCGGAACCTCCGCTCCAGGTCGGTCGCTTCCTCCCACAGCCGGCGCAGTGCCTCGTTCTTGACGCGGTACTCGCCGTCCATCTGCTTGACGAGCAGCTGCGAGTCGGAGACGACCTCGAGCTCGTCGACGCCGAGATCGGCGGCCTTCGCCATCCCGGCGACGAGGCCGCGGTACTCGGCGACGTTGTTCGTCGCGCGCCCGATCGCCTCTCCGCGCGCGTCGAGAACCGTGCCGTCCTCTGTCTCGAGGACGTAGCCGTACGCAGCGGGCCCCGGGTTTCCGCGTGCGCCGCCGTCCGTCGAGAGGCGCGCCTTCACGCGAGCGCGTAGAGGTCGTAGGCAGGCTCTTCGTAGGGATGCGCCGCGCGGAGCGCGGCAAGGACGGATGTGACTGCCTCCGCCGGCACGACCGTCTCGACACGGTACTCGGCGACACGTTCATCGCGGCCGCGCTCGCCGATCGCCGGATCAGTTCCCTCGCCGCCGCGAAACGTCCCCTCGCCCGCGGTGGACCACGAGCAGCGCTCGTAGTCCCCGATCCGACCGGCACCCGCCGCGAAGACCGCATCGCGTGTCGGTTCGAGCGCGTCCCCGGGAACGAACCAGACGAGCTTGTAGCTGTCAGGCACGCGCCTACCCTAGTGAGAAGCGCCGTAGCTCTTCCCAGTTCTCCGGCTCGCTCTCGCCGAGCAGCGTGACGGTGTCGACGTGGCACGCGATCGGTAACAGGTGCCCGCAGCGTCGCGCAACCGTCTCCAGCGACGCGTTTTCGGACAACGTCGCATGCGGAACGACGTCCCCGTACGCGCCCTCGTACGGCGGCATGGCCGGAAAACGCCCGTGCACCGCGCGCATCAGGGTGAGCAGCTCGTCGGCCGGCTCGGGCACGGCGTAGACGGCGACATCGGGAAACTCGGCCAGGCGCGTCAGGCTGAAGTCGAGCGCCGCGAACGACGCGAACAGCTGCTCCAGCTTCGCCGCGGGCACGTCATCCGGAGCGGCGAAGGGGAAGAGCAGCGTGACGTGCAGCGGGACTCCGCGCGCGACGGCGTCGGCGTGCAGTTCTGCACGCACGGGCTCGAGTGCCGAACGGGCGTCGTCCAAGACGAGGACGAGCGCGGTTCGAAGCGGGCGCTCGCTCAGGCGCCGGGCTTTGTGTTGTCGATCTGCGCCTTCTGCAGCTTGCCGCTGTAGTCGACGTAGATCGACTTCCACTCGGTGAAGACGTCGAGCGCCGCCTGACCGGCCTCGCGGTGGCCATTCCCCGTGTCCTTCGTGCCGCCGAAGGGCAGGTGCACCTCGGCGCCGATCGTCCCGGCGTTGACGTATGTGATGCCCGACTGCAGGTCGCGCATCGCGCGGAACGCGGTGTTCACGTCGCGTGTGAAGATCGACGACGAGAGACCGTACTTGACGCCGTTCGCGACCCGGATCGCCTCGTTCGTGTCCTTGACCGGGATCAGCGCCGTCGTCGGTCCGAAGATCTCCTCCTGAGCGATCCGCATGCCCGGCTCGACGTCGCCGAAGATCGTTGGCCGGTAGTAGTAGCCGCGATCGAGGCCGTTCCCGGTCGCGACCTCGCCGCCCGTGAGGAGCCTGGCGCCCTCGTCCTTGCCGATCTCGGTGTACGAGTGGATCTTTTCCAGCGCCGGCTTGTTGATCACGGGGCCGACGTCCGTGTCGTCCTCCCAGCCGACGCCGAGGCGCAGGCGCTCGGCCGCGGCGACGAGCTTCGACTGGAGCGCGTCGTAGACGCCTCGTTCCACGATCACGCGCGACGCGGCCGTGCAGCGCTGGCCGGACGTTCCGAACGCCGACCAGAGGATTCCCTCGACGGCGAGATCGACGTCGGCATCGTCGAGGACGATGATCGCGTTCTTGCCGCCTAGCTCGAGGTGCACGTGCTTGAGGCAATCGGCGGCGTTTCGCATCACCGCCACGCCGGTCTCGCGCGAGCCGGTGAGCGTGATCACCGGGACGTCCGGGTGGCGGACGAGCCGATCGCCGACCGCGCCGCCGCCGCCGTGGACGACGTTGACGACGCCCGCGGGCACCCCGGCCTCCGCGAGCAGCTCGACGAAACGCTCGCCGAGCAACGGCGTGTCGGTGGCCGGCTTGAAGACGACCGCGTTGCCGCAGACGAGCGCCGGCGCGATCTTCCAGGACGGGATCGCGATCGGGAAATTCCACGGCGTGATCACGCCGACGACGCCGATCGGCATCCGAACGCTCATGTTGAACTTGTCCCGCAGCTCGGACGGCGTCGTCTGGCCGAAGAGGCGGCGGCCCTCGCCGGCCATGTAGTAGCTCATGTCGATCGCTTCCTGGACGTCGCCGCCGGCCTCGGCCTTGACCTTCCCCATCTCGCGGGTCATCAGGTCGGTGAGGTCGTCCTTCTGCTCGATCAGGAGCTGCCCGAAGCGGTAGAGGATCTCGCCGCGCTTCGGCGCGGGAACGAGCCGCCACTCCTCAAAGGCCTGCTTGGCGGCCTCGACCGCGCGGTCGACATCCTCGGGGCTGGACTTGGGGAAGACGCCGATCGTGTCGCCCGTCGCCGGGCTGGTGCTCTCGAAGGTCTCCCCGGATGCGGCGTCGACCCATTCGCCGCCGACGTAGTTCTGGAAGCGTTTCGTCCCTGTCAGGGCCACGGGGCCAGTCTATTCAGGCGGTCTCGTCCGGCGTCTCGGGAAACGTGCCGGGGATGCGCCGGCGCCGGCGGTCGCGCGTCTCGCGACGCTCCTTGAACTCGCCGGGATCCTTGCCACGGCGTCGATCCTCGCCCTTGCGGCGGTCGATGATGACCGTCACGTTCGGGTTGTCCTTGTAGTAGTCGACCATCTTGTCGTACAGCTCGTCGGCCAACTCCGGCGGGATGACGCAATAGATCACGTATCGGATTCTACGAACGCCTTGCGGCGCCGCTACACCCGTTCGATCTCCGGCACGAGCCGACCGTCGTCCTCCACGTGCGCGTTCCAGCGCTTGAACGTCGGGTCGAGATCGGAGACCTCGTGGCCCCGCTCGGCGAGGCGGACCGGCTGCGCGGACTCGGGCGTGACGCGGTACTGGTACCAGGAGATGTCCCACGCGACGGTGACGACGAGCTCCCCGCTGACGCCCGAGAGCGGCAGGATCGAGACGCGCGGCTCGCCGAGGCTCTTCGCGATCCCGCCGACCGTGCGCCGGTAGTCGCTCGAATTGAAGATGTCCGCCGCCTCGACCATCTGGAGCTCGCGGTGCGACAGACGACGCAGGATCGGCTCCGAGACGACCGGCTCGGCGGGCTCGCGGCGGCGAGTGTCGAAAAGGGAGGCGAGGCCGCGTCGCCGCCGGCGGTCGTTCGAGACGGTCGGGGTCGTCGGGCTGCCTTCCTTGATCCAGCCGTGCTCGAGGGCCGTGTCCTGGCAGAGCGGGCAAACATCCACGTAATCCTCGCCGTTCGGCGTGAACCGGATCGCTCGCTCGCCCATGAGGAGCGTCCGCTCGCAGATCGCACAACTCCGCTTCACCTGGTGGCGCACCAGCTGGCGCATTCGTCGACTGTAGCCGACGAGCGGCGTCGCTCAGGTGGTAGGGTCGTTCACATGTGTGTTTTACATATAGGTGTGCGGTGAGGGGCCACGGCGGACGCGGGGCACGCTGCCGCCGGCGGCACGGCCACGGGGATTGGCGCGTGCGCGCGCGGGTCGAGCGGTTCAGCGAGCCGGCGGTCTTGCTCCTCCTCCGGGAGCGGCCCGCGCACGGATACGAGCTGCTCGAGGCGCTGCCGGCGCTGACCGGCGAGATGCGCGTGGACATGGGCAACCTCTACCGCGTTTTGCGGGCGCTGGAGGAGGACGGCCTCGTCCAGTCGGAGTGGAATGCCGATGCGCCGGGGCCCGCGAAGCGCACCTACGAGCTGAGCGCGGAGGGACGGCGGCTGCTCGACGAGTGGGCGGCCGCGCTTCGTCGCTCCCGCGAACGGATCGACGGCTTTCTCGAACGCTACGAAGGGAGGTGACGATGCATCACGGACACAGGCGACACCATCACCGCGGCCTCGGCCGCCGTTGGTACAACCGCGAGAACGTGCTCGAGCGGCTGGAGTCGTATCAGCGCGACCTCGAGCAGGAGCTCGCCGACGTCTCCGACCTGATCGAGCGGATCAAGGCCGGCGAGACGACGGGCGAGGCGCAGCCTCAGAGCGTCTGAGGCAGGATCGACGCGCGAACGCGGAGCGGCGACGACCGCGTTCGCGCGCGCCGGGCGTGGGCTGTGGAAACAACGTCACACTTCCGGCACACACCAAGGGACAGTCCCTTCGACGGGGCGCGCGGGACAGGTGTGGAGAAAACGTCACAGAGTTGTGACGTGGAACTGAAGGGCGGCGGGCGCGCTCCGAGGAGCGTCAGACGCCGGCGGTTTCGCGCTGCAGGAGCTCCAGCACCTCTCGCGCCTGCTCGCCGCCCGTCTCGGCGTGCTTCACGAGCGGAATGCCATGCGGCCCGCGCGCATCGCGCCACTCGGGATGCGCCGTGAGCATCGCGCGCACGATCTCCGTCTCGCCGAGCATCGCGGCGGCGAAGACGTCCATGCGTGCGCCCCGCTCGAGCAAGAATTCCGCGATCTCGCGGTTCCCGACGTGGGACGCGGCGCCGAGGCCGGTCTCCCAGTCGCCTCCACCCCAGTCCCGCGCGCAGTTCACGAGCGTCGGCTCGCGTTCGAGCATCGCCTTCACCGCGTCGATGTCCCCGTGCGCCTTCAGCACGAAGGCGTCGACGAGCTCCTTGTCGAGCGGCGGTCCCTTGTCGCCCATCAGACCTTCGCCTCCTCCTTCTCCTTCTTCGCCTCGTCGATCACCTTCTGGGCGATGTGCGACGGCACCTCCTCGTAGCGGAGGAAGTGCATGTGGTAGTCGCCGCGACCGCCCGTCATCGACGTGAGCGCCTGTGAGTACGTGAGGATCTCCGCCATCGGCACCTCGGCCTTGATGGACGTCATGCCGCCGCGCGGCTCCATTCCCTGCAGGCGGCCGCGACGCGAGTTCAGGTCGCCGTTGACCGCACCGACCGCGTCTTCGGGAGTCGTCACCTCGACCTCCATGATCGGCTCGAGCAGCACCGGGCTCGCCTTCTCGTACGCCGACTTGAATGCGAGCGACCCGGCGATCTTGAACGCCATCTCCGACGAGTCGACCGTGTGGTACGACCCGTCGACGAGCAGGACGCGGACCCCTTGCACGGGCGCACCGGCAAGCTCGCCGTGCTGCATCGCCTCCTGGATCCCCTTGTCGACCGCTGGCCGGAAGCTCTGCGGGATGACGCCGCCGACGATCTTGTCCACGAACTCGTAGCCCTGGTGGCCCTCGAGCGGCTCGAGGACGATGTGGCAATCGCCGAACTGGCCGCGGCCGCCGGTTTGCTTCTTGTAGCGCCCCTGCGCCTTCGCCTCGCTGCGAATCGTCTCGAGGTACGGGACGCGCGGCTGGTGCAGGTCGACCTCGACGTTGAAGCGCGACTTCAGGCGCTGCACTGCGACCTCGACGTGCATTTGCGAGAGGCCCGACAGCAACTGCTCCCCCGTCTGCTGGTCGCGGCGGAGCTGGATCGTCGGATCCTCTTCCGCGAGCCGGCGCAGCCCTGCCGCCGTCTTCTCCTCGTCGCCCTTCGCCTTCGGCGTCACGGCGAAGCTCATCACCGGCTCGGGGAAGCCGATGCTCGGGAGCTCGACCTGCCGCTCCGCGTCAAGGAGCACGTCGCCGGTCTGCGTCTCCTTCAGCTTCGCGACGGCGCCGATGTCCCCGGCACCCATGTCGACGGCCTGCGTGTGCTCTTTCCCCTGCAGCTCGAGCAGCTGGCCGAGCCGCTCCTTGGAGTGCGTCCGCGCGTTGACGACGTTCAGGTCGCCCTTGAGCGTCCCCGAGAGGACACGGAAGACGTTGATGCGGCCGGCGAACGGATCGGCGATCGTCTTGAACACGAATGCGGCCGTGCCGTCGCCGTCGACGGAGATCGGCGCGCCCTTCTTCGCAGGCGATGGGACGCCCTCCACCAGCAGGTCCAGCAGCGCCCGCGTGCCGAGGTTCTTCGACGCGACGCCGCACGCGACCGGAAAGACCTCACCGCGCGTCACCGCGCCCTTGAGCGCGCTCGCCACCTCCTCGGTGCTCAACTCCTGCCCGTCGAGGTAGCGCTCCATCAGGCCTTCGTCCGTCTCGACGACTGCATCGAGAAGCTTCTCGCGGTACTCGTCGACCTGGCCCTGCAGCTCGGCGGGGATGTCGGTCGGCCCGCCCTCGCGCTCCCCGCCGGGATCCATGTATGCACACAGGTGCAGCAGGTCGACGATCCCCGTCACCTCGTGCTCGGCGCCGATCGGCAGGTGGATCGCGACGCACTTCTCGGAGAGCTGGTCGCGCAGCGCCTCGAGCGTGCGGAAGAAGTCGGCGCGCTCGCGGTCGAGCATGTTCGCGTAGATGACCCGCGACAGCTCCTGGTCGGTGGCGCGCAGCCAGAGGCGCGCCGTCTGCACCTCGACGCCCATCACGGAGCTGACGACGAAGAGGGCGCCTTCGACGACCCGCAGGGCTGCGATCGTGTCGCCCTGGAAGCCGGCGTCGCCCGGCGTGTCGATCAGGTTGATCTTGCGGCCCTGCCACTCGAGGTGGCAGATCGTCGCCGCGAGCGACATCTTTCGTCGCTGCTCGTCCTCGTCCCAGTCGGAGAC
>Ga0066652_100000263_pt1 | contig 26835 bp, 24 predicted proteins | sample GraSoiAngelo_101_FD_71413 | JGI IMG/M metagenome (GOLD analysis project Ga0066652, IMG submission 71413) | Grasslands soil microbial communities from the Angelo Coastal Reserve, California, USA - 14_0903_02_30cm | ecosystem: Environmental > Terrestrial > Soil > Grasslands | place: USA... | reverse complement strand
TAGCCAGGTGATGCCAGTCTATCATACAGATGGTTTCATTTATTTTACTGATGACTATCAAATCAAGAAATTTAACCCCGCCAACAATAGTGTAACGGATGTCGGTAATGGAGGGTTCGTTAAAAAGCTGCTAGTCGATAGCGACGACTGGATATATTTCACCAATTTTTATACCCTGTCAAAAATGAAAACCGACGGAACGGGGTATATCGACCTGCATACATTTAATTCGGCAACTGAGGGAAGTAGTGGTTTTGCCGGTTTAACCGAAACTCCGGGAGATAGTTTATTTGGTGTAAATACCGTTGGGGGTACAACAGACGAAGGCACTTTGTACAGTCTTAAGAAAGACGGTAGCGACTTTACCGTTCTGCACCAGTTTACCGCTGCTAGCGGAAGTATTCCTGAATCAAAGCTTGTGTATTTTGACGGAAAGCTGTATGGCACTACTTCATATGGTGGTATCTATGGTTTGGGAGTTTTATATACCATCAACACGGACGGAACAGGTTACAGGGTTTTGCATCACTTCGATCCCGGTAGCCCTGCCATAGGATATCCTTCGGGCAACATTTCTATTGCGGCCAACGGAAGGATCTTCGGATCATTTGGCCAGTTCTACTATTACGGCGGCAGCCCTTACAGGTTATTTAAGGTAGATACAAGCGGTGAAAACTTTGAACCGTTCATAAATGCGCAGACTTATAACCAACGTGACTATGGCCATTTTAACCAGGATGTTCTTTTAACAGATAATGATGAAACCATTTTTTTGATAACGCGTGAAATGGGAAGACATGACGGCGGTGTGTTGAGTGTCTTCGACACATCGGGGTTTGTTGGAACCAGCCTGCATCATTTCGGTTTTTCTCCACTTGGATTCAAACCTATGGGCGGATTGATAAAAGGCAGCGATCAGAAATTGTATGGAACAACAATAGTTGGAGGACCGGATGGAAATGGCACCGTTTATTCTATGAATGCAGATGGCAGTGGTTATGCCAAAGTGCATGAGTTCCTGGATGCCGAGGGATACGAACTGTCAGGAAAACTGCTGCAAGCAAGCGATGGCAAACTGTATGGGGCAGCACATTGGGGCGGACCCACTAATTCAGGAACGATCTACCGGATGAATAAGAATGGCAGCAGCTTCCAGGTGATCTATACTTTTCCGGATTTCCTCGATGCATATTCGCCGGTAGGCGGACTTGTTGAAGATAATACCGGTGTTCTTTACGGCGCAGCCTTTTATAGTGCAGGTGCCGGGTCTATATTCAAAATAAACAAAGACGGTAGCAATTTTACCCTGCTTAAAATCTTTAACTCGACAGATATCGGCTATCCTAGTTCCGGGCTGACACTATTCGGCAACTATTTGTACGGCACTTGCTTCTATGGGGGCGTCGAGGGCAAAGGCGGGGTATTCCGTATCCGCAAGGACGGCACCGGATACCAGGAGCTGCATATTTTCCAGGGCGCAACAGATGGCTCTGCACCCTACGGCACGTTGTATCTCGCAAGCAATGCAAAACTGTATGGTACAACTTCAACCGGGGGAAGCGAAGGCCTTGGAACCGTTTTCAGGATTGATACATCGGGAAGCAACTACATTGTGCTGAAAAATTTTTCATCAACCGCAGACGGAACTTACCCTTATACCGGGATTATCCAGGCTAGTGACCTGTTGTTGTATGGATCAACTACTTCAGCTTCTGGCCTGGGAGTATATGGTGGAACTATTTTCAGGATGAACCTGGATGGCTCAGGCTATACGGTACTTCATGCTTTTGATGACCAGGCAGAAGGACAGGGCATTTCTACTTTATTGGACCTGAACGGCAACTTTGTGTTACCAGTCGAGCTGCTTTCGTTCAATGCTGAGAAAAAAGGAGGATCTGTATTGCTTACCTGGAAGACTGCACAGGAACAAAAAAGCAACCGCTTTGAAATAGAAAGATCCGCTGACGGCATATCATATCATTTGATCGGCACGGTGGCCGCAAGTGGAAATACATCTACGGTAACCACTTATTCTTTGATTGATCATCAACCATTCGATGGAATTAATTATTACCGGTTAAAACAAGTTGATATTGACGGTTTGTTTGCTTATTCTAAAATCGTCTCGGCAGATTTTGGAAAATCCGGCAAATTAACTGTGTTTCCAAATCCTGCATCTGATCGTCTGCATGTCCGCTGGCCACAAGATGGCAATTTTACGCAGGTGCGTATAGTTAATTCAACAGGACAGGTAGTTCTCCAGAAAACTGTCAATTCTTCAACGACCGAATTGAATCTCGAAGGATTACCAAAGGGCTGGTATACCCTGCAGCTGATTGGAAAAGAAAATAAACTGGAAAAGGGATTTCTGAAAGAATAGATGGTCCAGTACCCATCTTTGAAAAAGGATTATTTTGAACCTTTAAACCAGCTGGTATGAAAAAAATGTTAGCGCTATTGCTCTTTGTTTACCCCACCTGTCTTTTTGCACAAATAGGTTTAAAAGCGGGGATCAATTTTGCCAATGTGACCAATGCTTCATCCATCAACAGTAGCAGCCGTAGCGGTTTTCATGCGGGGATCTTTTTCGGCACTCCCAACACTGCGATCATTGGTTCAAAAACGGAGTTGCAGTTTTCGCGGCAGGGCTATGACTACAAATCAGGAATCAACACCGGCACCGTTAACCTGGATTATATAGTGTTGCCGCAATTCATGGCGATCAATATCACCAAATATTTCCAGATCCAACTGGGCGGTCAGATGGCCTTCCTGCTCAATGCAAAAGTCGATAGCAGCAATAGCATGAGTACCGGTAATGCCAGTTACGATAAAATAATGAGTTATTACAACCGTTTCGATTATGGGTTTGGGGGTGGTGTCGAGATCCATCCTGTAAAAGGTTTGATCATCGGGGCAAGGATCAATATTAGCATGAACAGTCTTTACAAAGATTATTCTTCTGAACCAGGCTCAGGTGCGCCACCTTCCTTTATTCCCAAAGTCGATGTAAAAAATAATCTCTTCCAGTTTTTTGCCGGCTGGACGTTTGGCAAAAAATCACCAAAAAAGAAATAACATGAACCCTAAGTGAGTTGACTAGTCAAACCATTTTCTGAAACCTTTAACGATCGTCCTCAAATCATCCCTGTGGAATTTCATTGGTTAGGCATCCCCATGTTGCTTAACCTTTTTTTATGTCAAAACCCAGAACCTTACTATTTGTCATCCCTGTCATTATTTTATTGTTTGCCTGGTTTAATTCTTCTGGCTACTGGACGCCGTCGACCATAGGCACGAAGAAGGTCAAGACAGTCCCGGTCGAAAATTCTTCAAAAGAATACAGGACCAGCAACATCGTAAAGGAGAAACTGCTGGCGAAAGCAACCGAAGCAAAAACATTTGCCGAACAAAACAGCTACAATGAGTCGATATGTTTCCTCGTCGATATGAGCCTGCCTTCCGGCCAGGACCGTTTTTTTGTCTACAACCTGAAAAAAGACAGTTCTCAAACCGCCGGGCTTGTTACCCATGGAAGTTGTAATACTACATGGCTGGAAGGTCGCAAATTTAGTAATAGCCCCGGCTGTGGCTGTACTTCACTGGGAAGATACAGGATCGGCAATGCCTATAATGGCAAGTTTGGCCTTGCCTTTAAATTGTATGGTCTCGATAAAACAAACAGTAACGCCTTTAACCGATTTGTAGTGCTCCATTCGCATGATTGTGTGCCCGAAACAGAGGTGAATGACGAGATCTGCCAGAGCCTGGGTTGTCCTACCGTTTCGCCCGGGTTTCTGGTAAAGCTGAAAGCGTTTATTTATGGATCAAAGAAGCCCGTGCTATTGTGGATATACAATTGAATTTAGTTTGGAAGGCAGTGATTGGTCCGGCAAGACATTGACACTAAATGAAGATGCCACGATCCGTGACCGTGGCATCTTGTTACCAGCCATACTTCATAGTACAGCTTCATCACATCAAGCTTGCATCCATCGTAATATTTGTATTCAGCAACTTGCTGACAGGACAGTTTGCTTTCGCATCGGCAGCACATTCCGCAAATTTATCGGCCTTCATACGGGGCACCTTAGCCTTCACATCCAGGTGACTCTCGGTGATCGCGCCATTTTCCAGTGTAATGGTACAGGTCGTAGTGATTTGTCGGGGAGTATATCCTGCACTACCTAAAACAAAACTCAGTTTCATGGAAAAGCAACCAGCATGTGCAGCGGCTATTAGTTCTTCGGGGTTGGTATAAGTTCCATCTTCAAAGCGACTCTTGTAGTCATACTTTTTATTTTTCAAAACAAGGGATTGTGTGGTCAGCTTCCCCATTCCTTCCTTTCCGGTGCCCTTCCAGTTGGCAGTAGCATGATGTTTCATAATATTAAATTTAAAATTATTGGAGTTTATTATCTGCTTACAGCTCTCATGCTGCGCCTTTGCGGGGCCTCAGGCAAGATCGACTAACCTGTTTTCAGGGTCGTTATACTCAATAATAAAATTATTTTTCCCTTCCCCAATCAGGATCTTCAGGAACTTTTGCTGCACCAGTTCAAGCAAAGAAAGAAAAAGAAAAATAGCATGCACCCTATTTTCTACCCTGTCAAATATTTTCTCAAAGGAAACTGTTTTTTCAACCTGCGCCAGCGATAACATGTCCTGTCGGCTCGATTCCATGGTGTAATTGTATTGCACCACGGTATGCACAGGCTTGTTCTTCCTGTCTGAATATTTTTGCATGGCCCTTTCAAAAGCCCGCATCAGTTTATACAGCGTGATATTCTGTATTTCCGTCCCTTCACCGGCCTCTTCTCCTATCCTGGATAATTCGTCCTGTATATTTCCTCTTTTTACCCTGAGCATCCGCAGCGCCTCCATTTCCGCCATCTGGGCCGAGGCCTCCTTGAATTTTTTATACTCAAGGATCTTATTGATCAGTTCCTGGCGCGGATCGATCTCGTTGCCCTGTTCATCAAGCTCTTTCCTGGGCAACAGCATTTTGGCCTTGATCCGCATAAGGGTGGATATGAATAAAATAAAGTCGCTCGACAACTCTATGTTTACCGATTCCTGTTTATGGATGTAATCCAGGAAATCATTGGTGATCCTGGTGATGGGTATATTATAAATATCCAGTTCGTCTCTTTCGATAAAAAACAGTAAGAGATCAAATGGTCCTTCAAATTGAGGAAGTTTTATCTGGTACGATGTATTGTTTAACATATTTTGAGTAAGGCCCTGCTCCGGCTGATTTCTGAAACAGGGCTCAAAAATAGGGAAATATTATTTGCGTTATTTCTTCAGCTCGTCGCGGATCTCGCGTAAAAGCACGATCTCCTCGGGCGGGGCAACTGGAACTGGCACTTCCTTCTTTTTCATAATGCTATTCATGGCTTTAACGATCAGGAATAATACAAACGCGACCAGGATGAAATCAATAACCGCCTGCAGGAGCTTGCCGATAGGAAAAACTGTGCTGCCAAGCTTCACCGACAAATCTTCGACACCACCTTTTCCCATCACAAGGCTGATAATGGGCATAATAATAGTTTCAGTCAACGCCGTAACGATCTTGCCAAAGGCAGCCCCGATAATCACGGCAACTGCCAGGTCAACAATATTGCCCTTCATGGCAAATTCCCTGAATTCTTTAAGCATTCCCATAATAGATGGTTTTAGATAAAATAAAAAATTCTTTTACACAAAAGGTATATCAAAGTTGATAGACAAAAAAGTTTCTTTGCTACCTCTTAATGCCCGGGTATTGCATATTCAGCCCCTTTAAAAGTTTGTGCAGCTCACTGGCTATTGAATATTCCTTGTACCAGTTTTGATCTGCGGGAATTATCGTCCAGGGCACATCGTTGCAATGATTGAAACAATCCTCGTACATCTCCATGTATACATCCCAAAGTTTGGATTCGACAAAATCCCTGTCATTGTATTTCCACATTTTCGCGGGATCCTTAATTCTTTCGGCCAGACGATCCCGTTGTTCTTCCGGCGATATATGGAGATAAAATTTCAATATATGCGTGTTGTTATGATCCTGCAGCAGCCTTTCAAAATCATTGATCGCCTTCATCCGCTTCCGGGCTGTTTTGTCATCACACCATTTGTGAACCCTTGTTACCAATATATCTTCGTAATGCGAGCGGTTGAATATTTGTATCATTCCTTTTTGCGGCACATGGCGATGTACTCTCCATAAAAAATCATGCGCCAGTTCTTCTTCGGTAGGAACCTTAAAAGATTTCACATTCACTCCCTGCGGGTTCATACTGGTGAATACATTGCGAATCACCCCATCCTTACCACTCGCATCCATTCCCTGTATGATCACCAGTATCGAATGCTTGCTTTCAGCGAATAAAAGGTTTTGCAGTTCGGCCAGTCCCCCAAGAATTGCCGGCATTTTCTCCTTTGTCTCTTTTTTATCCAGGTCTTTCGGCGCCCGGGTACTTATTTCTTTCAGGCTGAACTTTGACATGCTGTAAATATAAAGAAAGAGAACGGAGAGCGAAGAGCGGAGTGGGAAAGATAGTGTGCTTTTGATCCTAAGTATTATTGCCCTCGCTCCCGCTCTGTTTCTCGCTCTGATTTTTTTTAGTCACCTTTGCGGGCTTATGAATAGCAAGCTCACCAGTTGGGGCCTTTTCCTGCTGATCTGTTGTATCTGGGGCAGCTCTTTTATCCTGATGAAATGGGGATTGTATGATTCTAAGTGGAACCCGATCTTATCGCCTTACCAGGTAGCTGCAATAAGATTATTGTCAGCCGGCATTGTCATGCTTCCCTTCCTGCGTCCTGCTTTAAAAAATATTCCCCGGTATGTTGTACTGTACGTTTTGCTAAGCGGGTGGCTGGGCAGTTTTTTCCCGGCATTCTTGTTTTGCATAGCAGAAACAAAGGTTGACAGTGCGTTTGCCGGCACTCTCAATGCCATTACTCCTTTGTTTGTTATTATTACCGGCGCTGTTTTCTTCAATCTGCGGACCACTACTATTAAAGTAATCGGTGTGCTGGTTGGACTGGCCGGAAGCGCGCTGCTTGTTTATGCCAATTCATCACGACCACTCGGGGAGATCGCTTATGCGGGCTTTGTATTGCTGGCCACTTTCTTTTATGGTTGCAATGTAAATATGATATCAAAAAAACTTGCAGGCATTTCTTCCATGCATATCGCAGCAATCGCCTTTGCCGGTTTGATCCCGCCATCACTTGCCATCCTGCTCTCGACCGGGTATTTTAATCTGCCTCTCGCAACACATGGTTACGTTACAAGCACCATCGCCGGTTGCATCCTGGGAATCGTCGGTACTGCTGTTGCTTCCGTATTGTTCTATATACTGGTAAAAAAATCAGGCGGTTTATTTGCTTCGCTGGTTACATACGGCATACCCTTTGTCGCCATCAGCTGGGGCATTTATTACGGAGAAAAAATAACTGGTCTCCACATCCTTGGATTGGCTATTATCCTGACTGGCGTGTATGTGGCCAATCTCAAAGGCCGCGCTGTCAGAAACAGGGATACTACCTGATCATACTGACATGATCTCTTTTTCCTTTGAAGCAAGATGCTTCTCCACGGCAGCAATGAATTTATCTGTCACCTGCTGTACACTTGTTTCAGCATCCTTGGCTGCATCTTCGCTGAGGCCGTTTTTCTGTAGGCGCTTGATATGTTCAATAGCGTCCCGCCGGATATTGCGGATGGCTACTTTTGAATGTTCTCCTTCTCCCAGGCATCTTTTTACGAGCTCTCTCCTTCTTTCTTCCGTTAAGGGCGGTAAAAAAATGCGGATCATGCCGCCGTCATTCTGTGGCGTAATGCCGATATTGGCTGCAATAATGGCTCTTTCGATCGGTTGCAACATATTCTTTTCCCAGGGCTGAATGCTCAAAGTCCGGACATCCATTACGTTGATATTCGAAACCTGGTTGATTGGCATGGGGGAGCCATAATAATCCACGACAATGCCATCCAGCATTTGTGGGTTGGCTTTACCGGCCCTGATCTTTAACAATTCCGTTTCAAGGTGACCGATTGCTTTCTGCATATGATCCTCCGCCGTTGCAATGATCGAGGAAACATCGTCTGACATAATTTATTCTTTTCGTTTCAAAAAACCGGCCCTTAAAAATCGGGCGGAAGGCAAAGCTAATAAAAGCAGAACTTAAAAAAAAAGCAGAAAGGAAGTGTCCTTTCTGCTCTCAATAAGCTTGAAATATCTTATTTCTGGTCCGCGGTAGCCACTTCGGCATCCTGCGTCAGGTTGACAACCTTGGAAGGAGTTTTTAATTCTGCTACAGTGTCCATCCGTTTCGCGATGACCATTGTGCGAAGAGGTTTGCGGTAATATAATAGTCCGAGCCCAATAAACGACACAGTCAGCATGATCAGGAGCAGCATAGTGGAACCAAGCGAACGTCCCATATATGCCATCACAACAAAGCAGACGTTTATCAGCACGCAGGTGGTTGTAACCCCTGCATGACCGAGTCCCCAACCCAATAACAGGTGATGAACATGGTTGCGGTCGGGTGTAAAAGGCGATCGCCCGTTGAAGATGCGGATAGCAAATACACGGAGCGTATCGAGTAAAGGAACAATCAAAATTGCAAAGCCAATAGCCACTGCTGATTCCACAGGCACCAATACATTAGGTTCGCTGGCTACATTGATGAACTTAATAACGAGGATCGCGTTCACCAGGCCGATCATCAGCGATCCCGAATCGCCCATAAAAATCTTTGCAGGGTTATGATTAAATATCAGGAAAGCAATCAGGCTGCCGGATAGTGCAAATGCCAGTAGCGCATACGCCTGGTAAGGTTTACCCAACATAAAGAAATAAGTCCCAAAAATCAGCATCGTGAGAATACCGAGACTTGTAGCCAGCCCATCGACACCATCGATAAGGTTAAAGGAGTTGATCACGACAATTATCGTAAGATATGAAAGCGCATAGCTGAATGCGATCGGTAACTCTTCAAATCCAAACAGGCCGTGCATGCTTGTAATGCGGATTTCACCCAGGTGAATGAGTATCGATGCCGCTACCATTTGGCCGACAAATTTCTTACTGGCAGACAACACGATCAGGTCGTCTTTCAGACCCAGGAAGAAAATGACCAGCGCGGCCGCAAAGAAATATTGAAATTCAGGGTTCCAGTGTCCCTGGATAGATAGCAAAGAAGCCAACAGGAAACCCCCGAAAATGCCAACACCACCCAAAGAAGCTACGGGCTGTGTGTGAACTTTTCTTTCATCGGGGACATCATAAAGCTTTTTTTGATCTGCAATTTGTAAAATGACCGGAATCGCCAGGAAGGAAATGATGAAGGACACAGAGGCGGTCAGTAAAATATCGAGCATCGGAATCGGTTTTTCAGGTACAAAAATAATCGTTACCCTATTAGTTTATTCTCGTTATCAATTTTTTAATACGGAATTCATTCCTGCTACATCTGTTCACAGGTGAACCGGACTAATTTGTTAGCACATTAAACGACTTTGGTGGAATTGATAACGAAAAAGATTGCACATTTGCAAGCCTAACGTGGTGATTTGAGGCGGCAAGATACAAAAAGTTTAAATCTATAATATTTTATTTATGGCAGAACTTACGGCAATCGCAAATCAGGTACGAAGAGATATCGTTCGGATGGTACATGGATCAGCAAGTGGCCATCCCGGAGGCTCCCTGGGGTGTGCCGATTTTTTTACGGCATTATATTTCAAAGTGATGAAGCACGATCCGGCTTTTCACATGGACGCTCGCAACGAAGACATTTTTTTTCTGTCGAATGGACATATTTCCCCGGTATTTTATTCCACACTCGCCCGTTCGGGTTATTTTGACGTGAAAGAACTGGCGACTTTCCGAAAAATAAACTCGCGATTGCAGGGTCACCCCGCTACCCACGAGCATTTACCGGGTGTGCGTGTCGCCTCCGGTTCGCTCGGACAGGGAATGAGCGTAGCTATTGGCGCTGCGCTGGCAAAAAAATTAAACGCCGACAAAAATCTTGTGTATTCGCTTCATGGTGACGGGGAACTGGACGAAGGACAAATCTGGGAAGCGATCATGTTTGCAGTACACCATAAAGTTGACAATCTAATTTCAACAGTTGACTGGAATGGCCAGCAGATAGATGGTACTACGGAAAAAGTTATGAACCTCGGTAATATCCGGCAAAAATTCGAAGCTTTTGGGTGGTTGACACTTGAAATGAATGGCAATAACATGGATGAAGTCGTGAAAACGCTGGAAAAAGCCAAATCAATGACCGGCCAGGAAAAACCTGTTGCCATCATGATGCATACAATAATGGGCAAGGGCGTCGACTTCATGGAGAATGATCACAATTGGCACGGCATCGCACCCAACGACGAACAGTTAGCGAAAGCGCTGACTCAATTACCCGAGACATTAGGAGACTATTAGAATCGCTGATTTTTAGGATGAACATGATTTCGCAGAACCGAATGGACCATCATGAGTGGTCAGTTGCTACATTATCTCTCCGCGAAATCAGCATTTCTTCCGTGAAGTCCGCGATCTTACTCACTTCTCAATGAGAACTCCTGGTCAAAAACTTTTCTTGATGGCAGCCAGGATGCTATTAAGGAAATGACAAAAACTGTGGCGCCTACCAACACAAAATTTGTCCATTGGAGTTTCACCGGGAAATAATCGATCAGGAATGAGCCTCCTTCCAGCTTGATCAGGTGGTATTTTACCTGCAATGTTGCAATTACCAGGGCCAGCACCATTCCGATAGCTCCTCCCATCAGTGCAAGCAACAGTCCTTCGGAGATAAATATCTTTTGTATAAAAGTTTTATTCCCGCCCAGCGCATATAGTACGTTAATGTCTTTCTGTTTTTCAAGTATCAGCATCCGCAATGCACTGATCATAGTAAAAGCGGCAACGACAAGTATCAGCGAAAGCACACCATAGATGATCCATCGTTCCATGTTCATGACCGAATAAAGGCCCTGGTTTTGTTGAAAACGGTTTTCGATGGTATAGTTGCTGTCAAAGATCTTGCGCAACTCTGCCTTGATATCTTCGGTTGCGGAAGGATCGTCCAGCTTTATTTCGATGCTGGTATATTCATCAGGCCCCAGTTTCAAAGCCCTTTTCGCAAAATCGATATTGGTAATGCCGTATTTGTTATCAAAATCCTGTTGAATCATAAAAGCACCGGAAGCCTGGATAGTATCAATGCTCACATTTTCTGTTGGGTCAAGTCCTGTTATTTTACCTCTTCTTGGTAAATAGATCTGTAAGCCATAAATATCCCGGTCAGCGCGTATGCCTAACGCATTTTCAACAACGGCGCCCAGGATGAGCAACGGTCTTTCGCCAGTCCCTGGATCGTATTCGCCTTTGAAAATATGATCCGCCACTCCGCTTACATAGCGATAATTTTCATCCACGCCTTTCATCACGATCACTGCCTGGGATTCGCCGCTCTGCAGGAAAGCTTTTTCTTCCACGATCATTGAAAACACTTTAACTCCTTTTACTCCCCTCAATTTTTGCAATTGCTCGGGTGTTACTGTTATTGTTTTACCGGAAGCGGGGGATATGCGCAGGTCCGCATAAAAAGAAGAGTACAGCGATTTTACCAGGTCCTCAAATCCGTTGAAGACGCTTAATACCAGGATCAGCGATGCACTGCCGATTATAATGGCTACTATGCTGATCCAGGCAATGACATTGATGGCATTGGTGGATTTTTTCGCTTTAAAGTATCGCCAGGCAAAAAGGAGATGCAAGTTTCGGGTTTGATATTTCGGTTAACGTTTAAAATTCAGCGCTATTTTTCGCAAGGCCTGTTTACTTTTTGCTTTTCTTTTGCCCGTTGTCTTTGTCCTCTTCAATCTTTTTAAATAGCTCTTCCATTTTGAATACGTGGTCCAGAGTATCGTCATGAAAGAATTTCAATACAGGTATGCTTCGCAACTGGTGCCTTACTTTGGCCGCCAGTTCTTTTTTTATCTCATGATGGCGTTCATCTATTTTTTTCAGGGCGTCCTTCACATCACTGACCTGGAAAAAACTAAGATAGAATCTTGCTTCCAGGAGATCGGGGGTCACTTTCACCGATGAAATAGATACCATCCCACCACCGATCATATTTAGGCCCAACCGTTGAAAGATGAGATTCATCTCTTCGTTCAGCAGCCCGGCTATCTGTTTTTGACGTTTTCCTTCTTCCATTAGTTGTTAATCTTTATTGACCACCGGTAATCATCTTCGGCAGACGATGTAAAATTAGTTACTTTGCGCCGTTTAAGCACTTTAAGCAGGCTATGAAGAAATATTCCCGGATTTTTAACTATTTGAAGAACTATAAAGGCAAAATCGGTCTTTATTTCATCTGCATTATCCTGTCCATCATATTTGCCATCGCATCCTTCAGTATGCTGTCTCCTTTCTTTGACCTTATCTTCAACGGCAACAAGACAGGTTTTGAAAAAAAAGCAGACAACCCGGCGATGGAAAGCCTGCGGAATTTTATTTTCGGGCAGGTAGGTGATATGAAGCCGATAGCGGCCCTGGCACTAATCTGCATGATCATTGTAGTTTCTATTCTCCTGAAAAATTTATTTCTCTACTTTTCATTTGTTATCCTCAACCCGCTAAAAAATAAAATTGTCAATGACCTTCGATCGGAAATTTATAATAAGATCCTGCGCCTCCCGATAGGATATTTTACCGAAAAAAGAAAAGGCGATCTTATTAGCCGCTTTACAAATGACGTGGCGGAAGTAGAAGGTTCTCTCATAGGCGCACTCGAAGGATGGATACGTGATCCTTTAACCATATTGGTAAATTTTGCCGTCCTGTTTTACATTAGCCCGAAGCTGACGATTGCGATCATTGTGTGTATCCCGGTAATTGGCTTTATCCTCGGACGAATCTCCAGGGCACTGAAAAAACAATCCAGCGATGTGGCGGTTAAGTATGGAGAATCTGTATCTGTACTTGACGAAACACTCAATGGTCTTCGCGTCATTAAAGCTTTCAATATAGAAAAAGTTTTAAAAGGACGATTTGAATCCATCAATGACGAATTGCTTCATGCAAGAAATAAAATAAGTCGCCGGCGTGATATGGCTTCCCCGATGTCGGAGTTCCTGGGTGTGTTGGTTTTTGTCGGCATTCTCTGGTTCGGCGGGCAGCTTATCCTGGGTCATAAGATCGCGTTGGCTCCTTCTACTTTCCTGGCCTATCTCGCTTTATTCTATAATATCATTACACCGGTTAAAACTCTCTCCACTTCTTTCAGCAATATGCAAAAAGGAAGCGCCGCTATTTCACGCATTGAAGAAATATTGAAGACCCCTGTGACGGTTGATGATAACCCTGGCGGCAGGATCATTCACTCATTTGATGATAAGATCGAATTCAGGAATGTGACCTTTGCTTACGATGACGCCGTAATACTGGACAATATCAACCTGGTTATCGAAAAAGGCAAGACCATTGCACTGGTAGGATCATCCGGAGCTGGCAAATCAACACTGGCTGACCTGGTTCCCCGGTTTCATGATGTTACAGGTGGGGAAGTATTGATCGATGGCATCAATATCAAAGATTATTCGCTTCATTCTGTCCGTAGCCTGATGAGTATCGTAACCCAGGAACCGATCCTTTTCAACGACAGCATCGCCAATAATATCAGGCTGGGTAAAGAAAACGCGACCGAAGAAGAGGTCGTACAGGCAGCCAAAGTAGCGAATGCTCATAATTTCATTGCTCACAAAGAAATGGGCTATGATTCCAATATCGGCGACCGGGGAAGCAAATTGAGCGGGGGTGAAAGGCAACGCTTAACCATTGCCAGGGCCTTACTAAAAAACCCACCCATACTTATACTGGATGAAGCTACTTCTTCGCTCGATACTGAAAGCGAACGGCTGGTACAGGACGCTATCAATCACATGATGCAAAACCGCACCAGCATTGTTATCGCTCACCGGCTGTCTACGATCCGGCATGCTAACGAGATCATTGTGTTGCAAAAAGGGAAGATCGTGGAAAGAGGCAATCACGAACAACTGTTGCAGCAAAATGGTTTTTATAAAAAACTGGTGGAGATGCAGGAAGTGAGATAATGATAATTTGAAAATTGATCAATTTGATCCCGCCCAAGGCGGGAGAAAATGCGCTGAAGTTACTTAACTCATCTGCTGCTCACATAGTCAACAATTGCATCTATTTCGTCATCGGTAATATCCGGGAAACTCAGCATCATCGTGCCATACTTGTTCCTTAGCTCTCTTGTATAAGCATTGGTCTGCATGAACTTTTCGGGATTCCTTATCCATTTATACAATTGTTGCCTGTCCGACCATTGAGGATTTTCCATTATGCTGGAAAGGCGAGGCCCGATCATATCTCTTGCTATATTATGGCAGGAAGCGCATTTACGCAAAAACAAAGTTTTTCCATAAGCGGCATTTTCGGAAACTGGTGCTGTTACACTGGATTGGGTCCCGCAAAAGTCTTCGGTACCGCGATCTTTAGTAGTGGAAATTGTTGAGAAAATAAAATACCCTGTTGCAATGGCGGCGAGAATCAAATGCGCAGTAGTTATATAACTGATCTGCCTGTTCACAGCACAAAGTTACTAATTATCAAATTGCTCTTGTCGCTACAGTTTATGTAAACCGATCTTCACTGCATATAATGCTAGGGCTACTCGAGTTTTCACACCCAGTTTCTCAAACAACGAATCCCGGTAACTTTCTACGGTCCGGGCGCTACAGAACATCTTCTCGCCGATTTCTTTATAGGTCAATTCAGTGCAGGCGTGCTGCAAAAACTCTTTTTCTCTTTCGCTCAGATGAATACCGGAATGTTTATCCTCGTCACCTGATGCAAGGCTATGCAACACCCGGCTGGTGGCCCAATCAGGATAATAAAAACCCCGTTCGACGAGACTATGCAGCGCTTTTTCCAGTTCAACCGGGTGAACGTTTTTCTGCAAATATGCTTTTGCACCACATTTTATCATTTTTATCAGCGACTGGTCATCGCCCTGCATGGTCAGCGCCATTACCAGCACTTCAGGATGGTTCTCCTTTATCCATAGTGCGGTCTCGAACCCATCCATTACCGGCATGGATATATCCAGCAAAACAATGTCAGTTATATTCTTTTTTATCTTAAATTTTTCAATGAGGTTTTTTCCATTTTCTGCTTCAAACAATACTTCGTAATCCCTAAATTGTTCAATAATGGATGTTATTGCCTTGGCAATAAGAATATGATCGTCTATGATAGCAATGGTATGCGGCATATTAACCGGTTAACAGTTTTTTGTTATCAATAAATAACTGAAGCTGGGTACCTGCACCTGCCTGGCTTGCAAGATTGAACCGGCCCCCAATCAAACTGATCCTTCGTTTCATATTGGCCAGGCCAATACCTCCGGACCGGACACTATCCGGATCAAATCCCTTTCCATCATCAGAGATGGTGAGTTTTAACTCGTCTGTTCCAGCTGCCAGGTTTATCTTTATCATTTTGCATCCTGAGTGTTTCAGGCTGTTCTGGATGAATTCCTGCACCACGCGGAATAAAAAGCTTTTGGCGGCAACATTGATCGGCCAGTTAAAATCATTCTCCAATACCGCCCTGCAAATGCCTGTATCATTCACCCTTTCACATTCGGTGGCAAGTAGATCAGCCAATGAGACATTCTGCAGCCTGTTATCTGTTAAAGTCCTGGATAGGTCGCGCAATTCAGTGAGAGAATCATTGATGATGATGCTGATCTGCTGCAGTTTTTCCGAATTGACAGGCTGCTGGTTTTCAAATTCCAGTTTTTGCGAGTAAATAGAGGCCAATGTCAGTTTTTGTGTGACGCTGTCATGAATCTCGCTGCCGATAAATTGCATGGTCTGTTGCTGGATCAGCAACTGGTTATTCAGCAACTCCAGCTTATGCTGCCTTTCGATCAGCGCTTTTTCCTTTTCATAGACAAGTTTTCTTTTCCTGTATTGAAAAATAAAAAGGATGATACCGATGATAAAGACCAGTACGATCGCTCCTATCAGCGCGACATATATTTTTATTTCGGTTTGCCCCATATGAAAGAAAGTGCAAAAAGAATATACATCAGGTAGTTCAGGCCGAATTGAATGTACCAATACACGTAAAAAAACTTTTTATCCATTCGGTGCAATGTGTTTCTTAATTCATAGAATGGTAAAGAGCCCATATAAAATAAGATAATTCCCAATGCCACCCAAAACATCATACTTGACCGGTAGTTCAATACATCATTGCTCCTGGTAAATTGCATAAAGAACTGGAACAGCAGGATCAACAGGAGTATTGTGCCGGCCCCATATGATACTGACTCGAAATATAATGAAAGATGGCCGAGATAAAATATATCCAGCAGCCAGCAGGCAATATAGATGGCCGCCGAATACAGCGGCCACCTGTTCTTTTGATCGAAATACCGGTAGAACAGCCAGTAGAAAAACAAAAACTCCAGCGGGATACCAAAGTATTGGTAGATGCCCAGGTTTACTTCTGGGTTTCTTTGCTCATACAGGAAATACTCGGCTGTAACTTCTATCAACACGATCATTGCAAGGTAAACGGGGAACCAGCGCCAATAGCTATCCTTTACTTTTCTCCAGTATAAAAATCCTACGACACAAGCGGCCAGTTCCAGGATGTTGAGAACAATGACTTGCCAGTACATAAAAAACTGATTTACTAAATTATTCTTTACTAAGGTTGCGGAGGCTGATCTGTGGGATAAGTGCCAGGTTCAGGTGGTGGTCCAACGCCGCCATGATTGTCACCACCGCCAAGAACGCCAACTCCATAAAAGAACTCGGCATCATGTCTTCTTCCACTGATTCGTTCAAAAACGCAACCGGCCGAAACGCCTCTACCTCTGTAATCAAAGTCATACCATTCAGTATCTGTTCTCCTTTTAAACACAGGCACCATCACCAGCGCGTGTTTGTTAGGGTTAGCCCGCATCACAAGCTTCATATCTTCGGTAATGTTGGTATTATTAATCGAATCCATAGCGTATTTTATATAATAAAACCGGATACCCAGTTTTACCGAAGTGTCGCAGCCATTGCTGCAGACGGCCTGTTCCATTTTCCAGACCAGGTTCTTGATTTTTTCTAAATCAAAGATTGTGTACAAACCATCAGGTGCCAGGGCAACCCTCTCCGTGTTGTGAGGATCAGCCGGCTGAGATCCGGACGCCGTGATATGTGATTTTGGATAATCTGCATTGTATGCCTCAGACAACATGCGAACGATATCTACATTTACCTCTCCTTCCAGCCGTACATCTTCACCGTAAGGTTTGCAGTGTCTACATGGATCAGGGCAGAGAGAACTCCTATTGTTGTTCTTGGGGTTGCAGGCCTGCATAACTATGATCCCAACCAGCACGGCATTTAATGCAATTGCAATTCTTTTCATAATAAAAGGTTTTAGGTTAATGAATAAGATGGCTCGTTAAAAGTAGACTGAAAATATATGTAACCAATCCGTCATTTGACGGAATCTCGCCTGGTCACAACCCCAATCATTTCTGTTTAATCGAACATTGACTTTGCTCTTGCCAGTTTCCAACTTTGCCTTGTGTTCTTACTGATCATGCATGAAAGGGAAAACATACAAACCGGGTAAAAACAAAGTTTTTTATCCATTAACCAGGGGATGATCTTCAAGGCTAAAAAGACCATCTCTATTATACTTAGCCATCAAAAAAACAGGAGGTTATTATGCCTATTCAAGTCCCATTAGTTGTTGCTCTTTGGGAACACACACAGTATCATGGACGCAAAAGGCTGGTTGTCGAGGATACCGGCGATCTTGCTGCCGAGGGTTTCAACGACACAACATCGTCTATCGGAGTCCATCCAGGTCCTGATTATGCCGCATGGAAGGCAGCCCATGGTGGAAAAGAACCGACGGTCGGGTTTTTTCAAAATTTAAATTTCGGCGGTCCTTGTTTGATCCTCACAGCAGGTGGGTATCCCAACATTCACACTCTTTATAACTTTGGCGATATCATCTCTTCGGTAAAATTCAATGTAAGCCCGCCCGGGGCACATACTATTGCTCCTCTCCCTCTTATTGTTGAAATTTATAAAAATGCCAACTTCACTGGAGGACATATAACCATAGTTGAAAATTCGGTTAATATTCCCCAGGATTTTGGTTCAGATTTCAATGATGTTATTACATCAGTACGAGTGAAACAGGGACCCAATTTTGTTCCCGGAGCAAAGGCGCGCCTGTTCAGCGGGCTTGATTTCCGTAACGGCGAAATCGATCTACCGCCAGGCGATTATCCGAATATAGGTACATCACATGGCTTTAACGACGTGGTCTCTTCAATCCAGGTTCGTTGACCCTTCATGGCCTAGTCATTAAGAGTCGCGTTTATTGTCCTCAGCATTAGAAAGCCCGGAACATTCCGGGCTTATCTTATGAAGTGTAGTAGTTAATAGCCTTCCAAAGTGGTTCGAATCTTAACTTTTCAAAACCTCTCTTGAAATGACGATCTTTTGTATTTCGCTGGTGCCCTCGCCTATCGTGCACAATTTGGAGTCGCGATAATATTTTTCAACCGGGAAATCCTTGGTGTATCCATAACCGCCAAATATCTGCACTGCATCTGTCGATACTTTAACGGATACTTCGCTTGCATAGTATTTTGCCATGGCTGAAGCCTTTGTCACCTCTTCTCCCCTGTTTTTAAGATCGCAGGCCTGCATCGTCAACAAATCCGCTGCCTGGATATCCGTGGCCATATCGGCCAACTTAAATGATATTCCCTGGAAACTGGAAATGGGCTTGTCGAACTGGTACCGCTCCTGTGAATATTTCAGCGCCGCTTCATAAGCGCCCTTAGCAATACCTATAGCCAATGATGCAATGGATATTCTTCCTCCATCCAGCACCTTTAATGATTGTTTGAACCCGTCACCCACATTGCCTAAACGGTTCGTATCAGGAATACGGCAGTTATCAAAAACCATTTCGGCTGTTTCGCTGGCACGCATTCCGAGCTTATTTTCTTTTTTTCCACCGCTGAATCCTTTCGTTCCTTTTTCAACAACAAAGGCAGTTGCATTATTTTTTGCCCGTGGCTCACCGGTCCTGCAAATCACTACGGCTACATCGCCCGATTTGCCATGCGTGATCCAGTTCTTGGTGCCGTTTATTATCCACTCGTTTCCTTCTTTTACAGCGGTACATCTCATATTGGCAGCATCACTACCGGTATTGGCTTCCGTCAATCCCCAGGCGCCAATCCATTCTGCCGTGGCCAGATTTGGCAAATATTTTCTCTTTTGTTCCTCGTTGCCAAACGCAAGTATATGACCCGTGCAAAGAGAATTATGCGCCGCCACGCTCAACCCGATAGAGCCGCATACTTTCGCTATCTCTTCAATTACTGCTTTGTATTCAAAATAACCCAAACCAGCACCACCATATTCTTCAGGGACAAATACACCCATCATTCCCAGCTTTCCTAATTCCTTAAAAACGGTAAGAGGGAACTCCTGGCTTTCATCCCAGGTCATTACATGAGGCTTTATATGTTGATTAGCAAAATCACGAGCAGTTTGAGCGACCTGCTGTGTCAGTTCAGAAACTTGGAAGTTCATAGTACAGGCTATCTATTTATTAAATCGTTCAAAAACGGATGTGCCACCACGATACTCCGGGATGGCACATCTTGATCGGTCGCTTATGAACCATAGCAAGCAACCGTTAGCAATCGTTAAAGGTGGATGCAAGTAAGCACTTTTTTTAATACCTAACAAGCGTTAGGAGTTAAATTTTTTCCCGAACGCCATCTGCTTCTTAAAATTCAAGCTTTAGACCGTCATACGCCTGGTGAATTCCCTGCGGTAGCTCGGCTTCGATCACGTCATGCAATCCTAGTTGGTGCGAGATATGGGTGAAATAGGCCTCCGGGATTCGCAGCTCTTTTACCATCATTACCGCTTCATCCAACGTAAAATGAGAAATATGTTTTTGTTTCCTGAGCGCATTCAACACCAGCACTTCGCTGCCCTTGATCTTTTCTTTTGATTCCGCGTCGATATGGTTCGCATCTGTTATATACGTGAATTTGCCGAAGCGGAATCCGAGCACCGGCATCTTTAAATGCCAGACAAGGATCGGCATAACAGGTATATCGCCGACAACAAAGGAGTCCATAGCGATCGTATGCATTTTCAGTTCTGGTATGCCGGGATACTTCGTGTCGGTAAACGCATAATAAAAATCGCGTCGCAGAGCTTCTTCCGTCAACGAGTCCGCGTACACATCCATAGGCTTTTGTTGCAGGAAATTGAAAGCCCGTATATCATCCAGGCCGGCAATATGGTCTTTGTGCGGGTGCGTATATATGACTGCGTCGAGGTGTTTGATATTTTCCCGCAGCATCTGGTAGCGAAAATCGGGGCCCGTATCTACGACCAGGGTCGTTTGGGCGGATTGGACTAAAATACTTGAGCGAAGCCGCTTGTCTTTTTTATTCGGAGAAGTGCAAACTTCGCAGTCGCAACCGATCATCGGCACACCACTACTGGTACCAGAGCCTAAAAAAGTTATTTTGAGGGAAGGAAAAGACACGATCAAAAATAAGAAATGCGAGCAGAATAGCCGCCGTTTCACTCTTAACTAAAACTCCTAACTCTTAACTTTAAACCTGCCTGCCGTCAGACAGGCTCCCACAATTCAAAACTATTGACCGTTTTGCTCAGTTTCCAGTTTAGACATGATCTCGAGATATAACTTTTGGGAGTCTTCCGAAAGCAGATGCTTGTTGACATCCAATTGGGGAATGAGATCAATCAGGGTGTTGATGCGGCCTTCGGTCTGGAGAAACTTATTGAGTACAACTACTTTTCTTTCTTCGAGTATGCAGTAGCCGCTTTGAAAGGTACCGCGTTCGTAGCGTAATACATAACCCGCCTGTTCAGGTATCGCTTCCAGTTTATCAAGAGTGGATTGAGTGTATTTCATGTTGAATGGTAATAATGTGTGGTCAGCCTGCTTGGTGGCAGTGAGTATGATCAAAGAGCAAAGTTAGCTCGAGTATAATAGATGGGTAACTATTAGTTCTAAAATTTTCCACAATCTGTTCCTATCTCCCCACTTCCTACCTCTTATTACTTAAAACTTATAACTTAAACCTTTCTCCCTATCCCTTACTCTGCATCTTAATCACCGGCACTATCATTTCCTCGAGGCTTACCCCCCCATGCTGGAAAGTATTGCGATAATAGTTTACGTAATAATTATAATTGTTGGGATAACAGAGAAATCCGTCCTCTTTAGCGAAGATGAACGAGGAATTGATCGTAGGCACAGGCAAACCTGCTTCCCGGGGATCCCTGAAAGCGAGCACTTCCCTGGGTTCATAATTCAGGTTGCGGCCGTGTTTATAGCGGAGATTGGTCGTCGTTTGCTTGTCGCCGATAACCTTATAAGGCGTTTTCACTCTCACGCTTCCATGATCTGTACCCAGTACAATCTTGATGTTTTTGTCGGCTATTTTTTTCAAAGCCTGGTGTAAAGGTGAATGCTCAAACCATGAAGTTGTAATGCTGCGATAGCTCATTTCATCCCCTGCAAGTTCCTTCAGCACTTCCATTTCAGTGCGGGCATGGCTGAGCATGTCTACAAAATTATATACGATAACATTGAGATCGTTATTGAGAAGGTTGTGAATGTTGTTGACCAGTTCGAGACCGGCCTGGTTGTTCACTACCTTGGTATACGAAATCCTTAGGTCATTCTTTCCGAGCCGTTTTAGCTGCGCTCTGAAAAAATCCTCCTCGTGCAAGTTCTTGCCTCCTTCTTCCTCATCGTTCTTCCATTGTTGCGGAAACTGCTTTTCTATATCCACCGGCAACAACCCTGAAAAAATTGCATTACGGGCATATTGAGTCGCCGTGGGCAGTATGCTGTAAAAACTATCTTCTTCCAGGATACGGAAACTCTCGGAAAAAATCGGCTGGATCGCTTTCCATTGATCAAAACGAAGGTTATCGATCAGTATAAAAAACAGTGGAGTGCCTTTTTCCACGTGTGGCAGCACTTTAAACTTCAGCAATGTGTGCGACATCACCGGTCCATCCACACTTTTCGGGTTCACCCAGGTAGCATAATTCCTTGAAACGAATTTGAAAAATTCCGTGTTCGCTTCACTTTTCTGACTCTGTAATACCTCCTGCATTTCCGGGCTATCGCTTTTCTCCATTTCCAGTTCCCAGTACACGAGTTTCTTATAGATATCCATCCATTCGTTGTAATCAGGACTGCTGTTCAGCGCCATGAACAGGTTACGGAATTGTTGCTGGTAAGCCGTTGTAGTTTTTTCAGCAACCAGTCTTTTATTGTCGATGATTTTTTTCAGGCTTAGCCAGACCTGGTTGGGATTGACTGGTTTGATCAGGTAATCACTTATCTGCGAACCGATGGCTTCATCCATCAGGTTCTCTGTTTCATTTTTTGTAATTAATACAACCGGCAGTGACTGGTTGATCTCTTTGATCTTTGCCAGTGTTTCCAGCCCCGTAATGCCCGGCATGGTCTCATCGATCAGGACAACATCCACCTGGTTATCCTTCACATAATCGATTGCATCGAAACCATTCGTAAATGCGACTACTTCGTACCCTTTATTTTCGAGGAATAATTTTTGAGATTGTAAACTTTCAATTTCATCATCAACCCAGATAATTTTTGCTACGGCCATTTCGTTGAATTTTTATTGGATATCGAAAAAAAATCTCGTCCATGTATCTTTCCCGTTTTTAAATATAGCCTTTTCCCTTTTCTTCGTGTTGTTATTATACAATTTTAATTTATTGCCATCATAATGGAGTTTTTTATCGTAAGTGTTACTCCTGAAAGATTTCTCACATAACCGGGCGAAGAGCGATAGCAGCTCATTGACTGGAGAACGATCAGCGATAATATCAAAATAACAAGATATATTGTTCGCGTAATCATGTCGTGTTCAAATCCAAATTTAGCTTTTTAGCGGCTGCCTTTGTACTTTTGCCGCTTTCCCTTTAACAAAAACGCAACAATGACTTCTGTCCGCAAGATCATCAACGACCCGGTTTATGGTTTTATTACCATCGACCACCCGTTGATCCTGCAGATAATTTCCCATCCCTATTACCAGCGGTTGCGCAACATTCACCAGATGGCTTTTGCCCATCTCGTATATCCCGGCGCCGTGCATTCAAGGCTTCACCATTCACTGGGTGCATATCACCTTATGAGCAATGCTTTGTTCGAGCTAAAAAGTAAAGGTATTACTATCGAACCCGAAGAAGAACTTGGTGCAAAGATCGCCATCCTGCTACATGATATCGGCCACGGTCCCTTCTCCCATGCGCTGGAAAACGAATTAATAAACGGTGTGCGTCATGAAGCAATATCATTACTGATCATAAAAAAGCTTAACAACGAGTTTAGCGGGCAACTACAAACGGCCATAGATATTTTTACTGATCAATACTCAAAGAGATTCTTACACCAATTGGTTTCGGGCCAGCTCGATGTTGATCGCATGGATTACCTCAACCGGGATAGTTTTTTCACCGGGGTGGCTGAAGGTGTGATCGGCTATGACCGAATCATAAAAATGCTGGCTGTAAAAGATGGCGACCTGATGGTAGAAGAAAAAGCTATATACTCAATCGAAAAATTTCTTGTTAGTCGCCGCCTGATGTATTGGCAGGTTTACCTGCATAAGACGGTACTTGCCGCTGAAATGATGCTGGTAAATATCATCCGCAGGGCAAAAGAACTGATCAATAGAGGTGAAGGAATAAAATGTGCTTCGGATGCTTTTGATTTCTTTTTACACCAGTCTGGTGGAAGCGCTTTGATCGAAAAAAATCTCGACACTTTTTGCGCTCTTGACGATAACGACATAATCGCCACTATCAAGAACTGGTGCAAACACCCGGATAAAATACTGGCCACGCTTTGCCGTTCTTTAACAGACAGGTACCTGTACAAGGTGAAATTGCAAGCCGAACCTATCGATCCCCAATTTTTAAAAGCAAAGCTCAAAGAAGCGAAAGACAAATTAGATATCGATGAGAAAGATGTGAAATATTTTGTCTTTACCGGCACCACCAGCAATACTACCTATGACCCCAAAGACGAGCTTATCAATATCTTATTTAAAGATGGAACGGTAAAAGATATTTCGATGGTCGACAATGCATTGATACAACAGAACAGCAGTCTTGCCATTGGCGAGGTTAAAAAATATTACATTTGTTATCTACGAAGTCAATAAGTCAAATGAGTTACATAAGTCAAATAGGTCAAATGAGTCATATAAGTCATGGGGAGCCCTATAGACTGGTATGTCCAAATATGACAGTGTGACTGGTATGACTGATATGACCGGTATGAACAATATGACCTTTCCTGCATCACAAATAGCACAGATCATTAATGGCAAAATTGAAGGCGATGCCGGCATTGCTGTTTCTTCTTTTGGAAAAATCGAAGAAGCACAACCGGGCCAGCTTTCTTTCCTGGCCAATCCCAAGTATGAAGAATATTTGTATACAACCAGGGCTTCAGTTATTATTATCAATGAAAGCTTTCAACTAAAACAACCCGTCAGCGCCACGCTGATCCGCGTAGCCGATGCATACACGGCTTTTGCCACACTTCTTACCACGTACCAGGAGATCATGGAACAGCAATTGAGTGGTATACAGCAACCCAGCTATGTTGCGAAGACGGCATCATATGGAAATAATGTTTTCATTGGCGCTTTCGCTTACCTCGGCGAAAACGTTAAAGTTGGGAACAACAGTAAGATATTTCCCAATGCATATATAGGCGATGGAGTCACGATCGGTGATAATAGCATTATCCATCCCGGTGTAAAGATCTACCACGATTGCAAAATCGGTAATAAGGTTACTATTCACGCTGGTACAGTGATAGGAAGCGACGGCTTTGGGTTTGCCCCGCAGGCAGACGGGAGCTTCAAAAAAGTGCCACAAATTGGCAATGTTGTTATAGAGGACAATGTTGAAATTGGCGCCAATTCCACCATCGACAGAGCCACCATCGGCTCTACATTAATAAAGGGCGGCGCGAAATTGGATAACCTTATCCAGGTCGCTCATAACGTAGAAATCGGGAATAGCACAGTTATTGCAGCACAAACTGGCGTAAGCGGAAGCACCCGGATCGGGAATGGGGTGATGATCGGAGGACAGGCCGGTATTGTCGGCCATATACAGGTAGGTGACGGAGCCAGGATCAATGCGCAAAGTGGTGTAAGCAAATCGGTTGAACCCGGCAAAGCTGTTACAGGATCCCCGGCTTATGATTATACAGCGGCTTTAAGAAGCCAGGCTATTAATCGCAGACTTCCGGAGCTGGAAAAGAGAGTGAAAGAGCTCGAAACATTAATTAAGCAATTAATGGGTGAAAAAGTCTAATCTGCACGGAAGAAACCCAAGACAAATAGAACAACGTTTAATAAAAGTTGTACCGGAATTAGTGCGGTAAGTTAATTGCGGGAGCGACCGGCTCCGCTTGGATGATCACAGCCACTAAGTAGTATTCCATTAACGGAATTAGCCCTGGAATGGATATACTTAAAAGTATGAAAACATGACGAGATTAATTTCATTCCGCAATGTTTCTATCCAGAAACGGCTACCTCTTTTGATTTGCCTTTTCCTTCTGAGTATTGTGATCAGCTTTGGCTGGATCTCATACATAAGCGTAAAAAATGAAGCGCTGAAAACAGGAAAAGAAAGATTAACTGCACTTAGCACCCAGCTTAGTAGTATGTTGGGACAATCAGCGCAGCTTGGCATTACAACTTCCCGAACGGCAGCTGAAAAAGAGGCCGTAAAAAGGACGATCGTAGCCGGTGACCCGGAAGATAAAATTGAGGCGCTTGAAATCTTGCGAAAGCTGCGTACCGACAGCACCTGGGTGTTGGCAGAACTCCTGGATAAAGCCCGCCACCCTATTCTTCGTTCCAGCAGGGATTCTGCTCTATACCTTTTCAATCTTGATTCACTGATGCACGTTTCATTGAGACGCGATTTTAACGGTGTTGGGAAAATATATTTATTGAATGGGTCGATGTTTTATTTTATCATGGTACCCGTCACGGAAAACAAGGACACGATCGGATCCCTGGCACGCTGGCAAAAAATAGCAGCCTCCAAACGCGCAGTCCAGCAGATCACCCAGCTCATGGGTGCAGAATCGCGGTTTTACATTGGTAATAATGACGGAACCCTTTGGACGGATCTGTCCAAGCCAGTTACCTATCCTCAAATAAATGCCGGTAATGTCCGCGACCTGCAGGAATATAAAAATGCCGACGGAAAGCAGGTGTTTGCTATGGTTAAGCCAATTGCAAATACATCCTGGGTGGTAGCCGTTGAGTTTCCCGAAGCATCAGTGCTCGCAACAGCCGGTCATTTCCTGCGACAGATAATCATAATCGGCAGCATCCTTATCGTGATTGGCATCCTCCTCGCCTGGTTAATGAGCCGAAACATCAGCAGGCCACTGAATAGGCTGACGGCTGCAACATCACAGATCGAAGCAGGTAATTACGCGGTAAAAGTATCCGTTGACCGCGAAGATGAATTAGGCAAACTGGCCCGTGCATTCAATGCCATGACTGAACAGGTCAGCCGGGCACAGGAAGGATTGGAACTAAAAGTAACCGAAACCGCAGACATGAATGAACAGCTTCGCGGTCTCTCTGCCT
>Ga0066652_100000262_pt1 | contig 26873 bp, 27 predicted proteins | sample GraSoiAngelo_101_FD_71413 | JGI IMG/M metagenome (GOLD analysis project Ga0066652, IMG submission 71413) | Grasslands soil microbial communities from the Angelo Coastal Reserve, California, USA - 14_0903_02_30cm | ecosystem: Environmental > Terrestrial > Soil > Grasslands | place: USA... | reverse complement strand
TCATGAAGACAGCATTGACATTCATTCTTCTATTTGTCTCTCTATTTGCTTTTACACAACAGGATAGCTTACACCAGAAGGATGTAGTGGTAAATGTTGCCGATACCGCTGTGGACATACGACCCCGCAGCCCGCATGGCGGCCTTTTGAAGGATGATCCCCAATATAATCCAAGGCGCCCGGTGGGAATAACTTTGTTACGGGTAACTACTACAAATGTTTTTAACTGGGCACTCGCCCGTTATGCTTTTAATTATGATTGGGCAAAGGCCAATCCAACAACATGGAAATACAATCTAAAGCATGGATGGGAATGGGACAATGACAGATTTGGGATCAATTTCATTGGGCATCCACATTCAGGTAGTAATTACTTTAACGTTGCGCGGAGTAATGGATACTCTTACTGGGCATCGCTTCCTTTTACCGTTTTTGGAAGTGCTCAATGGGAATGGTTCGGTGAAAACACGAGACCTTCAAAAAACGATCTTATCAATACGCCGCTTAGCGGTGCATTCCTGGGTGAGATCCTTTATCGTATCAGTTCAAATATCCTGGATGACCGGACCCGCGGAGCAGAAAGGGTATGGAGAGAAATACTGGCAGGTATTGTCAATCCTACAAGAGCCCTGAACCGCTTTGCTCAAAAAAAGATGTTCAGGCATACCCCTTATGAAGTGTACCAGAAAGAACCCCTGAACATTACCATCAGTGCCGGGATACACAAGGTAAACGTTGATAATAGATTTTGGACAGGAGGTACCAATGCGATATTGAACCTGCAACTTGACTATGGAATTCCATTTGAGATAAGAAAACGAAGGCCATTTGATGTTTTCCGGTTGCGTTTGGAAGGCCGCTACGGTGATGACAAGAGAATAATAGACAATGTTCTCGGATATGGATTACTTGCGGGAAAAAATATAGGTCATGGACGGCAGGGGACCCTGGTCGGGCTATTCCAGCAATTTGATTACTGGAATAATAAAGTATTCGAAGTAGGCAGCCTTGGATTTGGCCCCGGCATTCTTTCACGTATCAACCTGGGCAGGAATTCAAACCTGTTTTCCGGCTGGCATCTTGCATTGGTACCTATTGCAGGGTATAATACAAAGATTGGCCCTGACAGCTCCGCGTTCAGGGATTATCCTTTTGGTGGAGGCTGGGAAGCCAGGATAGAAGAACGATTGAATATCGGGAAATGGCTCAGCCTTGGGTTCAACGGTTATTATTATTGGATCTTTAACTATGAGAATTCTCCCGGTAAAAGCCGGATTGGTATCATAAAACCTTCTATTGCTATCCGGCTATTTAAGAACCTCAGCGTTGGCTTCGAGCACCATGTTTATTATGATAATCACTTCATCGACGATGAAACCTTCGTGCACCTTGTAAGAACAGAACAAAAACTTTACCTGCAACTATTCATTGAAGACAGAAAAAGAGGAGGAAAGTATTATTAAAGGCAATAAAAAACCGGGAAGACAAGCCATTCTTCCCGGCCAACGTAGATGGTTTTGATCTTTGGCTTACCACTTCTGCACACGCATTTTCCAGGATGCGATTTCAATGATTGATCGCTACCTTATTAATCAATACTTTTCAGTGTAACATATTTCTGAAGGGTGTTGTAATTAAAGCCCTTTGCTTTCATGTCCTTGATATATTCAGGAGTAACGCCTGTAGCTTTGACAGCAACGATGTCTTCTATCCTTATATTCTTAAAACCCACAGCTTCGAAACTTTTGATGTATTCTGGCGTAATGTTCTGCGATTTCAGAGCGGGTAGATCATCAAGGTCTATGTTCTTATAACCGACCGTTTCAAAACTCCGGATCCATTCAGGCGTAATGCCCAATGCTTTAAATGCAACCAGGTTTTCCGGTTTGATATCTTTATATCCCATGTCGGTAAAGGTCTTCATGTACTCAGGCGTAACATTTTGCGATTTCATGCCCGGGATTTCGTCCAGGTCAACATCCTTAAAGCCCAGGTCATGCCAGCTTTTTACATATTCCGGTGTTACTCCGAGCGCTTTGAATGAAACAAGGTTTTCTGGTTTTATATCTTTATATCCAAGGTCAGTAAAACTTTTCATGTACTCAGGCGTAACTTTCTGTGATTTCATGCCGACATAGTCTTCGGGGCTTATATTTTTATAACCCATGGCCTGCCAACTTTTGATGTACTCAGGAGTTACACCTACTGCTTTAAACGATACCAGTTGTTCATTAGGAATATTCGTGAGGCCTACGGCTTTGAAGGAATTGATAAAATCTTCATCGATTCCCATCGCCTTAAAGCTGACAATAGCATCCGCATCATCATCATCGCCATCTTTCCCGTCGCTGCCTTTTAGCTTCCGGACTTTGGTAATGTATTCTTTGTCGATTCCCTGCGCTTTGAATGATACCAGTTGGTCGGTCGTTACATTTTTATACCCTGCGCTGCGGATCTCATTTATGTATTTATCATCCACACCCAGTGCTTTAAAAGAGACCAGGTTTTCACTGCTGACATCTTTAAAGCCTGAATTTTTGATCGACTTGATATATGCTGCATCTACTTTTAAAGCAGCCATCGGGATTAGCTCATCCTTGGTGATTTTAGTGAAACCCTCGTTTTTCAGGGTCTGCAGGTAATCTTTGCGGATATTGATAAAATAGAAGGCCATTTCGTCATCGCTATCCAGTTTTTCATTTAGCTCCCTGCTCATATAATCGGTAAATGACTTATCGGCAACGAACTTGTAACGGCCCATGCCGGTATTACCTTCAAATTTCCCGGTCATTTCCATCCTGCCGGCTTCCCGCGGGATGTTGAAGGTGCCCGAGCTTCCCTTTGGAATTGCGCCTAACTCTGACAATTTGAACGTGGATGAATTGTAAGAATGTCCTGATCTAAAATCGGTTTCATCATTATCGATCTTCTCATCGCTAAAGCGGATGTTGACCCTATCGTCTTTGATGATCGCGAACCAGTATCCTTCGGTTTCAATACCGTTGTGATGGGATTTGGCTTCATTTGTTTGGCTTTTCGCCACCGGTTCATTGAGCAGGCAGGCGATAAAGGCCAACAGAGGCATCAGGAAAAAATATTTCCAGGCCGTGTGGAGGTTTGATCTTTTTCTGTTCATCATGGCTATACGTTTTTTAAGAATTGACTGGTTGTAATTGGTAGTTAAGCTCAAGGGGAAATGAGGCGCCGATACTTTGACCAGGCTGAGCTGGTATGTTTTTTTATCAACTTCGTCCCGTTTCATCAACTGGTCATCCGTCAGGAATTCAAGGTTGCTTTCGATCTCACCACGATAGATCCAGGCAAAAGGATTAAACCATTGAAAGATCAACACAAGCTCCGCGAACAGGATATCGATCGTGTGCTTCTCCCGGATATGAATTTTTTCATGCAGCAGGATCTGGTTGTAGGTCTCCCATTCATATTTTTCCGGGTTGATAAAAATGATATTGCCAAAGGAGCAGGGAGCTTTATTGCCCGTTACTTCAACGATGCGGTAAGGCCCATCACTAATCGCGGGATATTTAAAAGAACGATAAACAAGTATACCCGCCTGGAAAAGAAAGCTGGCAGCGAATATGATCACTCCAAACCAATAAATGAAAATGACCCAGTTCATCAGTTGAGAAAAAGAAAATTTAGTTGAACTCTCCACCGGGTGATCGCTGGCGGTTGTCGGCTCAGTGACCGGTGTATTCACGCTGGGGTTCTTTGCTGTAGCAGGCGGTTTTAGAGCCGGAGCATGTTGAACCTGGCCCGTTTTATTAGTTAGAGGTTGCTGGGTCGTTGTAATCCCTTCAACAGCTTTTTTGCGGAATGAGAACTGTGCAGGGACCTGTAACAGCGGCAGGGTGAATGAAACAGCTAAACAGGTGATCAGCATATAGCGGTTCACCCGGTAAAACGTTTCGCGACGGAGCAATACTTTATAAAACGCCAGGCAGGTTGCCAGCACGAGAGCAGCATTGATTATATACGGCATTGTCATGATTTGTTGGTTTTGATCATGTCAAGAATTTCTTTCAGTTCCTCTTCAGTAAGATTTTGTTCTTTGGCGAAATATGCCAGCATGCGCGGGTAGGAATTGTCAAAATAACGGCTTACGATATCGTTCATCGCGTGCTTCTGGTAATCTTCTTTTGCCACCAGCGGAAAGTAACGGTAGAGATTACCTACCGCTTCGCGGCCGAGGAATTTTTTTTCTTCGAGGATCTTTACCATTGTAGCTACGCTATTGTAATGCGGTTTGGGATCTGGCAGGTGAGGTATCACTTCTTTGATGAAAGCTTTGCCCAATTCCCAGTACACCTGCATGATCTGTTCTTCTCTTTTTGCGAGTTTCATTGATTGAATGTTTATTTGTTTGGGTCGTTTCACAATGTTACTACTAATTCATTAGGAGAACAACTAATTTATTAGGAGTTGTTCTTTAAACTTGATTTTAGACCATATAAATTGCTTATTATCATTAAATTATGTAGAAATCTTTTTTTTGAAAACTTGTTTGGTTGTGAAAACTGTCTAAAGGAAGACATAGATATCGGATACATAATGTAGATGCCCGGTGCTGAATGCTCGATAATTGTAGCCTCATTGCGATCTCGGTTAGGATCAAAGTTGAGAGGCTAATTCATAACTCATTTTGCTTCGCTCAGTCGCAATGACGATTCTTAATTCTTCACGTCCAGCATCCGGCATCCAGTTGCTTCGATTTTCCTACCTTCCCATCATAACCATTAATCGTTATTTATGAAAAAATATATCCTATCCATTATACTGGCCGGTTTTGCTTCTTCCGCGTTCACGCAAAAAAATTATCTCGATAAGGTAACCGATAGTACCTGCAAATGTCTTGAAGCCGGTAAAGCCAAAGTCAAAAGCGAAGCGGATCTCGATAAATTGGGGGAAAACTGTATTCTTAAAGCCGCTACGCCTTATCTCGACAGTTTTTCCAGGGATGAGAACGTGAAGATCGAAGACCTCGATGGTGAAATAGGCAATAAGATCGGTCAAAAGATCGGGATGAAGCTGGTTACAAATTGCCCGGCCTTCGTCGAGTTAATAGCGACCTTCTCCAATAGCCAGGACGAACCCGAAGTGGTGACGGGTAAAACGAGCGGCACCGTTACAGCCGTAACGACCAGCGATCATATTTTCCTCAGTATAAAAGAAGCATCCGGCAAGATTACCAGGCTTGCCTGGATTGAATATTTTCCCGGTGCTGATGAATATAAATCCAATCCAGCGCTGCTGAAAGGAAAACAGGTAGAAGTGGAATGGAAACAGTCTGAGATCTATAATATAGCGAACAAGGATTTTGCAATTGTGAAAGTGATCAGCAAGCTTAGGGTGAAATAGAAGATGTTTTTTCGCAAATGGGTTTATTTATGCATTTACCACTTCTTCCAGTCGGCTGTTCCACCATTCCCATTCTTCTCCATTGGAACGTGACCGTCCCAGCGCTTTACTCCATAACATCATCAGTGAGCCACTGACGACAGCCAGCTTTATCATCTGTTGCCAGGTTTTTTCATCTATGGCCTGTTTTAATTGAGATTGAAGACTATTCCTGTATTTAGTCAAAAAATCTTCCTTTGTTCCAGCCAGTCGAGTTGCATTGACAGCTATGTACCATCCTAATTCTATTGAGCAAGGTGCGCAACCAACCAACGGCCAGTCAAATAAGGCAAGCCTGTCACCGGGAACGATGGCCATATTGGCAATCTTCAGATCACCATGTAAAAGCGTTACTGGTAAATTCTCCCAGCGTTGAAAAATTTCATTAACAGGGCGACAGAGATATTTCCTGACTTGAGGAGATACCAGCTCCAGCGCCAGTTTCCATCCATCACTGATATTGGTTCTTATTTTATCCGGCGAAGGACAGTATTCATCCTGTTCATGTGTCCCCGGCGTTAACAAATCCAGGTAGCCCACTGGTGTATTAAGCCATGATATTTTTTTAATGACTGGTGAATCCCAAAACAACGCGTGCAGCGAAGCGACCGTATCAATGATAATATTCTCTGTGGCCAATTCGATCGGTTCGCGGAGATCTGGAAACAAATACTCGGAAAGATCATCCATCAGCAAACCGCTTGAATCTTTTTCCCTGGCATATGCAACATATGGATTCACTATTTTAGTCCAGGTAGCCTCAAGATCTTTTTCGCCGAGTAACGCCGCCTCCCGTCCAATCCTGTCATTTGTCCTTTGCGAAAGCCAGTCAGCTTTCAATTCGGTTCGTTTAAAAACAAAATTTTTTGTTGAACCATTTGCCATTGCAGCCTGGACCCGGTGCAAAACAGAGCCCGAAAAACCGATGGCTGTGAATGGAGTAACCTGGACAGCTGTAATGGGGCCGACAATTTGGCTCAGACAGTTCGGGTCAGTGAGATCGGCAATGGTTGCAAAGCGGGTCATGATTTATTTATACCTAAAATTAAAATATTCGTTGCAGGATGATGCTTGATGCTGGCCGCTGGATGCTGACTACTGATTTCAGCTGCTGTATTTTTACCGGTCATCTGGCATCCAATTGCGTCGTCGCTTCCCTTCTGCAATGACTTCATCCAGCATCCTGCATCATTTTCCCGATCTCATAACCTTTCTTCCCGATCTCGTTATTTTCTTTTGAAAATCAGTGGTAAGATTGCAACCTTTTATAAACAAGCGATTGGAATGACAAATAAATCCACCACCCACAATACGATGCGCATCTATCACCGCTATCTTGGGTATTTCCTGGCGGGCATTATGGCAATGTATGCGATCAGCGGTATCGTAATGATATTCAGGGATACAGATTTTTTGAAAAGAAAAAAGCAGGTGGAACAAAAGCTTGCTCCCAACCTGAATGCAGATGATCTGGGAAAGGCATTGCGCATACGTGATCTTAAAATAGAGAAAGAAAATAGTGAGATGGCTTTTTTCAAACAGGGGAACTATAATAAAACGAGTGGCCTGGCTGTATACACCGTCACTTCATTACCGACTATCCTGGATAGACTAACCCGCCTGCATAAAGCAAATACGAAGCAACCCCTTTACTATCTCAACGTATTTTTTGGAGTCTCACTATTGTTTTTCGTGATCTCGTCATTTTGGATGTTTCTACCCAAAACAACCATTTTTCGCAAAGGCTTATATTTTACCTTCGCTGGTTTGCTGCTAACGCTCGTGTTGCTGTTTGTATAAATAGAAGATGATACATTTTCAAATTTTCAAATTTGCATTAGATCGTTGGCATCCCCCCCGTCACCTGCACGGTAGCTCCTGACATATAACTTGATTCATCCGAAGCAAGTAACACGTAGACCGGTGCCAGCTCGGCTGGTTGTCCGGCTCTTTTTAGCGGAGTTTGTTTGCCGAACTCTTTTACTTTTTCCTTTGGAAAACTCCCGGGTATCAATGGAGTCCATATCGGTCCTGGCGCTACACAGTTCACACGGATGCCCTTCTCTCCCCAAAGCTGCGCCAGTGTTGCCGTAAAATTCTGCACAGCGCCTTTTGTAATCGTATAAGGGATTAGTGTCGGCCTCGGGGTATATGCATTTACCGAGCTTGTGTTAATGATACTGCTACCTGGCTTTAAATGTGGTTCGACTGCTTTGCATAGCCAAAACATCGAATGGAGGTTTGTTCTAAATGTATATTCCCATTCTTTCGTGGTTATTTCCTGCAAGGACTCGTGTTCCATTTGGTAAGCCGCATTGTTGACGAGGATATCAATCCCGCCGAACTCTTTAATAGCAGTATCGATTATTTTTTTGCAATGATCTTCTTCGCTGATATCGCCTGGAATCAGGATTGCCTTTTTCCCGGCTTCCCGAACATATTTTTCTGTTTCCTTCGCGTCTTCATCCTCTTCGAGGTAAGAAATCAGGACATCTGCGCCTTCACGGGCAAAAGCTATTGCTACAGCTTTGCCGATACCGGAGTCGGCGCCCGTGATGACTGCTTTCTTTCCCACTAATTTTCCACTTCCTTTATATGTTTTTTCACCATGGTCGGGTTTGGGATGCATGAGTTGTTCGGTCCCCGGCATTTCCTGTTCCTGCTCCGGAAAAGGCGGTGAAGGATATTTCTTTGTAGGATCTTGTAGGGTCTCTTTCTTTTGTTTCGTTGTCGTGCTCATAACTACTGTTTTTGTTATGATGAAAAGCGGCGATTTTCATGCCATGCCGTCACCTGATTACCACAGGCCAATTGTGTAAAGCGAGGATGTTTATAAAAAATCCCGTGAGTATTTTAATAGACAAATAAAATGAAAGAGTAGAATTTTTATACCTAGTTAAGCTGGCCAAATTTCCTGGGTTGAAAAATCAACTTAACAAAAGATCAGTCTTTCTCACTTAGCTCACTGTCCTCCAAAGAAGTTCCTGCAGACAGACTTTCCGCAATGGGCGACTGTGTCATCATGCCAAAATCGAACTGCATATCATTCAATTTGCGGTAAAGCCCGTTATGTTTCATCAATTCGGCATGGGTGCCTGATTCGCTGACAACACCTTTGTCAATCAGCACTATCTTATCTGCATTGCGAATAGTTGAAAGCCGGTGAGCGATAACAAAAGAAGTGCGCCCTTTCATCAAGTTATCCAATGCCTCCTGTACCAGTTGTTCGCTCTCGCTATCCAGGGAGGAGGTTGCTTCGTCCAGGATCAATATTGCAGGGTCTTTCAATATAGCCCGGGCGATAGCAATGCGCTGCCGTTGACCGCCGCTTAGCTTGATACCTCTTTCACCTACGATCGTCTCATATTGCTCGGGGAATTTGCTGACGAATTCATGGGCATTGGCATTCCTTGCTGCCTCAATGATCTCTTCATCGGTAGCATCAGGTTTGCCATACGCAATGTTTTCCTTGATGCTGCCGCCAAACAAGATCACATCCTGGGGCACAAATGCCATTTGTCTTCTCAGTTGTGAAAGGGGAAAACTTTTAGCGGGCCGGTCATCGAAATAAATAATACCTGTTTCGGGTTCATAAAATTGAAGCAGCAATGATGCGATCGTCGATTTGCCGGCACCACTGGGACCAACAATCGCTATTTGTTCTCCATTGCGGGCGGTAAGGGATAGATCTTTCAGTACGGTGATATCTTTGCGACTGGGATAGCTAAATGCCACGTGTTCAAACCGGACATTCCCGTTCAATATATATTGCGGTGATAAAGAAACGGTCTGCAGGTCGACATTCTCACCGTCGCTGCGCAGGATCTCTCGCACACTTTGTGTTGCACCCAGGGTTTTCTGGAGTTGCGAAAACATGTCGGCAAATCCTGCAAATGTGCCGCCAACAAAACCCGAAAAGATCACGAAAGTTATAAGATCACCGATCGACAATTCATTGTTATGGATCATACGTCCTCCATACCAGACCACAAACGCAAGCGTTCCAAATAAAGTAAAGATCATAAATGCAACAAATGCCCCGCGGTACCTTGCGTTTGTAATGGCAGTGCTTACAACATTCTTGAGGCTTTTTAAATAGCGGCTGATCTCATGGTATTCACTTGTGAACGCTTTTACAATAGATATCCCGTGAAAAGTTTCCTGTACAATCGTGCCGCTTTCCGCCAACTGGTCTTGTGCCCGCCGGGACATTTTACGGATACGTTTACCAAATACAACGGCAATAATTCCCAGCAAAGGAACAACAGCCAGCATGATCAACGCCAGTTTAGCGCTGATCAGGAAGATAATGAGAAGGCCGATAATCAGCATAAAAATGCCGCGTAAAAACTCAGCGAGTGTAAATGAAACTGCATCCTGGATCTGTGAAAGATCGGAAGAGATTCGGTTGCTTAATTCACCCACACGTCTTTCGGTAAAAAAACTCAAAGGCATGGTCAATAATTTGCTGTACACATCTTTGCGCATGTCAGCCACTGATTTTTCACCGACAGCTGTCAGCAGATAAACCCGCATAAATGAAAAAAAAGTTTGGGCTGTCAATTGACAGAAAATTAGAAGGAGCGTTGTGTTCAGAGTCCAGTGAATATTTTTCAAAAAATTGAGACCAACCTGTTTGGTCATGTCAGAGCCGGGAAGATTGGCGGCACCGGGTGAAGCCGCATCGATCATTTTCCCAAGGAATAAAGGAAATAAACTCGTCGAGACCGCGGTAAGTGCAATGAATGCCAGGCCCAGAATAAATTTTCCACGATGAGGCTTGAGATACCTGAACAATACAAGCGCCTGCCGCAAGTTTTCACGGTTGATCTTTGCCTTGGTTGATTTGCTTTCTTTTAAAATAGGTAAATGATGCTGTACCTGTGCCATGGTAGTTAAAGAAATTTCATGCTACGCCGCAACGCCGCTACGAGGTGTAACCCTGGTTTCAAGACGCTGTAACGTAAGATTAGATTTTGGAAAATTTCAGTTGTTGCAAGTTAACTATTATGTCTCTCAGGGACTGGATGGCCTCATCTTATTTCCGTCAACTGCAGGAATGAGCGAGTGAATGGACGTTTATCCCGGTAAATCGAGAAGTTCAGAGCATCGACAACTTAAAATATCCAAGGTGTAATTCGTCTTCGAAAGTAGAATCAACAGGAGATACAAGCAGGCGATACTGCTCTTTTGCCTCCCGGGGAAGAATATCCATTATTTCATATACATCGTCTACATCTACACCGTATTTGTCGTCAATATGTGAATTGGCGCCCTCGAAGCCAGTATCCCGGAAAAATGCGGTCTGTTTGGCTGTGCTGATCGCCTCTGCTTTACTCGGGGCTGCAATCACCATTTTATAATGAAATTCTTCAAATTCATTTTGTTTATAGCCGCCAAGGTTGATGAAAAAAAGCCTGATCGGAGTACTGTTCGGCCCGACTTCCTTTGGCACGACCTCTATATTATAACCGCTGACCCGCGTGATGGTCCGCCATGCATCTACATGCAATCGGTTCTCGCCAGGCCAGAATGATGTCATTTGTGGAACCAGGTCCCTGGTACACTCGCCAATCCCAAAAAATACATCGTGCTGTTCAATATTGCGTTCAGGTGGCGTGCAGCCGATCAATAGCATAAAGAGTTTAGGCATGATAGCGCTAAGATACAGAGACCGTTCATACGGGTCATACTAGTCACACACGTCATATAAGTCAAATTGCCCACATAGGTTCCTACGTAAAAATTAATTGACCTATATGACTTATCTGACCCATTTGACCTACATGACTTTTTCTAAATTCGGCAGCAAATTTGAACTACTAAGAAAAAACATTCTGAAAAATGCACAGGCGTTCACCCTCTCTCGTATTTTGTATAATTATGGACCTGATCGGGTATGCAACTTATGCTATTCCTTTTTTTGGTGAGATCGGGGATATTTTTTGGGCGCCTCTTTCAGCGATCATCTTCTATGCCAGTTTCGGCGGATGGAAGGGTGTATTGGGTGGCATCGGGAACTTTATTGAAGAAATATTACCGGGTACTGATTTTATTCCCAGTTTCACTATCATGTGGTTCATCCAGCGACATAAAAATAAAAACATCAATAGCACTGCCAGGCTGTCAAAATGAATTCACCGGTTCACAGCTTAAACAGCCAGCAATATTTCATCAAAGTAAACGCATTATTTTACCCCCTTATCCGGGTCCCAGTTTCCCTGTAGTTTACGTATGTAAATGATCTGGCCGGTATGATACGCATTATGCGTTCCCACATGCGCAATGGTGGAATACCAGGATTGTAATTTGCTATGATCCGATTCTTCGACCGCTTTTTCCAGGGCCGTTAAAACACTGTCTAATCTTTGTACAGTTGCTTTCCAGTTCCTGGTATTAAAACTATTAAAAGTTTCATCATTGTTTCCGTCAAAGGGTGGTTGCGGCAGGTTTTTGAATTTGTTGAGCAACTGCAGGTTCCAGAAAAGAAGATGATTGGCCAGCTGGCCAATTGAATGATTGCCTTTTCCATCAGTCCACGACGCCTGTTCGGGCGTAAGGCCCTCAAGAGCGATATTAACGGGAACAAACCAATCTTTTACATTATGCGACAACCGCAACTGTTCTAGCAAAATACTTTTTAGCGTCGGCGTTTTAGATTGTTGCGCAGCAGCTGACAGGATCATGCTGGCGCTGATCGTTATAAGAAATATTTTTTTCATGTAGTCTTGGTTTAAATGAGAAAAAAGGTTTAGCTAAAGTTATCGAGTAATTTCCCCAGGCCGCAACCGCTGGTCACAAATGCCGGTGAATGGCGGATACTCCCGGTGATCGTCCTCCAATATACCCCGGCATTGCAGCTATGCGGGCTAATTTTACAAATAAATCCACCAATTGGTTATACCTGAAAAAGACCCTCTATGAAGGCAGCAACAGAAAGAAAGATCATTCGCTGGCTGCATATCGTTGCCAGCATTCCCATTATAGGATATATCTACGGTCCTGTAAAAGACATCCCCAACGCGGTTATGATGATAAAATGGGTACTGTTTCCACTCATCGTATTTTCCGGGCTTTGGCTATGGAAAGGCCATTGGGTCCGGAAGAAACTGAGGCAGGTCAAAAGTCAAAAGTCAAACGTGAAGAACCCTCGTGCACAATGATTAAGTAGTTGATTGGTTCATTCATATTGTCCCCCTAACAAACCAATCAACTAATTAACTAATCAACTAGTATGTTTGTCTATATTTATAGCAAAATATTCCGATGCAGTCCCGTCATAAAAATTTCATAGCTTTTTTTGCATCACTGCTTTTCCCTTTCATCGTTTTTTGCCAGGTAGAGAAAGCGGAAGCTGAAATTCGCGATATCATGGAGCAGCATGAAGCAGCTGGGCTTTCAGTAGCTGTTGTCAAAAACAATAGTATCATCTACACACATTCCTTTGGAATGAAGGACCTGGAAAGCAACCAGCCACTTACTGATGATTGCATTTTTAGGATCGCTTCAATTTCCAAATCATTTTCGGCCACATCCATCATGCAACTTGTGCAGCGAAAAAAATTGTCGCTTGATGACGACATGAGTAACCTCATGGGTTTCCCTGTCCGGCACCCTAAATATCCTCAAACGATCATCACGTTACGAATGGTGCTGTCACATCGTTCCGGCATCAACGACAGCCAGGGCTACTTTACGCTTGACGTAATTAATCCCGCTAAAAATCCCGACTGGGCCAAATGTTATAATGATTATGAGCCGGGTACCGGCTATATGTACTGTAATCTCAATTTTAATATGGTAGGCACCATTATCGAAAAAGTTTCAGGTGAGCGTTTTGACCAGTATGTAAAGCATCATATTCTTGATCCAATCGGAGTGTATGGCGGCTATTGCGTGGATTTATTGGACAGTTCGCGGTTTGTAACCCTGTATGAATATGATGATTCGTTGAAAAAATTGATAGCTTCTCCAGGGGCATATAACCCACGGCGCGCCGAAATTGCTGGCTATGTAATGGGATATAGCACGCCGGTTTTTTCGCCTACTGGGGGGATGAAGATATCGGCTACCGACCTGGCGAAATATATGATCATGCATATGAACTATGGGAATTATAATGGGAAGAGGATCATAAAAAAGAAAAGCGCTAAAAAAATGCAGGCAGTTTATTCAGATAGCGAGGGCTATGGTTTCGCCATCATGACATCCGCTAATCTTATTCCCGGTAAAATCATGAAAGGCCACACGGGTTCCGCTTACGGGCTTTATAGCGCCATGTTTTTCGAACCAAAGGAGAAATTTGGGATTGTCGTCATTACCAGCGGCTGCCATGCGGGCTATACCGATGGATTTAATGATGTGATCAAAAAAACGGTGAATTGCCTGTATAATGATCTTATTATAACAGGGAAAAAATAATTGTGAAAAAGGCGGATCTATATGAAAAATAAAAGGAGCTCACTGAGCTCCTTTTATTGGTTTATTCCATTTTCATAAATAAGGATTAACGATTCCTGGTTTCACGGCCCCTTTCATCGAGGTATAGCAACCTGTTATTACCCAGGCGTATTTGGAAATAAAACCTTCCACCAGGTCTTTCGACCCTGTAAGCTGAATAATTTTCAGTGCGATATCTGGACCTTATTCTGTTCCTGACGCGATCGGGAAGGTCATTACGATCCCATTGAGTTTGTGAATACACACGACGTCCATACCTGTCATAATAAACATGTACCTCGCGGTTATTATGATCCCTGTCATAATATTTTGTATGCCACTGGTTATTTCTATATTCCCAGGCATCATTGTCCCTGTTGGGATAATCACGTTGCCATGAACGTTGAACAGAAGATGGGGGATACCGACGAGTATTAGTTTGTGCAAATAAGGTCATACCTGCCGCACAAAACAAGGCTATTAAGAATGTCTTTTTCATATCTATAATGTTTTATGTGATAAATAAAACAACTATTGCGCCATGATCGATTGAGTACATTCATGGCATTCTTAACAAAACTGTTGATGAAAAAGGAATAAAAAGGGAACAATCTCTACACGATCATGCACTGATAAAAAATAAATGTTTTATGTGTGGGGTTGTGTAGAAAAACTTATACTGATCTATTGATTTAAATAAAAAGCTCCCGAGGGGGGAGCTTTTTATTTTTAGAAATTAATTGCTTATCTCCAGTATCCAGGACGCCAGTAATATCCTCTGCGAGTATATACCCATCTGCCGGGTACCCACATTCCCTGGCTACGTCTTACCCAATGTCCCCGAACTTCTACATAACGGCCATGTCTCCACTGCCATTCAGGGCCCATCCAAACCGCATCGCGGTAAGGGCGCGGACCATGGGAGTTAAAAGAAATATTTACATTGAACCCTGGCTTTCTTCTTACATATTGTGCATCTGCCTTTAGTGTCGAAAGGCCCAACAGCACAATCATTCCAAAAAAAATCTTTTTCATAAAATAAAATTTTGACTGAAATAATATTACTCCATAAATGGTTAAACAAACCTAATGCCGGTGATTGTATGACCATAGTAGGCCACAGGGGTTTAGTGATGACGCAATTTTGCCTCTAAATTGTCGCGATCAGCACCGCTTAGAAATGGCTTATTCTAATAGCTTTATAACATTGTTGATATTCTTTTAACGGTTTATTTAAATAGTAAAAAAATCTATGTTATTACAAAACAGGAATGCAGTTATCTATGGTGCAGGTGGTTCCCTGGGAGGCGAAATTGCCCGCAGTTTAGCCAAAGAAGGCGCAACGATCTTTGCAGCCGGCAATAGGCTGGAACCCGTAGAAAAAATTGCAGAAGAGATAATTAATGCTGGTGGAAGGGCTGAAGCGATGAAAGTCGACGCACTGAATATAAAAGAGGTAAATAATTTTGTTGATTTCATTATAAAGAAAGCCGGTGGCATAGACATTTCATTCAATCTTATTAGCCTTAAAGATCTCCAGGGTGTTCCGTTGGTTGAGATGGCGCCGGATGATTTTACCCGGCCATTGCAAAGAGCGATCGAAAGTCATTTTATTACTGGTACTTCTGCCGGTAGAGTAATGATAAAGCAGCGATCAGGAGTGATACTTTCATTAACTGCCACACCAGGTGGTATCAGTTATCCTAATTCAGGTGGTTTTGGTCCTGCCTGTAAATTCATTGAAAGCTTTTCAGCGCAACTGGCTTCCGAGTTGGGACCTCATGGCATAAGAGTGGTGAATATAAGATCGGCTGGTTCACCTGACTCGCAGGTTTTCAAAGAAGCAATCGACCAGGGAGGGGCAAAAGTCCAGGAGTTTATTAAGAAGATCGAGGACGATACAATGCTGAAGAGAATGCCGTTGATGAAAGATATAGCGAACACGGCAGTATTTCTTGCCGGCGATGGTGCTGCGGGAATAACCGGCGTGACGGTTGATGTGACATGTGGCACTACGTCTGCGTTAAATTACAAACTGACGCCGATAGCTTTTATCAGGAAGCCCCACTAAGACTATATCATTCAATCATGAATGTGTCTTGAAATGATATCCTGTACTTTTTGCCTGAGGGCATCGGGGCAATTGGTATTAAAAAGTACGTGCGGTGGGTTGGTTTCAAAGCGATAGCATTGGCTTGGTTTAAGCCGGATGCCATCTGCTTCCACAAGATCGCGGTCGAGTTGCATCAACTCAGCTTTTATTTTTTCCAGCTCGAATTTGTCCATTCCTTGTCGATAATCCACACGGTCTTTGTTCATGATGTTGTTTATATAAGACTTGCAGAAAATATGCCACTAAAAGCATATTTATCATTATTAACTTGTCCTGATTGCCATCGGGATTAATTTTTTTCATAAGGGAAAGGAGTAATATAGGGTTCTCTTTTTACTTTTTGTCTTGACACAAAAAGTAACAAAAAAGTCAAGCCGATTTGAAATATTAGTTCCTATGTCCGCGCAGTCTCGCTGCAAATCGGCCTTAGAACACTCCGTTATTTGTGGTGTTTACAGAAGTTAGGGTTTCCTGCGTGCTAATGGGCGCTCAAGAAGGCGCTGATTTTTCGCTTGTCTTCTTCAAAGCAGTCAGTGTTTTTTTACCAGGCGAAAAAGAGGCGCTTGACCTCAAAGGCTGACTACAATAGGTTTAATTAAAGTGATAGGTCAAGCGCCTTCCCGCAAGTTAGCGGGACAGCGCCTCCCGGGTAGTCGCATTGCACGCATCGAGGACTTCGTTTACTTCGCAGTAATCTTTTTTACCTCCGGCGCAACTTTAGTCCCTAACAACTCCATTGAATGTAATACTTTATCATGCGGCATTGCACCCAAACTCATTTGCGCGAGGAAACGCGTATGACCAAACAATTCATGTTCATATAATATTTTATCGATCACCTGTTGAGGACTACCTACTAATAAGGCTCCTTTGAGATCAGTTGATGCATCAAAATCCTTTCTTGTACCCGGAGGCCATCCACGTTCCCTGCCGATTCGATTCATTACTTCCGAGTAAGGAGGATAGAATTCATCCCTTGCCTGCTGCGCGTCGTCGGCAATATAAGTATGTGAGTTAATACCCAGTTGAAGCTGGCTGAGTTCATGCCCCGCTTTTTTATAGACATCGCGGTAAAGCTGTACGTAAGGTGCAAATCTTGCCGGCAATCCGCCGATGATCGCGAGAGCCATCGGCAATCCATATTCTGCCGCACGTACTACCGATTCAGGAGTACCGCCGACACCGACCCAGACAGGTAATTTTTTTTGATAAGGTCTTGGATAAACTCCACGCTTATTAATAGTTTGTGTCAGGGTGCCTTTCCAGTCGATTATTTCTGCTTGATTTAATTTCAAAAGCATTTCCAGTTTTTCGGTGAATAAGGCATCATACTTATCAAGATCATAACCAAACAAAGGAAAAGATTCGATAAATGAACCGCGACCGGCCATGATCTCTGCGCGGCCGCCTGATAATAGATCCACTTCGGCGAATTGCTGGAATACCCGGACCGGATCATCAGAGCTCAATACGGTGACGGCACTGGACAACTTTATGTTCTTTGTTTTTACAGCGGCTGCTCCAAGTACAACAGCCGGTGATGAAACCAGGTAATCGGGACGATGATGTTCGCCAACTGCAAATACATCCAGTCCCAATTGGTCTGCCAGCTCAATTTCTTCGAGCAGGTTGATCATCCGCTGGCGCGGGCTGATAGTTTCCTTAGTGGTCGGATGAGTTCCGAGATCCGCGAAAGTATAAACTCCGATTTCCATGGGCGTCAAAGTTAACTCAAAGAGAAAAGCGGAGAAAGAGAGCGATGGTTCTATGATATGTTTTTCCTCGCTCCCGCTCTGGTTCTCGCTCTATTTTACTCCGAGTTCTCTCTTTATTCGCATGGCTTCCTTTGCATGTTGTAGCCCGGCGATAAGCAGGTAAATAACTATTGCCCGCACAAGCCAGCCCATAATAGCGCCGCGGCCTCCGGTAATAGCTATTGTATAGATCCATTCCCCGAAAAATACGACCGCTGCAATAATTATCGCCGTCAATGGTTCTTTATTCGCTAAAAAACCTAAGCCCGTAAGTATTACAGGTATTGCTGACACCGCAAGGACCGTTATGAGGTTAAAAGCGCTTAACATAGCAAGTCCGAGAAAACCACTTACCAGCAAAATGGCTGCGGCAATAAAAAGGTTATTGCGTGTTTTATGGATCTCTATGGCCAAAACTTCTTTCTGCGTCTCACTATAATTCTCATAATAACCCGACACTTCACTGTCTGGTTGTTGAGTGGTGTTGCCGTTTTCTATCATGATGGAAGGTTTTACACAATATAATAAAAAGCCGTTCCGGAAGGAACGGCTTTAAAAGAATTGCAATAATTGATGATCGCAGGCAATATCGACTGAAGATGTCCGTATCAGAACCCTCTCTGCGGGACTTCGAGCTTTAGATCTCTCTTCAGCATCGCATCCCTGTTGGCCATTTCCCAGGCTGTATAAAAAACAAGTTGTGCTCTTTTTGCCATCAGGTTATAATTGATCTTATCAGGTGTATCAGTTGGACGGTGATAGTCGCCTCCCAGCATCCCATCATAATAGAAAATGATAGGAACGCCTTTTTGCGCGAAATTGTAATGGTCACTGCGGAAATAAATGCGCTGCCTGTCATTCGGATCATTGAATTTATAATCTAATTCCATCTTTGTATACTTCTTATTGATCGACTCACTAATTACCTTAAGATCGGTGCTTATTTTATCGTCGCCCACCACGTACACATAATTAGAAGAATCGCCCTGGTGACGGCTTGTGTCCACACGTCCAATCATATCTATGTTCAGATCAACTGTTGTTTTGTCCAGTGGAAATACGGGGTGGTTGGTATAGTAAGCCGATCCCCATAGTCCTTTTTCTTCACCACTCACTGTCATGAACACCATTGTTCTTCTCGGACCCTTGCCAGCTTGTTTGGCCTTTACGAACGCTTCTGCAATTTCCAAAACGCCTACAGTTCCTGAGCCGTCATCGTCGGCGCCATAATAAATAACAGTATCACGTTTACCCAAATGATCATAATGTCCCGTTACAAAAACATATTCGTCTTTCAGGTCAGTGCCTTCCAATACTCCGAGCACATCACTGCTTTGAAGATTGGTAGTAGCCTTATTAAAAGCCAATGTAAGATCAGCGGGATAGGTTTTAGGAGGAATAGCACCCGCTTTTGCCTTGGCATAATCATCACCCATGATCGCTTCTGCGACTTTTTCCGAAACCTGGAATTGATTGGGCCGAACCACCTTCTGGAAAGCGTTTACATACATGTTACCTTTGGGGTTGGTTTTAGTCGATCGTGGGAAATTAGCCCCAATCACCAGCACCGCAACTGCCCCATTTTTTTGAGCCGCATCCAGTCTTGCAAACGGGTTGGTAAAATTGCCTCGACCCTGTTGTACCTGTGCAGGGAGCATCAATACGGCTTTGCCACGCACATCAAGTCCTTTATAATCATCGTGCAGTGAGTCTACCAGGCCATTGCCTACAAATACGATTTCACCAAAACGATAGGTGGCGGTGCTGGTCTGACCGATGCTCAATGAAAAATCCTTGTCCAGTTCAAAAATTTTTCCGTTGACGTCGATAGAAGCGCTAAGAAGTGAATCCTGGTAAACGCCATAGGGCAGTTGATAGCTGCCATTATTACCAGGTGTCAGTCCAAGAGATCTGAACTGGCTTTCAATATAAGCCGCAGCTTTTTTCTGTCCAGGCGTAGCAGTTTCCCTGCCCTCCATTTCTTTGGAAGCAACAATGTAGAGATGCTTTTTCATGTCATCCGGCGTGATGGATTTGGCGAAGGTTGTGGGGTCATTTTTTTTCTGTGCTGAGGCGATCAGAACGGGCAATAAAAGAACGATAGCGAATAGCTTTTTCATGTGCATGTTTTTTGGAAAAAATAAAAATCCCGCCTAATTAAGTAGTGGCCAAGTTTGAAGTTTATTTCACGCAATGCGACGCAAAGATTAACAGCTGATTTCGTGGCATCGTAGTCCCGCCATTTGGCGGGATAGCGTGAGCAATTATTTCCAAATTAGACACTTCCGCTAATTGCGGGAATGTCAAACTTAGTGCAAAAAAAGTTTGGGATAATAATCGATTGATGAATGGTTTCGATCAAACGCAGGCGATCTTGTTGACCCTTGTCGCATGCCGGCCGCCCTCGAAGGCCGTATTCATAAATATGTTCACCATTTTTTCGGCATCACCCTCTCTTACAAAACGTGCGGGAATGCAAATGACATTAGCATCATTGTGTTGGCGGGCGAGTTTTGCCAATTCTTCCCCCCAACATACAGCTGCCCGGATACCCTGGTGTTTATTGGCAGTGATCGCCACGCCATTGGCGCTACCGCAAATCAATATCCCGAAGGAAGCTTCTTTTTTTTCCACCGATTGGGCGACCGGGTGAGCAAAATCGGCATAGTCGGCAGACTCTTTTGAATGAGTGCCGAAATCAGTAAACGGATAACCTTTTCCTTCCAGGAAGGAAATTAGATCTTCTTTATAGTCAAAGCCGGCATGATCACTACCAATCGCAATGGGCTTGTTTAAGTTAAATGGACTATTCATAAGAGAAAATTTGAAATATGAATAAGGCTCATGACAAAGGTAACCGATTCATAATTGATGAGCCTATGAAAAAATCCGAAGCCGGACAAAGCTCGGAATCCGAAAAAAGACCCTATAACAGCGAAAGACTTTTTTTAATTCGAACGGTTTCGAATTTCGTATTCAGGATTCGTGCTTTTTATTTCCTGCATTTAGCTCCATTCCTTCATTTCCTTATCCTGTGCCCTGTTGATACGCGAAGCGATGATAATGCTTGCTTCATATAAAGCATATAGCGGGATTGTCACAATGGTAAGACTGAATGGGTCCGTGGACGGAGTGATAATGGCCGCAGCGATAAGAATTAATACAAAAGCGTGACGGCGGTATTTTTTAAGGAACCTGCCTGTAACAATGCCGATCCTCGCCAAAACCATCATCAGCAGTGGCAACTGGAATAATACCCCAATACCGACAGTTGTATATATAAGATTTTCGACATAATCGGAAAAGGTTGGTTTTATTTCGATCAGTGGGCTCAATGAGTAAGAAAAATAGAAATTCACCATAAAAGGGGTGAGAATAAAATAGCCAAAAGCCACTCCGAGGAAAAACAAGAAAGAGACCCAAAAGATCACACCCCTGGTCTTCTTAAGCTCTTTTTCTGATAAAGCAGGCCTTACAAATTTCCAGAACTCCCAGAAGATATAAGGGAATGCAATGATAAAGCCGCCTACAAAAGCAACGGTAAAGGAAGAAATGAACTGACCGGTCATTTCGGTGCTTATAAAGCTCACTTTCACACCTTGCATACACAATGTATTGCCCAACCGGAGAGCATGGCCAGCCTGGCAAAACCATTTATAGGAAACAAAATCGTCGTGAGCGGGAGCCAGCAAGACACTGTCAACGACCTCCCGTACATAAATATAGACAACGATGGCGCCTATCAGTATTGCTACTACCGACCTTATCAGGTGCCAACGCAATTCTTCCAGGTGATCAATAAACGACATCTCCGCATTCGGGTCCTTCTTTCGCTTACTAAGAAAATCGAGTAACGCCATGGTTTTACTAAAGTGCGGCAAAGATAGTGAGCAGACAGACGTCAAAAGAGAAAAGTCAAAAGTGAAATGTCAGACGTCAGACGTGAAACTCAAAAACTGGGGCTGACATCTCACATCTCACCTACTTTAGTTTCTTCATCTTCACCATTTCTATCCGTGTGTCGCTTACATTAATTATGTCAAATTCGTAATCCTCTATGAAAATCCTCTCCTTTTGACGGGGAATCGTTTCGTGATAATTGATAATGTAACCGGAAAGGGTTTCCGATTCGTTCTCCGGGAATTTGAAGCCGTATTTTTCTTCGAGATAATCCAGTTCAAGCCTGCCTGACAAAATATATTCGTTCTCCGAGATCTGCTTCTCCACGAATTCTTCGGTATCATATTCATCCTGTATTTCCCCGAACAACTCTTCCAGTACGTCTTCCATTGTGATGATGCCGGCTGTACCGCCAAACTCGTCTACCACCCAGGCAATGCTTTTTCTTTCTTTGCTGAACTTGGTGATCAGGTCTGCGGCACTCATACTTTCAGGCACTGCAGGGATAGGTAGCAGGATATCTCTAAGATTGGCCGGTTTCTTAAAAAGATCCAGTTGGTGGACGTAGCCGATGATATGATCGATATTATTTTCAAAAACAAGAAGCTTGCTTAGTTTAGTCTCAACAAATCGCGCTTTTACCTCCTGGATCGAAGAATTGGCATTGATACCAATGATCTCTTTCCGTGGTACCAGGCACTGGCGGATCTTCACCCTGGGCAGTTCTTGCGCATTTTCCAGCAACTGTGTATTGCGCTCCTGTTTTTCTTCATCAATGTCCTGTTGAAACAGGTTTTTAAGATCACTTCGCTTGAAAGGGTCCTTTAATTTATCTACCCTGACATTAAACACGTATTTCAGTATCCATTCCGCGAGATTGATAAGCCCATTGGCAATGGGTACGAACATCTGGTAAAAAAAATCCGTAACGCGGGCAAGACCACTGAGCAGGCTTACACTCCTGGCCCTGAAAATAGCTCTTGGAATAAACTCTGCAAATACCAGCACAACGAAGGTGGCCAGTATGATTTCGATAATAATGTGGGCTGAAGCGGGGATACTGACTTTTGAATTCAGGTAAACCCAGACCGGCTGCATGACATTGTCAACCTGCAGGCTGAAGAAAACCAGGAAAATCGTAAAACCTGTGAGCGTAACTCCGAGGAAACTGGCTGGCGAATCAACAAACTTGGCCAGTAAATGCGCTGTGGTGCCTCCCTGTTTTTTCTTTAATTCAATATTCAGGCGATTGGCGCTGTAAAAAGCCATTTCAATGCCAGCGAAAAAAAACATCAGCAATAACGTAAGCACAAACCCAATAATGGTTCTCCATTCTGTCATACATTGTAAAGATAGTAAGAGTTCAGTTGCTGGATGCCCTCATTGCGAGCGGAGCGAAGCAACTGGATACTTAATAGTCCCGTTGTGACCTATATCGGTAGCAACATGCATAATGTTACCACTCGCTCCGTGCGCCTACGCTGACAGCCGTCGGCCTGAGCCTTTGGCGTCGGCACGAAGCTTCGGCGCAAGCGTAAGATGCGAAATATAAACCTAAGAACAAAGATGCTGGATGACAGATGCAGATGTACCAGAATCCAATATCCAGCATCTAGCATCATTCACGTCATTGCGAGGAGCGAGGCGACGAAGCAATTTCCAGGAACTCCTGTACAATGGTCTCCGCTTCGGCACACGCTCTTTTAAAATCATCATTGAGTATGCATTTGTCGAAATGGTCTTTAAAAGAAAGCTCATACGCCGCTTTATTGACCCTTGCCTGCAGCGACTCGGCTGTTTCCGTACCTCTTGATTCCAGCCTTTTTTTCAATTCTTCGATGGAAGGGGGTTCGATAAATAAGGTAAGCAACGATTTTGGATATTGCTGTTGTACATGAATAGCTCCCTTGACATCAATATCCAGCAGTGGCACCTGGTTATTGTTCCAGATACGCTGCAATTCGCTTTTTAATGTACCATAATATTTTCCCTCATACACCATTTCCCATTCAGCAAATTCTTTTTTCTTGATCCTGGCTTTGAATTCTTCCAGCGGTATAAAATAATAATCAACACCATTGGTTTCATAATTTCTCGGCTCCCGGGTAGCGGCAGAAATAGAAAATGCCAGTTGCGGAAATGTTTTGAGGAGGTGCCGGGTGATAGATGTTTTACCGGCGCCAGAGGGAGCAGTGATTACAATCAGTTTATTGTACAAAGCCATGTGCAAAGAAAAGGAATGCAGGGGACAATCTTTTCTTTCCTCCCACTCATAACAAAAAAATGCTGTTGTTATACCTGTACGATCTGGATATTGTTTCCGCAGGTGTCATCAAATACTGCAAGAGTAGCAGGTCCCATCTTTGTGGGCTTCATGCTAAAGACAACTCCAAGACCTGATAAACGTTCATATTCTTTTTGAACATCATCCACGTTGAAAGCCGTGTAAGGTATACCTGCTTCAAACAAGGCTTTTTGAAATATCCTGGCTGGTTCAAAAGCCATAGGTTCCAGCAATAGTTCGACCCCGTCTGGTTGTTCGCCGGCAACAACGGTGAGCCATTTATGGTCACCCAAAGGGATTTCTGTTTTTTTTACGAAGCCCAATACTTCAGTGTAAAATTTCAATGCTATTTCCTGGTCTTTGACCAATAAGCTCGTGACTTTGATCCTCATTATTATGAATTAATGAGCCAAAGTTCAGGCTTGTCGGATTATTGGCCGTATCGGATATTGCTTTTTTGAAGAGATGACACGGATATGCAGACAATTGAGGAGGAGTTAGGTGCAGGGATGCTAGATGACTGATGCGAGACAATGGGTACTAGATATCAGCTGCAGATATCAGTAGGTTGTATCCGGCATGCAACATCAGTATCCGGCATCTATAGTTTTGATCGCTTTTGATAAAATGAAGGTGCGAGACGCGTTGATTTTTTAAAAAGTGCTTTAAATGAACTTACACTTTCAAAGCCGGTCAAAAAACAAGTGTCGGCAACTGAAAACCCCGATCGAAGAAACTCTTTGGCTTTTTCAATCCTTATTTCGGTGAGGTGTTGGTGAGGTGTCCGGCCATAAAGGGATTTGAACAGGCGGAGAAAATGAAATTTTGAAATGCAGGCTTCAGTGGCAATAGCATCCAGGTTGATCCTGTTTGAAAAGTTTTCATCAATGAATCTTTTAGCGTTGATGATCTTTTCGCACAAATGATCTTTCAGCAGAAATTTGTTTTTGAGAGATAATATTTGTTGGTGATAAAACGTCATCCACAACTTCTTTTCAATATTTATAGATAATGATCATCTCCTTACTTTTAGCTTCGTTGTGAACGGCAAGTGCCCTGGCCTTAAGATTGAATCGGGCGCATTCTGGCAAATGACGCTTAGCAGGAACAGGATTTTGTCTTTTTCATCGTTCCTATACACGATTGATTGTGGCTCCCAACTTTTTTAGTCTTCCATCAATGTCCTGGTAGCCGCGGTCTATTTGTTCAATATTCTGGATAATACTTTTTCCATCGGCGCTTAAAGCAGCGATCAGCAACGCCACGCCGGCACGTATATCAGGACTGCTCATTGTAATTCCCCGTAGGGCCTGCTCCCTATCCAAACCGATAACGACTGCACGATGCGGATCACACAAAACAATTCTTGCACCCATATCGATCAGCTTGTCGACAAAGAACAAGCGGCTTTCGAACATTTTCTGGTGAATGAGTACAGATCCTTTTGCCTGGATGGCGGTTACAAGTACTATGCTCAACAGGTCAGGTGTAAAACCAGGCCAGGGATGATCATAAATGGTAAGCACGGATCCGTCTAAAAATGTTTGGATCTCATAACTGTCCTGCGAGGGAATATGAATATCGTCAGCCGCCATGTTCATTCTTATTCCGAGTTGCCGGAATTTTTCGGGAATAACTCCGAGATGTTCAATGCCCGCGCCTTTGATCGTGATATCGCTTTGCGTCATAGCAGCCAAACCAATGAATGAGCCAACTTCGATCATGTCCGGCAGCATGCGATGTTCGGTCCCGGCCAGGTAGCTGACGCCTTCTATCGTTATCATGTTGCTGCCAATGCCGCTGATCTTTGCGCCCATGCGGTTGAGCATTTTGCAAAGCTGCTGCACATACGGTTCACAGGCGGCATTATAAATCGTGGTAGGACCTTTTGCCATTACAGCTGCCATGATGATATTGGCAGTGCCGGTAACAGACGGCTCATCGAGCAACATGTTATTTCCTTTCAGGTTGGGTGCTTCCAGGTGAAAGAATCCATCCTCGGCATGATAATTAAATGTAGCATTCAGTTTTTCAAAACCGATAATATGCGTATCAAGTCTTCTCCTGCCAATCTTATCGCCACCCGGTTTTGGGATAAACGCCTTCCGGAATCTTGAAAGCAGGGGACCTGCCAGCATTACGGAACCTCTAAGCCTTCCGCTTTTTTTCTTGTACGCGTCGCTGTGGAGATAATCAATATTTACATTGTCAGCCTGGAAAATGCAGGTATCTCTTTGAGGTCTTTCAATCTTTACGTTCATTTCCTGCAGCAATTCAATCAGCAGGTTAACATCGAGAATGTCAGGGATGTTCGTAACGGTAACTTTTTCCGGGGTCAGCAATACAGCGCTGATTATTTGCAGGGCTTCGTTCTTGGCGCCTTGCGGGATGATTTCTCCGCTCAATTTATTACCGCCGGTTACTTCGAAGGAATACATGAAAAATTATGACTGTTGGTTAATCAGGTAATAGGAAGATGCAAGATAATTTTTTAGAGTGAGAACAAGTTATTCCATAAAAAAAGAAAGGTTGACAGAATCGTCAACCTTTCTTTTAAAACTTATTACTTACAACCTGCCTGTCGGCAGGCTTAATACCTCTTCTTCTTAAACCCACCGCCGCCGCCCCGGTCACGATCGCGGTTATCATTTCGTCTTCCGCCTCCGCCACCAGAGTTGTTTCGGTGCTGGAATTTCTGTCGAGGTTTGCCATAACCACCCCTGTCGCGGTCGCGGTTGTCCTGCGGCCTAAATGCTTTTACATATGGTGTATTGGTAAATGTAAGCTGTCCATTGGTTATTCCTGAAAGCTCGCTTTGAATCGCGTCGTCATGTACTATTTCTTTGTGCCAGTTGTTATAGGCTAGTTTCATGTAGTAAGCAACTGCATTTGCAAATCCAAGACGTTTGTCAGGATCCTCCTCTGCCAGTGCTTTTTTGATAACGATCTCCAGGTTTTTACCCAGGTG
>Ga0066652_100000260_pt1 | contig 26967 bp, 22 predicted proteins | sample GraSoiAngelo_101_FD_71413 | JGI IMG/M metagenome (GOLD analysis project Ga0066652, IMG submission 71413) | Grasslands soil microbial communities from the Angelo Coastal Reserve, California, USA - 14_0903_02_30cm | ecosystem: Environmental > Terrestrial > Soil > Grasslands | place: USA... | reverse complement strand
TGTCATTAAGCTCCAGTCATGCAAAGATGACTTGATCAGTAAACAAGCAGATAGCCTAAAGACATTATACAGCAAAGATGGTTTCTCTTTATTAAAAGAAGCTTCGATCACTATGGAAAGCCAGTATGAAATGCCGGTGATCGTCCCGCTTAATAAAGGCAGCCTGTACCAATTTGTTTTTATCGGTGACTATACTTCTCGTTTATACGAAGTAAGAATGTACGATTGGGAAGAAAACCAGGTAGCGTTCCAGCAAAAAAGGTGGGGCGATGTGGATGGAAATATTATTTCTTTCTACTACGTCCCGGGGCGCACCGAATTTCATATGATGAAACCAGTACAGGTTAATAAAACAAAGAAGAAAGGACTCTGCGGTTATGTAATGTTATTTAAAAAAACGGACACTCCCGGTAATGCTAATGCATCAGCAGGTACCAATGTAATAACAGCGACTGACGGCACCTAGCATCGCAGGGATCCAATAAAAAAACCTGTATGAACAGGTCCATACAGGTTGACGTAGCAAAGCAAAGCAAACTTATACGGCCGGGACCATAACAGTAGCCTTAAACGTTTCAATTACTTTTTTTATATCCTCCGAGTTCATTGGTATGTACAGCGGGAGTATGATGCTGTTATCGCAGGCGTTTTCTGAAACAGGCAACACAACATCGGCGTATTCATTCTTATAAGCCGTTTCGCGATGGGTTGTCATAATACCTCTTCTCGTTGAAATACCGGCATCAAGCATCTTCTGCATAAGATCGTTTCGGCCGATAGGACAATTCTCTTTAAGGTAAATACTATAAGACTGGTAATTGCTGAAATAACCTTCTTCTTCAACGGGTAACCGTATGAAATCAATATCCGCGAAGGCCTCGTTGTATTGTTTGGCTATCTTCCTCCTTTCCGCTACAATCCAGTCGAGTTTTTCCAGCTGCTTGATCCCCACGGAAGCCTGGATGTCGGTCATGCGGTAATTGTAGCCTACCTCGACATGATCTTCAAAGATCAGTTTGGAAGACTCATGACGCACGCGGTCATTCACCGACATCCCATGTTGTCTGAGTAATTTCATTCTTTGATAGTAGTCTTCACGGTTGGTAGTGATGAATCCACCGTCGCCGGTGGAGATCACTTTACGCGGATGCAGGGAGAAACAAACAAGTTCGGAATGGCTTCCGATCTTTTTAGTTTGGTAAGCTGATCCTGCTGCACACGCGGCATCTTCGATCAGTTTTAGGTTATATGTATCTGCCAGTCGTTCAAAAGCATCAATATCAGCAGGCATGCCAATTTGGTGTACTAGCAGGATCGCTTTCGTTTTTGACGTGATCTTTCGTTCGGCGTCAACCACATCGAGATTGTACGTCTTTGGATTTACTTCTGCAAATACTGGTTTGGCTCCTACATATTTTATTGAATTGGCCGTAGCCACATAGCTCATCGAAGGGCATATCACTTCATCGCCTTCTTTAACTCCCGCCACGATCATAGCGAGATGCAGGGCAGTTGTACAGTTAGAAACTGCCACCGCGTATTTCGCGCCGGTATACCGGGCAAACTTTTCTTCAAACTCTGCCACTCGCGGGCCCTGGGTGATCCATCCTGTCAGGATCGTATCATACGCAGCCTGCGCTTCGTCAGCTGTTAAATAGGGTTTTGCTATCGGAATCATATATTATTATGTTGAATGTTAAATTTTGAATGTTGAATGCAAAGCTCGTTTAAAACCAGACCTTGCATTTCACTTTTGGACTCACGACTCACGACTCACGACTCACGACTCACGACTCACGACTCACCTCTAACTAGCCGCTGGCGCACTCACTTTAGAAAAATACCAATCCGTCAATTCTTTCATTCCTTCCTCCAGGCTAACAGTCGGTGCAAAACCAAGCATTTCTTTTGCTTTACTGATATCCGCCAATCTCTTGCTCACAGGGTTGTATGATGTCTCGTCCCTGTATTCAGGCGTAAGGTTTGAATCGTTTACTTTCAGCAACACATCCAACAATCCTTTCAGGCTGGTCTCTTCACAATTGCCGATGTTAAACGCTTCATCGGTAACATCTGCCTGCAGCGCTGCAATATTTGCTTTCGCGATATCTTTTACATAAACAAAATCCATCGTTGTCGACCCGTCACCATAGATCAGGGGATTTCGGCTATCCCGGATGCAATCCAGCCATTTGATCATCACTTCTGTATACTTTCCGTCCGTATCCATGCGGGGACCATAGGCGTTGAAATAACGGAGGGCAACATAATCCAGGCCATACATGAATTTATAGCTCCTGAACAATTGCTCTCCCCACATTTTGGCAGCGCCATAAAATGTCTGGTTATTGTATGGATTATCTGTTTCCGGTGTAGGAAAATGTTGTGCCAGCCCGTAGACCGATGCGCTGGAACTGTAAATGACCTTTTTCACACTATGTTTCCTGCACAATTCGGCTACTTCAAATGTTGATTTCAGCATCACATCAAATCCATCGCGGGGACTGGCAGCACACGCGTTGATGCGAAGGGCGGCCATATGAAATACATAGTCAGACCCCGCAATGCAATGCTCTAATTTTATCGAATCCCGGATATCCGCTTCATAAAATTCAACGATCGGGTTGTTGATGAACGATTTCATGTTCTCACGGGTCCCGCGAATGAAATTGTCAATGATCACGATCTTCTTTGGTTGCAGGGGGATCAATTCCTCTACTACATAAGAACCAATGAAACCGGCCCCGCCGGTAACGCAGATTACACTGTCTTTTATTTTATTGTGTTGCATGCTGGGTACTGTTTATACTCAATAATAATATTCCTGATATGATTAATGTGAACCCGATAAATGATGCCAGGCTCAGCTGATCTTTGAAAATATAATAACCGGCTATTATTGTCAGGATAAAATTGATACCGGCAGATACAGGTATCACGAACGTGAAATTAGCCGATGATAGCGCCTTGAATATAACAAGCATCGACACAAAGATCAACGCAAATGCACAGATCACCTGTATATTCAACAATATATTCAGCCATTGATTGAATGAAGTCAACACTTTGCCCTTTAGGTTCCACTTGATGATCGCGGCACCCGACACATTCAGCAGGGCGTACAAAGCGCAGTATAGTACAGCTTTCATCATTTATCTGTTTAGTTCTTTAATATCATCAATAATAAATACCTGGCGTTTCCGGCTTGCATCCAGTGTACGCCAGAGATATTCCGCAATTATACCCAGCGAAATATTGGTAATGCCGAAACCCAAAGACAACAGCGACATCATGGCTGGCCAACCTGCAGAATATGGATAGGGGAAAAACACTTTCCGGATAACGATATAAGCCGTCCAGATAAGTCCCGCAATAAAAAACAGGATGCCAATGATTGTAACAAACCGGATCGGCGCATAAGAAAAAGCTACAAATGAATCGATGAACAGTTTTACCTTCTTTGATAGCGTCCATTTGCTGACGCCGGTTTGCCGTTCCCTTTTCTTATAAGTAATATTGGTCTGCCTGAAGCCCATTCCCAGTATCTGCAAAAAGATGGACGAATTTGCTTCCACGTTCTTATTGACCTCACCCGCCACTTTTTTATTGAACATCACTATATCAAAGCCTTTCTCCGGGAAATTCTTAAACGCAAATTTCTTCATCAGTGAAGCATAGAACTTCGAGAACATTTTCTCCCCCCAGGGCACTTTCGTGCTTTCTCTTTGCGCCCAAATAATATCATGACCCTGGTCCATCAGTTCCTTCATTCGGGTGACCAGTTCCAGCGGATCCTGCAGATCGGCATAGTTGAAACAGATATAGTCGCCTGAGGCATGGGAAATACCTGCTCTGAGCGCTGCATGAGAACCAAAGTTGCGCGAGAAGCTGATCACTTTTGCCCTATAAGTCTTATGAGACATTGAGCCCAGTCGTTCAACCGAATTATCTCTTGAACCATCGTTTACAAATATCACCTCGGCATCCAGCTGGCTATTTTGCCCAAAGAATTCATTCAGGCTATCCACCAGAAAAGGAATACCCTCATACTCATTGAAGATGGGTATGACAACGGTAACCGTCTTATTGGTATTCTCCTGCATGCTTCTTATTTGAAACGTAATCGTATACTTTTTATAAAATTGGTCGGTGCCATTACCTCACCGTCTTTTTCAATCTCCTGCACTTCGAGCAATCCATCGGTACAGGCTACCATTATACTGCTGGCGGTTTTGTTTAGGGCCACCACGTGTCCCGGTATCGCGAAAAATTTATCTTCCGGCATAAAAGGCCTGGCCTTCCATATCACGATCTTTTCGCCGTTCAAAAAACTATAAGCCCCTTTATACGGACGGGATGATGCCCTCACCAGGCGGCTGACATTTTCTACCGGTTGGTCCCAGTCGATCTGGCTGTCCTCCGGTAATCTCGGGTAGCAGCGGGAACCGCGTACCGTGCCTTTCACTTCATACGCATTTGGCTCTGCCATCACTTTTTTTATTGCTTCTTCATACAAAACCGGTACATCGGTTTCGGCCTGTTTTAATACATCTGCGATATAGGTCTGCGAAGTGATCGGTATCGCTTTTCTAGCTATGACATCCCCGGCATCCAATTCGGGGTCCATTTTGTGAATATTACCGTTGATATAAGTTTCGCCATTTATGATCGTCCAGTTCACCGTTGCGTTTCCTTTGTAGTCAGGCAGGTTACCTAAATGAAAATTGAGAATACCGCATTCAAACAGGTCAAGAAAGCTCTTGGGAATGGTGTATTTCCAGTTAACACTGATGGCTGCCCTGATCTTATTATCCTTTACGATACCGGTAAGCTCCTCGTTGTTCAGTGATTTGATCATGAAGAAAGTAGCACCTGCCTCTTTTGCGAGTTGTTCAAAATCGGTATGCTTTATATCATATTCCTCGTAAGCTTCTTCCGTGACGATCGCCTTAAAAGAATAACCTTTAGACAAAAGGTGTTTTATCCCGTCATACAGGTAACGGGAACGACCGATTGCTATTAGGTTGGTGGTGGTACTCATCTTTATATCAATTCCAATACTGAAATATTATTGTGTTCATGTTTACCTGTGATCAATGCTTCCGCAGACTTCAATCCTCCCGCCTGTAACCGGATAATAGGGTCATAGCCGACAGCAGAAGGTAAAACACCCATATGCCCGCTATGTACATGCGCAGGAAAATATCTTACTGATTCCCGGTCCAGCACTTTTTCATCGACATCACCGCAGTACCGGAGAATATACGGGTCCCTGATCTCTGCTTTGATCTGTTGAATGTCCAGGCTTGTATTGTCTCCGATCCAGTCCTGGTCAAAAGGATAGGCAGTGAAAATAACCGCTTCAGCATCTTTGTATTCGGCCGGCACTTTTACTTCAGGGAAATTGCCGAGCCATTCTACATTGGGAAAATTGTATTTATCCCTGTTCTCGTTTTTGTCTATCACTGCCAGTCCCTCACAGACCTTTGCAACGACTTTAGCGATATGAGGACCAAAATCATTATTACAAACAAGAACAAACCTGTTCTTATACGGTGTGATGCCTGCATCGAAGATCTGCTTCAAAGCCATATCACCGAGATAATTGAAAACATCAACTTCGGGATGTCGCTCATTGGTAGCGCCGATCCTGAAACCTCTTTTGCGGATATAGCCGATATCCATATCGGCCTCTCTCCATTCCCAGGCTTCATACATCAGGGGGATCACCACGCTGTCTTTTGCATACCGGAGCTTTTCTTCATTCAAAGGACGAAGATGTCCTGAGTTGGTAATAACATCGGCCTCTGCAATGATCTCCGGGGTTAATTTGTCGATCAATGTAATGTCAAGCTTCCGGCAGGTACATTCTTCGATAAGTTTCTTCGTGTTTGCAAATATCTCTTCTACTGTTCCGTAACGTGTTGTCCGGGTAAATGCATAAACCTTTGCCCCGGCGATGGCCGCGAGCAATGGCGTAACAACGTAAGCTCCGCTTGCTGCTTCCGTAAGCACAGTTTTCCCTTCTAAATTCAACCCAAGGGCTTCAACACGTTTAAACAATTTATCGATCAGCATAAAAAAACCTTTCGCCAAAGCGACCTGCTATTAATATTTATTCAATGTCTCGATCACATAATCAACATCCGCATCCGTCAGTTCAGCATACATGGGTAACGAGACGCAATGCTCCGCCAAATACTCAGCATTGGGGAAATTTCCTTTCCTATAGCCCAAATGAGCATATGCTTTTTGCAAATGACAGGGAACAGGATAATGCAGACCCGGGAAAATATTCCTTTCGTTCAGGAATTTCATCAGGTCATCACGATCGGGTGTAGTGACTACAAACAGGTGATAAACCGAGCAATGTCCTTCCGGCTGCTTCTGCATTTTCAATTTGTCATTCTTTATCTCCGCCTGGTATCTTTTTGCAATTGCCTGCCTGCGCTTATTCCAGTCGGGCAGGTATTTTAATTTGATGGTAAGAGAAGCTCCTTCCAGGCCACCCATGCGCATATTGAAACCTACTTCGTCGTGGTAATAGCGAACGGTCATACCATGATTGCGCAGGCTCTGTAAATGTTTATAATAAGATTCACTGTTCGTCGTCAATCCACCAGCTTCGCCGCAAGCGCCCAGGTTTTTCCCCGGATAGAAACTGAAGCAAGCCATTTCCCCGAAACCGCCGATCGATTTTCCTTTATAATGTGCACCCTGTGCCTGGGCGGCATCTTCTACCAGGTATAAATCATGTTTTGTACAAACAGCCTGTACCGCGTCGATATCGAAAGGCTGACCATAGAGGTGAACGCCGATCACAGCTTTCGTCTTTGGCGTAATAGCGGCTTCGATCTTTGCCGGGTCTATTTCCCAGGTGTCGGGATCGTTGTCAACAAACACGGGAGTTGCTCCAGTATAAGAAACACCCCATGCAGTCGCAATAAAAGTATTGGCCGGGATGATCACTTCATCACCTGCGCCGATACCGAGGGCCAGCATGGCCAATTGCAATGCCGAAGTCCCGTTGTCAACGCCTACAGCATACTTTGTACCGCAGAATTGCGCAAAGCTTTTTTCAAATGTTTCTACAAATGGACCGCCGGAAAAGGCAGTGTTCTCATATACTTTTTCAAATGCTTCAAAAACTTCTTTTTTGATCTGCTGATGTTGCCCTTTAAGGTCGAGGCACGGTATTTTCTTTTCCATGAAATTTTCGTCTAAAGGTTTTGATTATATGTTTTTAAAAAATTTTGCGGGACTGCCGGCCACCACTGAATTCGGAGCTACATCCTTGGTCACAACAGCTCCTGCGCCAACGAGTGCATTCTCTCCGATCGTAACCCCACAGAGTATGGTCGCGTTGCTACCGATCGAAGCTCCTTTTTTGACGTAGGTCTCTACCAGTTTCCAATCTTCTTCCGTCTGCGGTGTTCCGTCGGGACGAGTAGCTCTTGGAAAAAGATCGTTAGTGAACATCACTCCATGACCGATGAATACATTGTCTTCTATATGTACACCTTCGCAGATAAATGTATGGCTGGATACCTTGCAGCTTTTACCGATCGTTGCGCCCTTTTGTATTTCTACAAAAGCTCCTACCCTGCTATTATCTCCTATCCTGCAACCGTAGGCATTGACGAAGTTGAATATTTTGACGTTCTCTCCCACTTCCACGTTGTTCAGGCTCTGCTTGTCATTATTGATGGTGATCTTCTCCATGATGGCTCGTAATTTTTATCTGATGCAAACTTCTTTACCGTTCTCCTTGATGGATTTTTGTGAAGCTTCCAGGATTCGTACTACCTGCCTGCCGAGACAGCCATTGGCTTTCGGCTCTTTTTTGCCGATGATCGATTGAACGAAATCATTGGCGACACCTAACAAAGCTTCCTGGGTAGACAACTTGGGAATGTATACATCACCGGTTCGGTAATCCACCATGATCTTGGTCTTGTCTTCTTCAGTCTTATGTCTAAATCCTGTATCATACACCCGGATCTTTTCTGAGGGCTCCAGGTCATTGTAAACGATCATTTTTGAATCGCCACCGATCAATGTCTGCCTTACTTTCACAGGTGAGGTCCAGGATACATTGAAATGAGCGATAAAATCAGAATCATAGTTAACGGTCATATACGCTATGTTCTCAATGCCGTTTTGGGTATGCGAGATACCGGTAGCATTGATGCTCGCCGGAGTTTCTTTTACCAGGTAAGTAAGTATGGAAAGGTCATGCGGTGCAAGATCCCAGATCACATTTACGTCAGGCTGAAACAGCCCAAGGTTGATACGGCTTGAATCAAAGTATTGTGGTGCGCCGATCACTTTGCTGTCCATGATCTCTTTCATCTTCTGCACGGCACCTGTATAAAGAAAGGTGTGGTCTACCATCAGGGTGAGACCTCTTTTCGCAGCCAGTTCGATCAATTCATCTGCTTCCGCTACAGATGCAGTCATGGGCTTTTCGATCAGTACATGCTTGCCTGCCATCAATGCTTTTTTGGCTAGTGGAAAATGACTGAATACCGAAGTGGCGATGACAACTGCATCAATGTTCACGTCATTGATGATGTCATCCGCATCTTTTACTCCGTTAACTGAAGGAAATACTTTAGCCAATGCAGCCAGGCGTTCCGGCCGGGCGTCGGCAACAGCTTTCAATGTGCAATCATTGGCGGCAAAGAAATTCCTGGCCAGGTTCGGGCCCCAATAGCCATAGCCAATAATCCCAAGGTTAATAGTTTTCATTGCTTGTACAAATTATAAGCGTTATTAAGAGTTTATGGTCACTTGTCTGTTGCGCTGCAAATCAGGTGTCTTCCGGTTTTTCTGAACAGGGGATTTTCAGATGCCTCATCTTTCGGGTGAGCAATTGACCGGGTCTTTAAGGCAAATCAGGATTTAAAAAAAGGGATAAAACGATAGAACATTGGGTACTTTGATTCCGGCGCTTTAAGGATCGAAAGATAGATTTTGACTCATCTTTTGCCGGTACTTCTAATCAGGATAGCACCGCAAAATAATAAAATTATTCCCGTATTTTCTATACCCCATGGTAAAAAAATCTTTTTTAAAAGCTGATTTCCTACTATTTATCTTTAAACCATGGCTTTACTCTTTTCACCGGCCAGTGACAGGCTGGTAAAAAGGGAATTTACGTCTGCCTAATGCTGCCAAACAGCACCGGTTTCTTGAATTTTCCGACTTATTTCATTACGTTTAACGTTTTTTCAATCACCGATATGACAACGTTCAAGCCGTCTTCTAACCTCCTGGAGAGAATGAATCCCAGGGTCTTTTTCCTTCTCGTTTTTATATACCAGATCATTTTCATTTTCCAGGGAGTGGATCTTTCAGACGAAGGTTTTTATGCAACATTTTACCAGCAGATATTCAGAAACCCTGAAGCTACCCAGTACAATTTCATGTTCTGGTTCTCCGGCATCGTCGGTGGTGCATTTGATTATGTGTTTCCCGGGCTTGGTGTCTGGGGATTAAGACTGGCTGGCGTATTGGTCACAACTTCTACCATTATCATCACCTATAACCTCTTGAAGAAGTACTTAAATCCGGGTAACCTGAAACTGGGTTTATTGATGGTGCTTTTTTTTATCAACAACAACCTGAAGGAAGTACACTATAATGACCTGTCTGCTTTATTCAACATGCTGACAATTGCATTCCTGTTCACAGGTCTTAAAGAAAACAAGAACGGTAAAATATTTTTAGCCGGCCTGTTCGTATCGCTTTGCACATTCACTCGTTTGCCAAACGTGTTGTCGCTTGGCCTGGGCTTGGGAATATTCTACTGGGGATTCTATAAGAAGAATAATTTCAAGACGCAACTGATACAGGCGACTGCATTCGGAGGTGGTTTTGTTGTTATGACAGCTGCCATTCTTGGGTTCATGAAAATGATCGGTCATCTCGAAATCTTCATCAACTCGATAAAACTGCTGCAGAAAATGGGAAAGGGTGGAAAAGACAGTTTCTACGGACCCATGGTGTTGATCAAGAACTTTCTTGTCACCTATTCTTCTGCTGTAAAATTTACTATTTATGTAGCGCTGCTGGCAATAGCCGCTGGTATAGCAATCTATATTGTCCGGAAATTATCACTGTATAAAAAATGGATGGTGGATGGGGTACGGTATCTCATCATCATAGGATTCTGCTATATCATTTTAAAAGGAAAGATCGACAACGATATCGTTGTTTATTTCTTCGCGGGCCTTGTGCTGGTGACAACTTTCCTGTTGCTTTTCCCGCCGTCCAGCCTGGAGATAAGATTTCTTGCCCTGGCAGGATGTTATATATTAATGACCTACCCGTTTAGCAGCTCAGCCAGCCTGTTTACGGTAGGTAAGTATTCACTCTGGCTTTCTTTTCCCATCGCGATCGACTATATCTTCAGTATTCATTCACTGGAAAAGATAAGAGTGGGTAGCAGGTCATTTATCCTGCCATCATTTCTGCGCTTTGATGAAAACACATTGAAAGGAATACGCACAAGCGTAGTGGTTGTGACGATTTTTGCCTGCCTTTATTATACCTGGAACTATCCTTTCTTTGACAAACATGACCGCCTGAAAATGAACTATGCTATTGACAACAAATACATGAAAGGCGTTTATACAACCCGGGAGAGAGCAGATGTTTTAAATGAACTTCTCCATGCAAGTTCCCAATACGTGAAGCCGGGTGAACAGGTGCTGGCCTATCATTCTATCCCAATGTACCATTACTGGACCGAAACGGTTCCTTATCTGCGTAATTCAATGCCCTGGTTCTATGAAGCGTCCTTGTTAAGAGATGAATTAAATGAAACCGTGCAGGAAAAAAAGATACTGCCCGTCGTTGTTCAGCAGCTGAAGAAAACAGTAGGAAATGCGGGCAACTGGCCAGAAGCCCCCGAAAAGTTTGATTCGGCCTGGCACAAAAAGAATGAGCCAAGAGACAGCGTGTTGAATCAATTCTTAAGCGATCATCATTACACCGAGGTCTGGAAAAATGATATATTCAGGATCCTTGTGCCGGCGAAAGATTCTACTCCAACCGCCTTCATCCGCCGGGATAATTAATAGATTCTCCAGGGTCTTTACTAGCCAATGCCGGTTAATTTTCATATTGGTGACAAAACTCTGGCCGGACGGCTGTTTACTGTGCCAATGAAACTCTTACCTGCACCCCTCCTCTTGTGTTAGTGATCGGGAAGGCATTGCTGATCTTGGGTATATTCCGGTTCTGCTCGAAGTAAAGCTTCATGCTTACGCGTTTGTTCAGGACATAATCTATCGAAGGCGCAATACGTATCACTTTTTGCCCGGCTGTTCCAAATGAAGTTCCCTGGTCAAGCTTGCTGTTAGCGGTAGCATCATCACGCAAACTGAAATCAAACCTGAAGGTCACATCATTATCGAGCTTGATGTCCCGCCCGAATAAATGGATACCATTTTGGAAAATCGGTACGCCTTTTTTGCGCCAGTTCATACCCACTGTAACTTCTGTAGACCGGTTTTCAGCCAATTGGTAATCGATCAGGCTAAGACTTAAAGTACGGGTCTTCCTGAATTCAACTCTTGTTTGCAATTGGTTGCTAAATGTCATATCCACTTCTATCAAAGGATCAAATGATTCCTGGATCGTGACGTTTGGAACGAGGAAATAAGGAACATATCTCCTTTCGCCGGATATTGTATCGATAAACATTGGGTAACCGATATGGAATGGATCCTGGAACAATAACGCCGTATTGAAGCTGTTCATACTAAGAGTGCTATGATAGCCGTGACGTATGGAAACGTTCGCGAATATTCTATCCAGTCCCGGTATTTTGGACAGCCCGTTGTAGCTGATGGCCCAGTTAGGCTTGGGTATGATATTGGCGAATGGATTCGAATTGATCTTCGGGTTACTGCTCTTGATCAGCGCTACTTTCATCGGGTCCTTCTTGGTATATGCAGCCAGGAAGGACGGTATCACCACATCCTGCGCATAACGGGTATATCCATCATAATAACCGTATTGATCCAATGAATTACCGGCTGCGTATGGATTTTCGGTTTTTAACCTGCCAGAAAGCTGGGCCCGGTAGGCTTCGAATTTTTTGAACGTTTCGGATACTACGTTAGGATCAAATTTTTCAAACAGCGTCTGGTAAGAGATATAACTGACGCTGAAACTACCCATAGAATAGGGGCTTAATCTTGTCAGGCCAGCAACTCCCTGGTTGGGAAGCGTATCCTTGTATAGTTCTGAATAGCCCTTATCAAATGTCTTATCAAAATTGATATCGATGTTAAGGTCACGAAGCGGGCTAACCTGCGCAGTGATATTCAATCGCTGGTTATATCGTTGACGGATCATCTCTGTTACCAGCGGATCGGTTGAAAGAAGACCTTTACTTCCGAATCTATTTATCCAGCTCGTATCAGGCTGGTAACCGAATATAAAATCAAATCCGGGGTTCCTGCTGCTTGGATTATAGCCCATTAATTTTGTGCTGTCCATATAACCCGGTAGCGTCGTTCCGTAATCTTCTGTGTATTGAACGCCTACTCTTTTTAGTGATGTCACCAGGCCGCCAACAAACCTGACCGAACCCGGCAGTTCAAGAGGTGCGTTCTTTTTTTCCAATCTCAACCTTCTCTTTTCCTCCCTTCTTTTCTTTCTCATCATCTTTTTTGCCTTCCTTCTTTCCTTGGGACTCATCTTGGCTAGCGAATCTTTGCTGATTTCCCAGGACGGCGTAGTAACGGTTTTATCATTCCTTGTATTCTTATCTGCCGTCTTTGTTTTATCATCTTTTTTATTCTTATCGTCCTTAGCGCCTGCAGGTGGGATAGCATTCACAGCTCTCAGGAACCTTGATTTGTTGTACAACTGTTCGAAGTTGAGTTCACCGTTGAGCGTTTTTGTCTGTGTATTTGAAATAGTATTTCCCAGGTTTCTTGCCAGCAGTGAAGAAGCCAGCCAGTTATACCGGGTGGCATACGATGCCCGCACCGTTGTCCAGTCGAGCAGCGGAATTTTTTGCATCGGCACCGTGTAGGTCAATGTTGCATTTTGCTGGTACTGTGTGTTACGGCCGCCCTTGAGTAAATTGTTTCGTACTACCGCTTTCTTATCCTTGGTATCAATGCGCCCATACGGTTCATCAATGCGGGCGTTATTGGTCGCCTGGAAATCAAAAGCGATGGACTTTGTAAGATTCCATTGTAAAATATAATAGCGGTCGAACGTAAAATACTTATTGAATGTTTCCGGTATTTTATACCCTCCTCCCCCAATATTGCGAATACGCGTAGCTCCAAACTGGCGGAACAGGTCGGCCTTGAATGATAGCTGTGACGGGATCAGGTTAAAGTTAAAGTCTTTGAACAGTGTCAGCCATTTCGATCTCGACTTGATCAATTTTTTAAATGGCTCGATATATTTTGCCTGTGGCGCATAATTATACGCGATGGCGCCGCGGGTCCTGGTCAGCTCATCATTTTCTATCAGGGGATCATGATGGACGGTGCTAAGGTAAGAGTAGTTGAAATCGAGATTGGAGAAGCTCCATATCTTCGGCCGTTTACCATCTGTCTTTAATTTTTTGACATTGGTAAAGTTCAATGTTTTGATCGTCGTTACGTCCTGGGAATAGTTGCGGATAGAATCCTTCTTAAACTTACTGGAGGCTTCATTGATCTTTTGAGTTAAGAGGATATCCTGGTCAAGCGGATCGTATTGAGGTGTTGAATTGATCTTGCTGAGACCCATATATACAGGTATCTGCAACCCCCATTTTTTGGGGAACAGTTTGCCGCCTTCAAGGTTTGCCGACATATCGAACGTATAAATGTCTTCCCGGCTTCGCTGGTTCACTTTATCCTCGAGGTTTCCAAAACCATTACCCCGGAAAGTTCCTGCAAGGTTGATGCTGCCGAGATCGGCCAGTTTGAAATCTACCCTTGCCAGTGCAGCCACCCCGCTTTTTTCATCAAGATGAGAAAAACGAAGCTCATTGAACCAAATCTCGGCGCAGGTAGGTTCGATCCTTTCATTTTCTACAGCGAGCATGATCCCTTTTACTTCCCCGAGATTGGGGTTACCCATGACTGCAAGAGTCCGGCCATTCGGCAATGTCTCCGAATAATAGGTAGATGCCAGTCCCCCCAGGTTATTCCGTCGCGATTTCAATTTGGGCAGTTCCTGCAGGTCGATATCCAGGTTATTTGCTTCCGGCCATATTTTTAAACTGTCTTTTTCATGCCATTCTGTTTTTGTCAGCGGTATTCTGACTTCATAATAATTTCCCTGGAAATCGTTGCCCAGTCGTATCACTGCTACAAGTGTCTTGTCTCCTACAAATGATTCATCTTTCCTGGCTTCCACGTGGGCAAACATCATCAGTTTTCCATACTGGCGCATGTCGAGGTTCATTGTCTTGAACACACCGCGGGCCTGCCCTTTCGGTAGATCGCAGGTCTGAACACTGAGTGATTGCTCATTCAGGAACAACTGGACATTATTGTTGCTGAGCTGTTGTTGCCTTTCTATACCGGGAGGTATTACATAATGGATCGGCTCACGCTGATCATTCTCCTCGAGGTTTACAGCCAATGTATTGAATTCAACCGGGTCAGGACTCGGCAGGCTCACATAGCTTCCTGTTGTGTCGATGTCGAACTGGAACTTGCGCCACTGGTTACGTACCAGCTCAAATTTACCAAAACGCATTACGACAGAATCATCAAATCCGGTAAGGAACATGCGGATAAAGCGGATGGACTTGAAATCAGGGATGTTGCCGACCTTACTTTCGTATTCTTTAACTGGTATACGGAAAAGATACCAGTGTTCCGTGCGGGTAGCCGTGCCATCGATCGGTTTGTATAGGACGGTTCTTACATCGGTAATGAATGGATGAGTGCCAATTGGATCCATCCACATATTCGGCTTTACCTCCACCTTATACTGGAAGTATTCTTCTGATTCATTTAGAGTATTGTCACGATTGAGCTCTTCGGCATCGGGATATTGGGTAAATGCGCTAACATACTGGCTGTTGTTGTCAGCAATCGGCGAATTACCGTTCGGGTTATTGATGTTCTTATACCTGCCAAGTATGCCGACGTGGTCATGGTCAAATTGATCACTGCGGTACGGCTGAAAATTATCTGCCGATGGATCGGCCTGGGCCTTCGCCGCTACTCCCGGCGGAAGTGTCGCCAGGTAATTATTGAACTTTGTTCTTTCTTCTTCGTCCGAAAGACCATCAAATCCAACATCCTGGTACTGCCTGTCATTTGCATCGTTACTGAATGCATTGGTAACCTGTAAAGGATTGGATGGCACTTTGCCCCAAACTGTATTGTTGTCAACCGGGGCATTATTAGTTGGCGTAGGCAACCCGTTTTCATACTGGCGCTTGCCGTCTTTGAGGATATCTTCCGAAATATTTCCAAGGTTGATATAGAGTTTGCCATTACCACTTGGGTTTGCGTTGTTCTTAATGAAAGGATCCATCACCCAAAATTCCATGAACTCGATATTGCCTGTTTCAAAATCGATCTGGTCGATATTGCGTTGGATACCTCCCCATCTTGATTGCGGGTTTAACAATCTTCCGTCCGGCCCGATACCGGCTGAATTAGCGGTTGGCGAAGTATTAAAATTGTAAGGACCCCTGTCTTTTGGGTAAAAAGCAAGATCGAAGGTGGTCAGCAATCCCTGTCCGAAATCATTGGTGCGTTGCGGGAATATTTCCGTTTGCAACACCTGTCTTGTTTCCGGCTTTGACAGTTCCGTCGGATCATTACGTAAAGGGTTGTTTGTATTATTTCTTTCCTGCAGAACCGGCTCGATATTGTACCAGGCGATCTTTGCCCGGTTATAGCCATACTCCAGGTTATTGTTCAATGTCGCTTCGGGATATAGTTGCGGAGTGGAAGCAAGATTCCAGTTGATCAGGGGAAAGCGGAGATCAATGGAAGAACGGGTTCCTTCAAAATCATCGATGTAAATCTGTCCTTCATTGCCTTTACCGATTTGCGGAGCATGCCCGGGAATCAACATTGCGCCTTCTGCATAAGCAGTCACCGATGACATTTCCCGCGTTGAATAAAAAGGAAGTTTATCCAGCCACTTGGTGAGCCGTGGCAGGTCGCTGCGATAATCCACATCAAAGCCGACCATTTTATTCCGGATAGGATCATCACCATAAGATTGTTTGACGAAGAAAGGACGTTCGCCCAGCTTCACAAATGTTCCGCCAATGGTCAATTTTTTACTTGCTACATAGTCAACCCGTACTCCCAGGAAACTTCGCTGCTGTATGTTGTACGCAGCCTGGTTCTCAAATTGAATATTTACAGGCACGCCAGCATTGATAATGGCCTGGTTGATCACCTTGAGTGTACCGAGATCGTAGTTGATCTCATAATCTACTCCCTCCTGCAATGTTTGTCCTCCTGCAGTGACAGACACAGATCCGCGGGGAATATTGTAACCTAATTGAAAATCGGTATTGCCGCCAGACGATGAAGATTTCGACTTACCGGATATCTTAAATCGATTGAGGTTAGCATAGGTTTGAGCAATCGCCTTAATTGTATCGTACAGAGGGTAAAACAAATATTTATCGCGCTTAGCCTGGTCTGCGTAGAGATAATCGAGATCATGACCGAATGGTTCCAACACAGGGAAGATAACCCGGCTCATGGACGAGATGATCGTAAAGCCTTCGATAAAATCGAACTTGCCATCTATCTGCGGATCGTTCTGGTTATTCAGGCGATCGAGATTGACCTGTTGCAAAAGTGGTTGCCCTGAATATTGCGGCAAAACATCGGCGGGAGGCAGGTATATCTTTTCTCCCAGGCTGGGCTCTTCGTAAGATATATTCAAATCAAAATCCTGGCGCTCAAGTTGACCAAAGCCTACCGAGTAAACGTTTTTCATCATCAGGTCCCAAAGAGGTAGATTGGTTCGCTGTGATGTGGCCTTTAATAATTTCAGGAATAAAACTTTCTGTGACGTACCTGTTGTATCCGGCGGAAAATCCTGTGAAAATTCACCCACCTGGTAAGTGCGTCCATTATACTGGTACTGGAAAGCTACCCCCAACACTTCTTCAGGCTGAAGAGTTTGATTCAAAGAAATAAACCCGATCTGTGGGTTAAAATAATATTCAGAAGGTTGAAGTTTTCTCGCAAATGTTTTTTCGAACTCCTGCACAGGCGCCATCCCGAGGCCGACAAGTCTTGTTTGAACCAGCGCTGAATTCCTATTCTGAGGATCGCTCAGCAGGGTTGAATAAAGTGTGTTCGAAGAATTGGAGGGTTTGGGATCGCCAGGATTACCAACCCAGGTTGCGTTGTACGGTTTACTTTCACCAAGGTCCATCAACGCCACGATATCTCTTGTGTCGGTAGTGGATGCTACGTTCCTGTTCGTTACCCAAACTTCCACCCGTAAAATATTTATAGGCGAATGCACAACCGGCAACTCTTTCATCGCCGTGTTGAAATTATCATGAAAATACTGGGCCAACAGGAAGTGGCGGTTCTCTTCGTATTCATCGGCTTTTAAAGCAAATCGCTGCGTCGATGATCCGCCTTCGAGTGCCAGTGTCTGTCTCTGGGCTCTTTGGTTGGCATATACGCCTGTGATAAATAGTTTGCCAAACTGCAACTGGGTTTTTACTCCAAACAGGGATTGGGCTCCCTGTATCAGCGTTCCTTTCGAGGAGAAGTTGACGTTGCCAAGCATGAATTGCTTGACGATCTCATCGTCGCGGCCCCTGTAATCGAGTTTGAGTTGGTTTTCAAATTCAAAATTGGCAAGCGTGTTATAATTGATAGGTAGTTTTAACTTATCCCCGATATTGGCATCAACCTGCAGTTGGGCGTTCATATTGAAGTCAAGGCCGCCGTTTTTCCTGGCTCGTTCGGGTATTGTCGGATTTTTTATGTTTTGCCCCTGGTAACCACCAAGGATATCAACATAACCCGAAGGCTTGATATCGATCTTGCCGGTGCCAACGATACGGTTAAACCAATCATTCGATACCTTGAATTTGGGTTTGAACAGTCGTCGGTTCATATCGGCAAGCATAGCCGATCTCTTACGGAAATAATCTGCTTCGTCTTTTCCGCCCTGTAACCGGAGAAATTCCTCCATGGAATAAGCGGTCGGGGTCCGGTAGTAATGGCTACCTATTTTTTCGACTATATAGTATTGCTTAGTTGCCGGATCGTATTCGATTGAGCGTTTAATGTAGCCTGTGTCCCTGAAATCGAAGGTGTTGCGATTTGGATTGGCATAGGGATCTCCGTAACGTTGGAACGACGGAACAGTGTCCCTGGGGTTCTGATTTTGTTGGAAATAAAAATCGGGATTATCGCAACGACGAGCGTATCCCTTCATGCATAAAGCGATAGAAATAGCTGATACTACCAGCGTACGGAAGATATGGGCTGACTTACAGTTCAATGGTTCTCACAATAAATTAATTCCGGTAAAAAGGTGGATCAGAGGATACGGAGTGTTTTTTTGATTAATTCTTCAACAGGCAGGTTTGGCTCGCCGCCCGCCACCTTAAGTAGGGCTTGCTCAGCAGCCAATCGGTTAATGCCTAAAGCCGTCAGAGCATTTAACGCATCTTGTTGCAAGGTATTGTTTTTCATAGCCGGAATATTTGCTGCCAGGGGCTGCTTAGCCAATTTGTCACGGAGCTCAAGGACAATGCGTTCGGCGGTCTTTTTTCCAATGCCTTTTATCCCTTCCAGGGCCCGTATATCGCCAGTTACAATCGCGCGGCTTAGCTCTTCCGGTTTCATGTATGACAACATGACCCGGGCGGTTGAAGCGCCAATACCGGAGACACCGATGAGCTGCTGAAACATTTCTTTTTCGCTCGCCTCATAAAAGCCAAAAAGTATGTGCGCATCCTCGCGAACCAGGAGATGTGTATATAAAGTTCCTTTTTCAAGGTTCTGGATCTTTGAATAGGTATGCAGGCTGATGTGTACTTCGTAACCGACCCCATTCACATCCACCTGCACGGAAGCCGGCGTTTTATTTACAAAATCACCCTTCAGGTATGCTATCATGGCGCGAAAATAAGGGAATGGAGTGAAGTCCGGAGCCGGAAGTCGCTAGTCGTTAGCCCTTAGTCGTTAGTTTGTGAGTGCAGAGTTAACAGTATTAATTCAACGGCCTTTAGCCAGCGTCCTGCTTAGTACCTGTTGACTAACGACTATTGATTTTGTGCCCGGAAGTCTGCACTCAATACTCCCGGCTGTTTACCTTACCTTTGCCCGCACAATATTTTAAATAGCAGAGAGATGAGTAAAAAGATCACTGCCGCTATCACCGCTGTTGGAGGATATGTTCCCGAAGATAAACTGACCAATTTCGACCTTGAGAAAATGGTGGACACCAACGACGAATGGATCCGCACCCGGACTGGAATTGAAGAAAGGAGAATATTGAAAGGAGACGGCAAAGCGACATCTGATCTGGCTGCACCTGCAGTAAAAGAATTGTGTAAAAAAAGAGCGATTGATCCGGCTGAAATCGATTGCCTGATCGTGGCTACTGTCACTCCAGACATGGTCTTTCCTGCTACAGCCAATATTGTTTGTGATAAGATCGGCGCGAAAAATGCCTGGAGCTTTGATGTCGGCGCTGCCTGTTCTGGTTTTTTATACAGCCTTACTCTTGGCAGCTCCTTGATTGAAAGTGGACGTTATAAAAAAGTTGTGGTCTGCGGCGCTGATAAAATGAGCGCAATCGTTGATTATAGTGACCGGGCTACCTGCATCATCTTCGGCGATGGCGCTGGAGCGGTTTTGCTTGAGCCTAATGAAGAAGGTAATGGTGTGCTTGATAGCATTTTGAGAAGTGATGGTAGTGGTTGCCAGTACCTGCACATGAAAGCCGGCGGTTCTGCCAGGCCTGCATCCGTAGAAACGGTAATGGCTAAAGAACATTATGTGTACCAGGACGGCCAACCAGTTTTCAAATTCGCAGTGAAAGGCATGGCCGATATCAGCGCCGAATTACTGGAAAAAAATAATCTCACAGGTAACGATGTCGCCTGGCTGGTACCCCACCAGGCCAATCTCCGGATCATTGACGCTACTGCCAACCGCATGGGTCTGCCCAGAGAAAAAGTAATGATCAATATCAACAAATACGGCAACACTACAGCCGGTACGATTCCTTTATGCCTTTGGGATTGGGAAAAACAATTGAAGAAAGGTGATAATCTTGTGTTAGCAGCTTTCGGTGGTGGGTTTACCTGGGGAGCAACCCTGATAAAATGGGCTTATAACTCCTGATGGATTTGGCCGTGATTAGTGTTCCACTGTCGCTGTGGTTAGTGTCTCACTAACCACATAAAAAATACTTTAATTTAATTCGGATATTTGTCGGCTGTGCTTAGTGTCTCACTAACCACGACAATAAAAACATATTTGATGTCAGATAAAAAATCGCCTCTCACCGGATGGAGTTCGGTGGCCGTACATGCAGGACACCAGCAGGACCCTAAATACGCTCACCTTGTTCCGATCTATGCCAGCAGCACTTTTGTCTATGATGAAGCCGAACAGGGAATGCGTCGCTTCAGTGGAAAAGAAGAAGGCTTCATTTATTCGCGTTGGGGTAATCCTACGTTTGCGGAGGCTGAAAGAAAAATCGCTTCGTTGGAAGCTTTTGGTTTAACCAAAAACGGTTCGCCATTTGAAGTAAAAGGCATTCTCCAGGCTTCAGGCATGGCTGCCATTACAACACTGTTGTTGTCCAATTTAAAATCCGGCGATAAGATACTGACGCATTATTCATTGTATGGCGGCACCGAAGAGATCATTACAAACGTTTTACCTGCGCTTGGTATCACCGCTATTATAGCGGACCTGCGCGATCTCAACAAAGCGGAAGAAGCACTAAAAAAAGATCCGGCCATTAAACTATTGTATATCGAAACTCCTGCTAATCCTACCATCCAGTGCGTCGATATAGAAGCATTAAGCAAGCTGGCGAAGCAACGCAATTTGATCGTGGCCTGTGATAACACATTTGCCACACCTTACCTTCAGCAGCCATTCCGGTTCGATGTCGACTTCGTTATTCATTCCACCACGAAATTTTTAAATGGACATGGCACTGCAATCGGGGGAATCATATTAGGCCGGGACCTGCAGTTCATGAAAACAAAAGCGTATGTCATGGCTAAGACCCTCGGTGGAAGCGCCAATCCCTTTGATGCGTTTTTACTGATCAATGGAATGAAGACGCTGGAGTTAAGAATGGACCGTCATTGCAATAATGCTATGGAAGTTGCAAAATTTTTGGAAAAACATCCAGCAGTACAAAAAGTCAACTATACAGGTCTGCCTGACCACCCGGATCATAAAACGGCCATGAAACAAATGCGGCATCCCGGGGCCATGCTCAGCTTTGAATTGAAAAAAGGTTTGCAGGGCGGAATTGATTTTATGAACAAGCTCAACATGTGCGTGAGAACGGTTTCACTGGGTACCTGTGATACCCTGCTTTCCCATCCTGCTTCCATGACGCATTATAGTGTGCCGAAGGAAGAAAAAGAAAAATATGGAATCACCGATGGATTGATAAGGATGAATGTGGGAATAGAGAACGTACAGGATATAATCGCAGATCTCGAACAGGCCTTAAACTAATTTCGGAAATGGAAATAAACATACGCAAGGCTGTTAAAGAAGATTGTCCACGGTTATTGGAACTGATTCAGGAATTAGCCATTTATGAAAAAGCTCCAAACGATGTGACAGTGACAATGGAGCATTTTGTCGAAAGCGGTTTCGGCAGCCACCCCATCTGGTGGGCCTTCGTCGCCGAATCACATTCTCCAAATGAACCGGGTAAATCAACGATCCTGGGCTTTGCATTATACTACATCCGCTATTCCACCTGGAAAGGACAGGCCATGTATCTCGAAGATATAATTGTCACTGAAGAGGCAAGAGGAAAAGGGATTGGCAGACTTTTATTCGAACGGCTGATGGTGGAAGCCAGGGAAAAAGGTTGGAATCGTATCATCTGGCAGGTACTGGATTGGAACGAACCGGCTATCAATTTTTATAAAAAATACAATGCAGGATTTGATCATGAGTGGATCAACTGCAGTTTATATGTCTGATTAAACCGTGGTATTAAAGATAGAAACTCAGGAACCCATCAAGCTATGACGGGTTTCGCAGCCCGCTTCATTTTCAACACGGCGCCATCAGGATGGTCTGGGTTCACAATTAACGTCTTTCAATAAATCTCAAATTCAGTTGCTCCTGTACAGACCGGTTAATGCTCATCAGATAAGCGCCACTATCTACAAGCATCCTCACGGTCATCTGTTTTATTTCTTCTTCACCGATGATATGGCGTTCAGCCAATTCAACATCTACTGCGTTGATCAAAGTAATATCCGCGTAAACTACTCCCATAGATAAGTATTTAATCAAATTTAAGAAATGGCTTGAACGAAGCCGAAATAGTCAGGTGTATTTTCACTGACTTTACATGTATTAACACCACGAATCACCGGTTTTCACCCGAGGTCTTTTCGGTTAAGATATGCTCAAAATATTGTCCATTGAATTGATAAAGAATGAACTTATCAGTTACTTTACCCTCTTCCTTCACTACCGGGATATAAACAATTCTCTTATCGGGATCGTACTTAATTAATTTTAGAGGCCGCTCGGGCCTGTCAACTACGCTGAAAAAATCAAATGCAACATAAATTTCGTTGAGGGATTTAGTTTTTGTCCTGAAAAGTTTTCCTGTATCATTCACCGCATTATTTTCAATTGTTACGGCTCTAATAAACTGAGCCGCATCTTTTGTCGACGAAATAGTATTACCTACAACCAGATACCAGGTCCTGCTTCCAGTTTTTATTGTAAATATTTCTGAGTAAAAAGCTTCAGAATCGTCTCCGTCCTTTTCAGGATGCAGGAAATAGATTTTGTCTCCCGATTTGTATTGATAAATATTGTCGAAGTAGTGCATTGTTCCTCCCAACCAGGTATCCCAGCTATATATCCGGAACAGGCTGTCAGAAGATGTAGCTATATCCACTGCATTGCTGTCTTTTAATTGATGGAAAGGATAATTCAGTGTAGCTGGATTGTTTTTGATGAAACCAACCAGTTTGCCCGAAAACAAATCACTCTGCGTTTCGAGAGAGTCATTGTCATGCTGGTATAAAGAAAAGAGTTTGGAATACGTCCTCAACAAGTCGGTTTCCATTTCTTTGAAATCTCCCGGTTCATCCTTTGCAGTTTCCTCCCCACTCTTCGAATGACAGGAAGTGGCAACCATGTAAAAAACCAAAAAATATATGATGCGCAGATATTTCAAACGGTCTTATTAGCTCACTCCGGCTACGGTCATTGTCTTATCGATCTTCAAAATCAAACCCTGCAAAACCTTCCCTGGTCCTGCTTCGGTGAATGAGGTAGCTCCATCAGCAACCATAGCCTGAACACTTTGGGTCCAGCGAACAGGTGCAGTCAATTGCTCGATGAGGTTTTGTTTGATCTCTGCTTTATCGATCACAGCCTTGGCTACTGCATTTTGATATATAGCGCAAACCGGTGAATGAAAATTGGTAGAATCAATGGCAGCCTGCAATTCTTCCCTGGCAGGTTCCATCAGCGGCGAATGAAAAGCGCCACCAACTGGCAATACTAATGCTCTTTTGGCCCCAGCGGCTTTCATTTTTTCACAGGCGATATGAATGCCTTTGATAGAACCACTGATCACTAATTGACCCGGACAATTATAATTAGCAGGAACAACCACCTCACCAGTTTCCAGTTGCACCTGCTTACAGATATCCTCTACTTTTTTATCATCGAGGCCCAACACAGCAGCCATGGTAGACGGGTTTAGTTCACATGCTTTTTGCATCGCACGGGCGCGAACAGCTACCAGGTTCAAAGCTGCTTCAAAACTCAGGGTCCCGTTAGCCACCAACGCCGAAAATTCCCCCAATGAATGACCAGCTACCATATCTGGTTTGGCGCTACTGGTCGTGGGATCAATGCTACGGAAAGCAATGATTGAATGCAGAAAAACTGCGGGCTGCGTTACATTTGTTTGTTTCAGATCTTCCTCCGTTCCATTGAACATGGTATCTGAGATCCGGAATCCCAAAATATCATTGGCCTGCTCAAAAAGTTTTTTGGCAAAAGCGCTGTTCGCATAATGTTCCTTTCCCATTCCCGGGAATTGCGATCCTTGTCCGGGAAATACATAGGCATGTTTCATGTTCCTTGGTCCTTAGCAAAAACAAAAATGCCACAAAGACTTTATCTAAAAAAATCTTTATAGCATTGCTGCAAAAATAGTTTTATCCGAGTTTGGCAGAGATCAGCTTCAGGAATTCGCTCCGGGTTGAATTTTTTTGAAACTCGCCATCAAAAGCGGAAGTAGTGGTAACCGAATTTTGTTTTTGTACGCCCCGCATCATCATACATAAATGTTTGGCCTCAATGACCACCGCTACACCGATAGGATTTAGTGTCTCCTTGATCGCATCCTTGATCTGCACAGTTAATCGCTCCTGCACCTGCAGCCTGCGCGAAAATACATCCACAACCCTCGCGATCTTACTCAGACCCGTTATCCACCCGTTAGGGATATATGCCACATGGGCTCTCCCGATGAACGGCAGCAAATGATGCTCGCAGAGGCTGTATATCTCGATGTCCTTTACCACGATCATTTCACTTACCGGCTCGTGAAATTTGGCTGAATCGATGATGGCATGAGCATCTTGTTTATAACCCTGCGTAAGAAATTGCATGGCTTTGGCCACACGTTCGGGCGTTTTTATCAATCCCTCCCGCTCGGGGTCTTCTCCCAATAATTTAAGCGCCTCTTTATAGCTTGCCATCAGTCCGGGAAGTGTTTCTTCGCAGTATTCATCAGTTTTTTGATATTGCATAATCCTTATTTCAATTTATAACGATTGCTTAATTAACCGGGTATTCTACAAAATTCCTGGGAGTTTCATACAGCCGGATCTGCAGGCCCATTTTTTTGTCAATATGCGGCCGCAGTAATTTATAAATAACAACAACAATATTTTCCGCCGTTGGGTTTAGATTTTTGAACTCTTTTGTATCGAGATTCAGGTTTTTATGGTCAAACCTGGAATGTATCTCTCTTTTTACCAGGTCTCCCAGCTCTTTCAGGTCGATGACATATCCTGTTTTCTTATCCGGCTTGCCAGTCACCTTTACTTCCATCTCATAATTGTGCCCGTGGTAATGAGGCAAAGCACATTTACCAAACACTTTTTCATTGGTCACATCATCCCAACCCGGATTGAACAACCGGTGAGCCGCATTAAAATGTTCTTTCCTGAAAACGGACACTTTCTTACTCATGCTGACACGTTGAAAAGGTTTAAAGGTTAGGCATTCTGCTCTCCAAAATATTCAACATATATTCTTGGCGTTTCATACAGTTTAATACAATGCAGTTGAATACCCAGAGGCAAATTCTGTTTTAACTCGTTCCAGATTCCCACAGCCAGGTTCTCCGTGCTACAGATCTTACCCTGCATAAATTCAACATCAAGATTCAGGTTGCGATGATCCACTTTTTCAATGACCTTTTCCCTGATCAGCACGCTCAGTTGTTTTACATCGTATATAAAGCCTGTATCGGGATCGGGTTGCCCCTTGATGGTAACAAATAATTCATAATTGTGACCATGCCAGTTCTCGTTAGCACATGGACCAAATACCTCGTCATTTTTTTCAGGTGTCCATGCAGGATTGTATAACTTGTGCGCCGCATTAAAATGTTCCAGTCTCGTGAGATATACCATAATTCATGAAAAGAGGGCAAAGTTAAGACATCAAACAGTTACCACACAAACGCTTCCTGCATGTTAGCGATACCAATTCCCGTCTTTTTCTGGCAAACGTCCTTTGGCTTCCAAATTTCCGTCCCCATTTTGACATCCCTTCGATCGGCAAAATCCGAGAAATCCCCGTAATCTGCGTAATCCATGATTAAATTTGCCCATCATGAACTGTTTACTGGTTGCTGCAACCACAAAAGAAATAGCCCCTTTTCTCGACAGGTACCGCGCTGATGCCGGTAACACCCAGGTTGATGTATTGATAACCGGGGTAGGGTTAACAGCCACCACTTATTCATTGGCTAAACAGGTCGGGTTAAAAAAGCCAGATCTTGTGATACAGGCGGGTATAGCAGGCTGTTTTGATTCAAACATTTCACTGGGATCGGTTGTTGTGATCAGTCAGGACATAATCGCTGATATGGGCGTGACCGAGCACAATCAATTGAATACTGTTTTTGACATGGGACTTATCGATGCCAACCGGTTTCCCTTCAACAAGGGCTGGCTGGTCAACCCGAATAGTAAATTGATACAGCAAAGCGGTTTGAAAGCCGTGAACGCGGTGTCGGTAAATCAGATCACGACAAGCAAACAAATGATAGAATCATACATCGGTAAATTCGACCCGGTTGTTGAATCCATGGAAGGTGCCGCGCTGCATTATGTATGCTTACAGGAAAAAATTCCTTTTTTGCAATTGAGAAGCATATCCAACTATATCGGCGAACGGGATAAAAAGAAATGGAAAATAAAAGATGCCATCCTCAACCTCAACCTCAACCTCAACCTTAACCTCAACCTTAACCTCAACCTCAACCTCCAACTTTGAAACTCACAATCGGCTTTTCTCCATGTCCTAACGACACTTTCATTTTCGATGCCCTGGTAAATAGAAAAATTGAAACCGGCGGAATAGAATTTGAGCCAGTTCTTGAGGATGTGGAAACGCTGAATCAATGGGCATTGCAGGGAAAATTAGATATTACCAAACTCAGTTTCCCCGCATTCTTCCAATCTCCGGATAAATATGTATTGTTGAATGCAGGCAG
>Ga0066652_100000258_pt1 | contig 27041 bp, 21 predicted proteins | sample GraSoiAngelo_101_FD_71413 | JGI IMG/M metagenome (GOLD analysis project Ga0066652, IMG submission 71413) | Grasslands soil microbial communities from the Angelo Coastal Reserve, California, USA - 14_0903_02_30cm | ecosystem: Environmental > Terrestrial > Soil > Grasslands | place: USA... | reverse complement strand
TCTGGGAAATGCCGCCAACCGTGTCGGTGCTTTCGAGAACGGTGACGGGCGTGCCTTCCTTCGTCAGCTGGTAGGCGGCGGTCAGGCCCGCCGGACCTGCGCCGATCACGACGACGCGTTCACCCGGGCGGAGCTGCGCCACCTGGCGCGGCGCGCGCACGTCGTCCGCGCTCACCTTACACGACCTCCATGCGCGACTCCGTGCGGTCGCGCACGAGCGCCGCGACGCCGGCGACGTCCACGGCCGCGGGATCGTGCGCCAGCACCACCACATCACCGGTGCATTGCGCCATCCCCATGGCGCGCAGCTCCTGCGCCGTCGCCGACGCCGGGGCCGCGATCCAGCGCACCATTGGAAACGCGGCGCGAAGCGGACCAAGCTCCGCCGCCGTCCCGGATCGGGCGATGACGATCTCCGCCCCGAGTCGCTGACAGTCCGTCACGAGCGCGCGGATGCTGCGTACAGCGAGATCGCTGCCGCCGACCGACGCGACGATGACGGAGACGGTGGGAGCAAGCTGCGTGACCTGGACCGGCGACTTCGAGGCCGGGGCTGGAGGAGGCGGCGCACTGATGCCGCGATGGTCCTGTGCTCTGGGAGGCGCGAGTTTCATCGTGCGGCGACGGCGGGCGAGGGCTCGGGAGGTTGCCTGAGACCAGCTTGTGCTGCCCTGTTTGGCAAGAAGCACGCACCAAATGTCTCGATGGCATCCGCTTGTGCCGCAACGGCTTACAGTCGCAAAGTCGCTCCAGACCGGGAAAAGTGCGCTTCTTACGTGCTGCGAGCGTGCAACACACTGATGCGCCATTCTCACAGGTCGGCGACGCCGGCGCTGCGGTAGTAGACCCGCCCTGGAGGCTCTTTACCTCGCGGCACTACCAGAGGTTCGACTTCCACTGCTCGGTGTTGTAGCGCTGCAGCGCCGCGCATGCATCGGGGGCCGGTGCGCGACCCGGAGGCGGCACCCGCAGCACCAGCGTGACCGCCGGGAATTCGCGCACGAGCTCGACGGAACGGCACGCGCCGGTGAACGTCGGCACGAGCTGATCATCGGGGGGACGCAGCGGGGTGAGCAGCGCGTACTCGACTACGCGCGCGCGCATCTGTGCAAACACCGAATCCGGCGCCGACCCCGTGAGCGGCGCCGAGAAGAGCGCGCGCCGGCCGCCGAACAGACCGAGCTGCGTATCCGCCGAGGTGAGGAACGCCGCCGTATCCGCTGTCGAGCTCCGGATAAAGTCCATCGCTGCGAAGAACCCGCGCTCGATCGGTGAGAAGCATCGCTCCGACGCCATCGCATTCCCGCGGTCGCAGCCGAGACTTTCCCTGGTGTTCACGAGATCACGTCCCACGGACATGAACAGGACGCCGCCGACCGCGACGGCGGGGAGGTAGCGCAGCCTGCGATGCAGTCGCGCGACATGTACTATCGCCGCGAACAACGCCCAGAACATCAGCGGCAGTACCGGGATCAAGTATCGCGACTGGTGCCACGACCAGAAGGCGAGCAGCACGAAGTAGAGCGCGATGTAGACGGCGACGACACGCGCCCGTCGCCACAGCACCCACACCCCGAATGCGCCCAAGCTCACGACCACGACGAAGCCGATGAGCGCATCGAGCTGCGCCGCGCCCGCCAGCGACGATTCGCGCGAGCCGCTGCGCCGAGCGACGGCCGCAAAGCTCGGAAACTGGAGGAGCCGCGGCAGCGAGACCGCGACGTAGTCCCCGATGTTCGTAGTCACGCGGTGCCGGATGATCGCGCCGACGCCGAAGTCTGCGCGCGGTGAGAAGGTCGCGTCCGCGACATACGATCGCTTCTCGATGTGCGGCGGCACGATGATGAGCCAGACCACAAACGCGCCGACCGTCACCGCGCCGGCGGCGGTGAGCGACAGCACGCGGCGCGTGCGCCGCTCGAGCGCCCACTGGATCATCACCGCCCCGATCACCGTGACACCGATCAGGCGGATCAGCGCCGCGACGATCGCTGACGCCATCGCGACAACGGGTGCGCGCCGCCAGAGCGGAGTTGCGGACGCGGTTGCCGGCGGCTGCGCCGACTCACGCACCACGGCCCACAGGGCGAGCATGGAGAACATCATGTACGGCTGCTCGCTCAGCACGTGGCCGCCGTACTGCACGAGATCCGGGTTCACCGCGGCGAGGGCGAGAACCAGCAGCGCCATTCGCGGCGTGTCGCAGCGCCGCACGATGTCGTAGACGAGCCAGAGACCCACGACGGAGCACACGAGCACGGCCGCGATCAGCAGCTGCGCGTGCTCGCCGAAGGGCAGCGACACCGCGGCGAAGATTGCCGGCAGCCCCGGGGGATACAGGGAATCGAACGGCGAGCCGACGAGATAGAAGTCGCTGTAGCTGAAGCGACGCACGGCGCGGGACAGCAGGATGTACTGCGCCTCGTCGTGCCACAAGCCGCCCACGAAGGCGCGGTTCACCCACGTGAGCACCGCGTGCACGAACAGCAGCGCGGCCGCGACGTGCGATGCGCGGAAATCCCAGCCGCCGAGCTTCACTGCGGACCTTGCCGTGACGGTCACGAGCGTGATGCCAGTCCAGCGGTGCGTGAGGTAGTTGACGGTCTCCAGTTCACGTGCTGAGGACGTGGGCCGCCAACGGGGGCTTCCGGAGGGTGAGGAATACGGCCATGGGATGGGTGCGAGTGTCATTAGGGTCGACGCGACGCAGATTCAGTTGGGCGAGCCAACCCTCGACGGGAGAGAGTGCGGTCCGCACTCTCCCGACTCGAGCTAGAAACGCTTCGACACTGAACGCCAGTTCACCCCAATGCTGGAGATCAACGAGCTCCGCGTTCGAAGCTCGGATTATGCGATCAACAATCGTCGCATCATCGTAATGACGCTCGAAAAAAGTCAGACCGGCGGACTCGCGTTCATACACGCGTCCTTCGACGAACGTCTCTCGATAGCGGCGATCGTATGGAGTCGTGATGACGATGAGCCCTCCGGGCTTCACCACCCGCACCAGCTCTGCGATTGCGAGCGAGTCTCCGTCGTCGGGAATGTGCTCGATGACCGAAACAGTGTACGCCGCATCGAAACTGTCGGTGCCATAGCTGAGATGTCGTGCGTCTTGAACCTGTGAGCTGATCTGCCCGATGTCTTCGCCTTCCCGTCCCTGAGCTTTCGCAAACGCCCGGCTCAATTCAACAGCGCCTGGCAGGATGTCAGTGGCCGTGACATGGTGGCCGCGGCTTGCCGCGAGAAAACTGGCGAGATCTTTCGGACTACCCACATCAAGAATCCGCGCGGCTCTGAGGCCGGCGAGCTGCTGCCACACGTAGGCGAATTCCGCAGCTCGCCAATAGCTCACCGGTAGATACAGACGACGAACTCCAAGGCCGGGCGCGCGTGGGAGGGCACGTGCTCCCATGCGTAGACCCTCCATCCACATCCCCAACGCACCAGCCACTGTATCTCCGTTGCAGGTTACAGACGGCACCCTGATTCGTTCACAAAGTTGCGCTGGTAACCGGCGCCCGCGCTACGGCCTGTCGCGGTGAACGGGGAATCGAATCGGCACGCATCAGTGTTTCATACGACGTGAGCACCTCGGTCGTTGTCTGAAGCGTGGGCTGCCACACATACAGGGGCGGAAACTATACCCGGCGCGCAGGGCCTCCACAACATCCACGTTCGCCACATAGGTGCCGACGATCCGCGCCGCGAGTCCGGAGCCAGCGGCGCCGTGTCGCCTCCGTGCAGCGCCGCCGCGAACCGCTGCACAACCTGCAGTCGCTGCACCGCCCACCCGATGACCTGCATCGCCCCACGGAAGACGAACACGGCTTCCAACGAAGCCGAAATGTTCGGTCATACTCCCGCATGCAGCGGCGGAACCAAACCATACCGGCACCCGGCCGGGCCATCGAGGTCGAAAAATGTGTGGCTGGGGCCTGCACTGACACTATCTTGTGCGCGTGCCACCCTCCCACCCGGCCCACCCCTCCCTCCCGGGCCAGGCTTCACGCGTCCAGCCACGACGGTCGCAGCTGGCGATGACGGTCAGCGCCGCGACGTCGGTGCAGGACCTTCTCGCCATGCGCGCGAAGGCCGTCTGGCGGTTCTTCATGACGCAGGATCTCGCCTACTGGGCGATGGCGGCCTACCTGTTCGTGGAGTACGTGCGGCCGCAGAACCTGCTGCCGTTTCTGAGCGGGATCCCCATGGGACAGATCACGCTGGGACTCGCGCTCCTGGCGTACATGGTCTCCGGTCGCGGGCTCGTTCTCAAGAGCGGCGCGAGCGGGCTGTTTCTTGCGTTCACCGGCGTCATCCTAATCTCGTCGGTCCTGGCATTCGAGCCTTCCGCCTCCTACGACGACCTCAGGACGTGGATTTCGTGGGTTGTGATCTACTTCCTGATCGTGAATGTGGTGAACACGCCACAGCGCATGGTGTTGTTCATTGTCGAATGGCTGTTGTGTCACTACTACATGGCCCAGGGAGGGTTCAAGCAATTCGCGATTCGCGGGTTCAAGTTCGCGTCCTGGGGCGTCACGGGAGCGCCGGGATGGTTCCATAACTCCGGCGAGTTCGGCATCGCCATGTGCATGTTCGCCGCGGTGTCGTGGCACTTCTACGTCGCGTCCCGGCCTTACCTGACCACATGGCGCAAGCTGTTCGTCCTCGGGATGCCGGCGACCGCGGTCATCTGCGTCATCGGGTCGTCGTCGCGCGGAGCGGTGATTGCCCTCGCGGCGATGGGTTTCTGGGAGCTCATGCGAAGCAAGAAGCGGGTCCGGGCGCTCGCCGGACTCACGCTGCTCTCGGTCGCCGGGTGGTTCATCCTGCCCGCGGAGCAGAAAGCCCGGTTCATGTCCGCCGGCGAGGACAGGACCTCGGTCCATCGCCTCGTCTACTGGAAGGCCGGAATCAACATGGCCACCCAACACCCCGTGTTAGGCATCGGCTACGGCAACTGGGTACGGTACTACTCCGCGTTCTACGCCGGGGACACGGAGGACAAGATGGTGCAGGTCTCGCACAACATCTTCATCCAGTGCGTCGCCGAGCTGGGATTCGCGGGGTTGATCGGGTTCTGCGCACTCATCGCCGCAACGCTGGTGCTCAACGCGCGCACGCGACGCATGCTGCGCGCGGGCCGCGACCCGCCGCATGTGTTCATGACACACCTCGCATACGGGTTCGACGGCGCGCTGATCAGCTATCTCGTCGCCGGCTTCTTCGTCACGGTGTTGTACTACCCCTTCTTCTGGATCAACCTCGCCCTCACGGTTGCACTCAATAGCATCGCACGCCAAAGCGTTGGCATGGCCGGCGGGCGTACCGCCGTGCGTGGCCAGCGCATGCGGGGGCCCGCCGCTCTCGTCCGGCGCGCGCGTCCGCGGTAAACCGCCGGCCTGATCGATACTGCAGTTCCGGATTTTGCCGCACTGGTAACTTGCACGTCCCTCCCATGAGTATTCAGACGCAGGTCGCTCCTCCTTCCCCTCCGCCATTGTCCCCGCCCGCCCGCGATTACGCCGGCGTCGCCGCCGCCGCTGCGCAGCATGCCGCCGACGTGGATACGCGCGCGCGCTTCCCCAGCGAGGCCATCGCCGCCGCAAAGTCGGCCGGGCTGTTGTCCGCGGTCGTCCCACGCGCCCTGGGTGGCGCGGGGGCAACGATGCGCGAGCTCGCTGCGATGTGCTCGGCCGTCGCGCAGGGCTGCGCGTCCAGCGGGATGGTCCTCGCGATGCATCACATCCAGGTGGCGTGCATCGCGCGCCACGCGGGCGCATCCCCGTTCTTCATCGACTACCTCCGCGAGATCGCCGAACGCCAGCTGCTGCTGGCGTCGGTGACGTCGGAGGTCGGCACCGGCGGCGAAACGCGCTCGAGCATCTGCGCGGTGGAGGTGCGCGACGGCCGATTCGCGCTCGACAAGGACGCGACGACGGTATCGTACGGCGAGCACGCTGACGATCTGCTCGTCACGTGCCGGCGCGCCGGCGACGCAGCGCCGAGCGACCAGGTCCTCGTGCTGCTGCGCAAGGGAGGCTTCACGCTCCAGCGCACGACGGAATGGAACACACTCGGCATGCGCGGCACCTGCAGCCCCGGTTACAAGCTGACGTCGTCCGGTGCAGAGGCGCAGATCGTTCCGGGATCCTTCGCGGATTCGTCGGCGCAGTCCATGGTGCCGTACTCGCACATTCTCTGGGCGGCCGTCTGGCTCGGCATCGCCAGCGATGCGATCGCGCGCGCGGCGGCCTACGTTCGTGCGGAAGCGCGCAAGAAGCCGGGCACGGTGCCGTCGGCCGCGACGCGCCTCGCCCAGGCGTCGGTGATGCTGCAGTCGCTGCGCCAGAACGTCTCGTCGTGCGCGACCGATTTCGACGCGCTTGGCGACGACATGGAAGCGCTGCTGTCGATGGGCTGGGCGCTGCGCCTGAACAACCTCAAGATCGCCGCGTCCGAGGCCGCGCCGCAGATCGTCCATGCGGCGCTGCAGATCTGCGGCATCATGGGCTACAAGAACGATTCTCCGTTCAGCGTGGGCCGGCAGTATCGCGATTCGCTGTCCGCCGCCCTGATGATCGGCAACGACCGCATCGCGTCGAAGAACGCGTCGATGCTGCTGGTATTCAAGGATGACTAGCGTGGCACAATCAGCGTCTGCAACCGATCCGCAACAGTTCTACGATTCACTCGTCGATGCCGGGCTCCTGGTCACCGCGGGGCCCCTCGGCGCATTCGGCCGCGGTCCCGTCTTCGAGGACATCCTCACGCGTTTCGACGCCCTCGTGCTGCGCGAAGCCGCGGGCGACGCCGTGGAGTCCCTGAACTTTCCGCCGGTGATCGACCGCAGGATCATCGAGAAGACGGGATACATGGATTCATTCCCGAATTTGTGCGGCTCGGTGCACAGCTTCGAGGGGAACGAGCGTGAAGCACGGGCGATCGGGCAGCGCATCGGCAGCGGACAGGGGTGGGGCGAGCTGCTCGTGTCGACAGATCTCGTCCTGAATCCCGCGGCGTGCTATCCGCTGTACCCCACCTGCCGCGGGACGCTGCCGCGCGACGGCCGGCACGTCACGATGTTCCAGTGGGTGTACCGCCAGGAGCCGTCGATCGAGCCCACGCGAATGCGGTCGTTCCGCGTTCGCGAATTCGTGCGTCTCGGATCACCGGACGTGGTGATACGCTGGCGGGACACCTGGCTCGACCGCGGACTCGCGCTGCTGACGTCTCTTCAGCTCCCGGCGCGCTCGGAGGTGGCGGCAGACCCCTTCTTCGGACGCGGCGGCAAGATGCTCGCCGCCGGTCAGGTGGAGCAGAAGCTCAAGTTCGAGGTCGTGATTCCAGTGCTGTCGGAGGAGAATCCGACGGCATGCTGCTCCTTCAACTACCACCAGGACAAGTTCGGGCAGGCGTTCGACATCCGTCTTCCGAACGGAGACGTCGCGCACTCGGCGTGCCTCGGCTTCGGTCTCGAGCGTGTCGTGATGGCACTGCTCAAGACGCACGGTCTCGATCCGGCCGCGTGGCCCGGCGGCGTGCGCGAGAGGTTGTGGCCGTGACACGCTTTCTCGCGATCCCGGGGCTCGACGCCGCGAACTACGCGCGCCACGAGCTGCACGCCGACGCGCGCCTCTGGGTCGAGAAGAATTGCTATGTGGACGTCGTCATCGAGATGCTGCACGCGTTGCGTTTCGAGCCGCTCGCGGCGATGGGCTTCTGCGTGGCCGTGGACTTCGAGGGAGACAACTTCACGTTCTTCAAGCCGTCGCACGACGAGATCCGCTCGCTCTACGGAGTCGACATCCAGGAGCTCAACGTCTGGCGACCCCTGATCGAGCACGTGGAGCATCATCTCGCTGCCGGAAAGCTCCTCAGCACCGAGGCGGACTCGTTTTTCCTCCCCGACACGTCGGGCACGGACTACCGTCGGAATCACGTCAAGACGACGATCATCATCGCGGACGTCGATGCCGAACGCCGTCGGCTCGGCTACTTCCACAACGCGTCGTATCACGCGCTCGAAGGCGACGATTTCGAGCAGCTGTTTCGCCTGAAGGCGGCGCCTGATGCAACCGCGCTGCCCTTTTTCGCCGAGCTGATACGCTTCGACCGCGGCGTGCATCGTTCCACGGTGGAGCTGGCCCGGATGGCGCGGGCGATTCTGGGTACGCACGTCGAGCGACGTCCGGCCGCAAATCCGATCGAGAGCTTCGGCCGGCGCTTCGCGGCGGATCTCTCGTCCATCCAGGAGCGGGGGCTCGCGTTCTATCACCAGTGGGCTTTCGCGACGATCCGGCAGTTCGGCGCTGCGTACGAGCTGCTCGAGCACCACCTGCGCTGGCTCGCCCGGATCGACAGGGGAGGCGCGGACGACGCGTCTACGCTTACGAGCGCCGCCGAGGACTTCGGTCTGGTGAGCGCGGGGGCGAAGGCGTTCATTCTGAAGGCGGCGCGTGCGGTGAACTCCAGAAAGCCCTTCGACGCCAGCGCCACGATCGACGAGATGGCACGGGCGTGGAGTCGCGGTATCGCGTCACTCGAGCAGCTCGCGTTGCCGAGCAGGTCCGCGGCATGATGGCCGGAACGCTGGGCGTCGGAGTGGACCTCGTGCGCGTGAGTCGCGTCGCCGAGTCGATCGAGAACTTCGGCGATCGATTCCTGCACCGCGTGTTCACGCCCGGCGAGCTCGCGTACGCCGAGCAGGCGCCCGCCCTGGCCGCGGAGCGGCTTGCCGCGCGCTTCGCCGCCAAGGAGGCCGCCATCAAGGCACTCGGCCTCGCGGAACAGGGCGTCAACCTCCGCGACATCGAAGTGCAGCGCGCGCCGTCCGGACAGTGCCACATGGCGCTTCACGGAAGCGCCAACGCCGCCGCGACAGTCGCGGGAATTCAGCAGCTCTCCGTCAGCCTCAGTCACGAAGGCGATTACGCCATCGCCGTTGTCGTAGCCCGTTCGAAGGAAATACCAAACACATGAGCAACGTCACCGCCGACAATCGCATCAGTGTCATCCGGCGCATTCTCGCCGAGCACGGACGATTGTCTTCCGACGCAAATACACTGGATCCCGACGCCGACCTGTACCGCGCGGGTATGACCTCGCACGCGAGCGTGAACGTCATGCTGGCGCTCGAAGGCGAATTCGACGTGGAGTTTCCCGACCACATGCTGAAGCGCGGCGTGTTCGGAAGCATCGCGTCCATCCGCGCGGCACTCGACGAGCTGGCGCCGTCCTGACCGTGGTGGCGTCGCGCGTTCGGGCCATCTCGGGGCACGACCGGCGGGCGCTCTCCGACGGGTGGGAGGTGGCTGCGGCGCCCGCCGGCTCGATCGCGGATCCCTCCGCGCTGGCCCGGGCGGCGCTCGACTGGACGAACACCACGGTGCCCGCGACGGCGGCGTCCGCATTGCGGTCCGTCGGGCGCTGGAGTCTCGACGGCGCGCCGCGGCGGTTCGATGCCGACGACTGGTGGTTCCGCGTCCGCTTCGACGCCTCCGCTGCCGGTCACGCGCAGTCGTGGCTCTGCTTCGACGGCCTCGCGACGCTCGCGGACGTGTGGCTGAACGGTGTGCACGTGCTGACGAGCGATGGGATGTTCACGGCGCATGAACGACGAGTCGACGAGCATCTGCGCGGCAGCAATGAGCTCGTCATCGTGTTCCGCTCGCTCGACTCCGCCCTGAAGGAGCGCCGCGCACGGCCGCGCTGGCGGGCCCCGATGGTGGAGCATCAGCAGCTGCGGTGGCATCGCACGACGCTGCTCGGACGAACCCCCGGCTGGTCGCCGCCCGCGCAGCCAGTGGGACCGTGGCGCGCGGTGAGGCTCGAGCACCGGCGCGGCGTCGCCGTGTCCGATCTGCGCATTCGCGCCGACGGCGATGGACGACTCGCGGTCTCATTGCATGCGCCGGCGCTGGGCGGTGCGCCGCTCGATGCCGGCGAGATCATCCTCACCCGCGCCGATCAGGTCCTGCGCGGCACGCTCGCGCCGAACGGCAGCCGGTTGTCCGGTGAGTTCCACTTCCCGGACGCCGTTCGCTGGTGGCCGCACACCCATGGCGAGCCCGCGCTCTACAGCGCTCGACTTCGGCTGCAGCGCGGATCCGAAAGCATCGGCGTCGATGTGGGCGACGTGGGCTTCCGGACGGTGACCGTGGATACGACGGACAACGGCTTCGCGGTCCACGTGAACGGCGCGCGAGTCTTCTGTCGCGGAGGCTGCTGGACGCCGCTCGATCCCGTCGCGCTGAACAACTCAATCCCCGAGCTCGACGCAGCGTTCCGTCAGCTGGTCGACGCGGGGATGAACATGGTTCGCGTCGGCGGGATGATGGTGTACGAGGACGACGCCTTCCTCGATCGCTGCGACGCCTTTGGCGTCCTGCTCTGGCAGGACTTCATGTTCGCGAACATGGAGTACCCGCAGGACGACCCGCGCTTCGCGGAGCTGGTCACCGAGGAGGCGCGCCAGCTGCTGCTGCGACTCCAGGCTCGCCCCAGCGTCGCCGTGCTCTGCGGCAACAGCGAAGGCGAACAGCAGGCAGCCATGTGGGGAGCACCGCGATCGCTGTGGCAGCCGTCTCTCTTTACCGATCGTCTGGCACGCCTGTCCGCGGATCTCTGTCCGGGCGTTCCATACTGGCCCTCGTCGACGCATGGCGGCGCGTTTCCGCACCAGGCCAATGCGGGCTCCGCCTCCTACTACGGCGTGGGGGCGTACCTCCGGCCGATCGACGATGCGCGACGGGCCGACGTGCGCTTCGCGTCCGAGTGTCTGGCATTCGCCAACATTCCCGATCCGCAGGCGATGACGGACATGCCCGGCGGCCGCGGCGTGAAGGTGCACGATCCGGCGTGGAAGGCGCGGACGCCGCGCGACCTCGGCGCCGGCTGGGACTTCGACGACGTGCGGGACCATTACGTCGCCGACCTGTTCAGGGTCGACCCGCTGCAACTGCGGTACGCGGATCACGAGCGATACCTCGATCTCGGACGCGTCGTCTCCGGCGAAGTGATGGCACGGGTGTTCTCGGAGTGGCGCCGCCGGGATTCGCGCTGCGGAGGCGGCATCATCTGGTTCCTTCGCGACCTGTGGCACGGAGCCGGCTGGGGCGTCGTGGACGCCGCGGGCAGACCGAAGAGCGCGTGGCACTATCTCCGGCGCGCGCTGGCTCCGGTCGCGGTCTCCCTGTCCGACGAAGGCGGCAACGGCATCGCGGTGCATGTGGCGAACGATCGCCCGACGCCGTTCGCCGGACAGCTGGAGGTCGCCCTGTTCCGGTTCGGCGAGGTTCGCGTCGCGGGAGGCTCGCGCGACATTTCCGTCGAGCCGCGTTCCGCGCTCGAGCTGAACGCGGCGGCGGTCTTCGACGACTTTCTCGATCTGAGCTACGCGTACCGATTCGGACCGCCGTCTCACGACGTGATCATTGCGACGCTCGTCGACCAGGGCCGACAGGTGGGACGCGCCTTCCAGTTCGTGCCCGGCCTTCCCAACACCCGCGAGATGGACGTCGGTCTCAGCGCGGATGCGCGACGCGCAGGCGAGGGTTACGAGCTCGTGATCCGCACGCGCAAGCTCGCCGTATCGGTGAGCCTCGACATCGACGGATTCGTTCCGCAAGACAACCATTTCCATCTCGCGCCCGGCGAGGAGCGTCGCGTTGCTCTCGCATGGCACGAGCGCGGGGCGACGCCGGGCCACGGGCCGCGCGGAGTCGTGCGCGCCCTCAACTCGGCGACTGCGGCCACGGTGGTCACGGCGCCGGTGCAGCCATGACGGCGGCGCGGCCGAAGCCGCTGTACTTCGGCCCGCGCGAACGGCCGCTCTTCGGCTGGCTGCACGCACCGGAATCCGCGCCGCGCGACACAGGCGTGGTGGTGTGCAATCCCTTTGGCTATGAAGCCGCGTGCACGCATCGCAGCCTGCGACATTTCGCTCGCGCCGCCGCGGGCGCTGGCATGCCCGCGCTGCGATTTGACTACGATGGAACCGGCGATTCGGCGGGCGATGACCTGGATGCGGGTCGCCTGGACGCCTGGATCCACAGCGTACATCACGCGGTCGAGGAGCTGCGGACACGCACCGGCGTCACCGCGGTGCATCTCGTTGGCATCAGGTTCGGCGCGACGCTCGCCGCGCTTGCCGCGAACAGTCGTACCGACGTCGCCGGCCTCGTGGCGATCATGCCGGTGGTCCGCGGCAAGGCGTGGCTGCGCGAGCTGAACGCACTGGAGATCGCGATGCGCTTCGCGGAGCCGCCGCCGGAATTCGCCAGCGCGGACGCGGTCGTGGAGAGCGTCGGATTCGCAATCACGGAGGAGACGCGAACGGCGTTGAGCAGCATCGATCTCATCGCGCAGTCGGGGGCGAGGCCGGCGCCCGCCGTTCTTCTCGTGGATCGCGGGGACAACCCGCTCGTCGACCGGTGGGCCGAGGGACTTGCGGCGCGCGGCCTCGAGATGACCCGCCTTCCGGCGACGGGCTACGCCGAGATGATGCTGGATCCGCATGATGCCGTGGTGCCGGAGACGATGGTCAGCGACGTCACCTCCTGGCTCGCCGGCCGGAGCAGAGCCGCGCGCACCGGTGCAGCCGCCGTGCCGGTTGACGATCGCAAAACTTCCGCGCAGATCGCGCCCGGCTTCGAGGAGCGCGCAGTGTTTCTCGAGGCGACGCACACGCTCTTCGGAGTGATGAGCGTGCCGTCGCGGGTGACTGGCACCGTAATCCTCCTGCTGAATTCGGGCGCCAACCCGCACGTGGGCCCGAGTCGCCAGTACGTGCGGCTGGCGCGACGGTGGGCGAGCCTTGGACATCTGGTGCTGCGGTTCGATATCGCCGGCATCGGCGACAGCTTGCCCTGGCCGGGGCACGAGGAGAACGTCGTCTACGCCTCCACGGCCGTGCAGGACGTCGGCGCCGCGATCACCTACCTTCGCGAGGAGTGGCGTGTCGAATCCGCGCACGCGGTGGGACTGTGCTCCGGCGCGTATCACGGCTTCAAGGCGGCGGTGGCCGGCTTTCCCCTGGCCTCCGTCGCCGTTGTCAATCCGCTGGTTTTCTTCTGGAAGGCGGGGATGTCACTCGCCTACCCGCTCTATCAGGTGTCGCAGGCGGCCGCGGAGTACCGGCGGTCGCTGTTCCGCCTCGAGAAATGGGGAAAGCTGCTCCGCGGCAAGGTGGATGTGAGCGAGGCAGCCCACCTCGTCGCGCGTCGCATCGCATTTCGCGCGAAGACGGTCATGAAGAGCGCGGCGCGCGCCGCCGGCCGGCCGATGGCGGAGGATCTCGGCGGAGAGCTCGAGAGCGTCGCCGGCCGCGCGGTGGGGCTGCGCTTCGTGTTCTCGGTCGGTGACCCCGGTGAGGATCTGCTGCGGCTCGAGGGCGGCGGCATGGTGCGACGACTGATGCGGCAGCGGAAGCTCACCATCGAGCGCATCGCCGGCCCGAACCACGCGTTCACGCCGCGCTGGTCGCATCACGCGCTTCGCCAGGTGCTGGAGCGCGAGCTCGGCCTCTCGTGAACAGCAGGATCCGCGACATCGCCGGCCTTCGGACGATCGAAGTCGCCGGCGGGGACGATTCACTCGTCGTCGTGCTCCTCCATGGCTACGCGATGACTCCGGAGGATCTCGCTCCATTCGCGGCCTCGATGGGCGTGCCCGCGCGCTTTCTGTTTCCTGAAGGGCCGAGCTCCGCCATGCCCGCCGGACGCGCGTGGTGGCCCATCGATCCGGAAACCCGCGCCCGCGCGCTCGCGGCGGGTCCACGCGACCTGGCGCACGAGCATCCCGAGGGGGCGCCCCGCGCCCGCGCCATGATGTTGGCGTTTCTCGACGCGATCGCGCCATCCGATCGGCTCGTGCTCGGCGGCTTCTCGCAGGGCGCGATGCTCGTCTGCGACGTCCTGTTCCGCGACGCTCCACGCGTCGATGCGCTGGCGCTGCTATCGCCCTCGCGCATCTCGGTGGATGACTGGCTTCCTCACGTGTCGCGGGCGAAAGGACTGCCGGTGCTGGTGAGTCACGGGACACACGACGCCGATCTCGCATTCTCGACCGGCGAAGCCGTCCGGGACCTCTTCATCAACGCCGGCGCGCGCGTGACATGGACGCCGTTCGATGGAGGCCACGAGATCCCGCTTCCGGTATGGCGTGCGCTGCGGAAGTTCCTGACTCAGACGCTCCGCGCGACGAAGTAGAGACTCCCGCTGGCCGAGTCGTCGTCGTCCCCTTCGAGAACGACGCCGTCCTCGCCGTACACCTCCAGCAGACGGAATCCCACGCTCGCCAGCTGGCGGCGCTGCGTCTCGCGGTCGATGTAGTAATGGACCATGCGGTACTCATGCGCGATGTCGTTGATCAGCGCGTACTCGTCGGTCTCACGCTCGAACGGAGCGCGCTGACGATGGTTGCGCGTCTCGCGCAGGAAGCGAAGGCCGTGGGACAGCAGCGTGAACGGATTGCGCGAGAATCGCAGCCGCGGCCGGTCCCGCGCGAGGCGATACCGGCGATTGTGCGTCGAGAAGATCAGCAGCCCGTTCTCGGCCAGGACCTCGTGGAGGCCGGCGAAAGAGACGAGGCGATCCTCGTGCGACAACGTGTCGATGCCGTTGAACGTGAAGACTGCCACGTCGATCGATCGCGGCGGATAGGAGCGCAGGTCGCGCACGTCGCAGCACACGAACTCGATTCCCGGCAGGGCGCGCCGGCAGTGCTCGATCATGATGCGCGAGAAATCGACGCCGACCGTGTGACCCGCCCAGCGCGACAGGTACGTCGTCACCCGTCCCGCGCCGCAGCCGATGTCCATCACGCGGCGGCCCACGATCTCATCGCGGTACTTCATGAAGATCATGACCTCGGCCGGCTCGAGCTTGTTGGTCCCGACGTAGTCCTCGACCAGCTCGGCATTCTCGTAGTTCTGGTGGTCGATGGACGTCATCTTCGCGGCGCCTTCGCTGGCGGCGTCGGCACCCGGAGACGCTGCGATGCGCGGCTTGCTCACGCTTCCTCCATCGGCGGCGCGAGCGTCAGCGGCAAAGCGCGCCCGTCGGTCGCGTCCGATTGCGGTCGCGGGGCGAATCTGTCCTTCATGTCGAGGAATGGTTTCTCGAGCAGGCGCCACGAGATCAGCGCCGCGATCAGTGACGTCGCGGAGAGTGCCGCTACGTACACGAGCAGGCGCGCGAAACGCCAGTTGTCGTCGGCGCCGTTGACCAGCGCCGTCACGTAACGTGACGCGACATAGTGAATGGGATAGTGAAACACGTAGATCGCGTAACTGTACTTGCCCAGCAGGCGGAGCGCGGGAATCTCCATGACGCGCCGAATGCCGGCGGTGCTCGAAGAGGCAGCGGTTCCGACGCACGCAAAGATCAGCGCTGTACCGAGGACCGAGACCAGCGTCTGCCCGACGACCTGCACCCGCAGGTCGTTCTCGTGGAATCCCCGCTCCCGGACGACAAACGCGATCAGGACGGCACCCGCCGCGATCGTAATGGCCTTCAGGTAGCGCGGAAGCAGCGCGCGCACCTGATCGTCGCGCAGGCAGATCGCGAGCAACGCGCCGGCGGCAAGCGCATCCCATCGCGCGATGGTGAACTCGTATCCCGCGAGGGGCGCATAGCCGCTGAGCCGCAACCCCAGCCGAACGAGCGGCGTGACGGCAATGAGTCCCGCGCAGAGTCGAAGCAGGAAACGCGGCGATCCGAGAAACACGATGACCGGCCAGAACAGGTAGAACTGCTCCTCGACGGCGAGTGACCAGAAGTGGGACAAGCCGGCGATCTCATAGCCGAACGGATTCCCCCAGTTGGACGTGTATGTCCAGTAGAAGATCTGGTTGCGCCACGCCGTGGCATGCCAGTCCGCGACCTGCACCACGAGCGGGACGATGAACAGCGCGGCGACGAGAAAGGCGTAGTACAACGGAAAGATGCGCAGCGTCCGGCGCGCGTAGAACGTCCTGAAGAACTGCGGACGCGTCCGGGCATCGAGGAGGATGCCGGTGATGAGAAAGCCGGACAGCACGAAAAACAGCTGAACGCCCAGCCAACCGGCGGCCGCGGCGGCGACAGCCACTTTCGGGAGGGATGCGTGACTCCCGTGCAGGATGAACGTCGCGTTGTGGACCAGGACGATCGCAATGGCCAATCCGCGGACCCCGTCCAGGGACGGCACATGTGACCGGGTCGCGGTGGAAGGGCCGGCGGCGGCGTCGCGTGAGGCGGGAAGTTGCATGCGATGTAGATATTTAGCGTGTCATAGCGTTTTTTCCGCCCCGGCCCTACGCTACAGCGCCTTCCTAAATCCTTCCTAAATTGGCGCGGTTTGGCCCGCCCGATCGGTTCCCGCGCAAAGGTTCGAATTGACGCTTTGATGAAGCCCGCAATGCGGCTGATTGTTTCGATCGACACGGAAGAGGACAACTGGATTCCCGCGCGCAGCGGCATCACCACGCGCAACATCCAGGCGCTCCCCGCCCTCGAGCGGCGGTTCGAGCGCATGGGCGTACGGTCGACGTACTTCACGACGTACCAGGTCGCGCTGGACCCGTCCTCCGCCGGCGTCATGCGTGAGATCGCGAACTCCGGCCGCGCGGAGATCGGGGGCCACCTCCATCCGTGGAACACGCCGCCGCTGCTTCCACGCATGGAGACCATGCTGCTCAACATCGAGCCCGAGCTCCAGGTGAAGAAGATCGAGCTCCTGACCAGACAGCTGGAGGAGAGCGTCGGCGTCAGCCCGCGCTCGTTCCGCGCGGGACGGTTCGGGTTCGGCGCTTCGACCGCGAGGGCGCTGATCGAGACGGGTTTCAAGATCGACAGCAGCGTCACTCCTTTCATGTCGTGGGTGGACTACGACCGCGGTCCCTCGCATGTCGGCGCCCCACTCGACATCTACCGGATCAGTGGCCGCCAGGATGTACGGATCCCGGACGACGGACCGCTCGTCGAAGTGCCGCTGTCGTCGGGCTACAACGGCTGGCACCCACGAATCTGGCCGCTGATCCACCGCGGCTTGAACCATCCGGTCAGCCGGTTCCTGCATCTGGGTGGGATCGCGGCGCGGACACAGATCGCTCGGCTCGTCATCCTGAGCCCGGAAATCCACGACCATCGCGATCTCGTCGGGCTGGCGCGCGCGCTCGTGCGCGGGGGGCTGCCGTTCCTGCACGTCTTCTGGCACAGCCCCAGCATGACGCCGGGGCTGAGTCCATTCTGCGCCACACCGCAACACGTCGACCGCCTCTTCGCGCGATTCGACCGTTTCATCGACACCATGTCGCGCGACGTCACACTGCAGCCAGTCACCATCTCGGAGATGTTGTCGGAACCCGTTCCCGTCGAAGAGGAGGCGCGCCCACAGGTGCTCGCGACGCTCTCCCGGGAGTCGCTCCAGCCCGTCACCGTGGCAGCTGCCGACGTGGACGCCGCATTCAAGTCTCCGGATCCGCTCGCCCCCAACGATCTGGGCGGTGCCGCGCCGGAGCCGGCGCCTGTCGCCCGCATGGGACGGCACACCGCCGTGTACCTCGCAGGCATCCTCATCGGCCGCGCCGTGTCGTTCGTCATGCTGCCGTTCTACACGCGCTTCCTGACGACCGCCGACTACGGCGTCATGCAGCTCGTGGAGATGACGCTCGACGTCATCGCCATCATTGCTGGCGCGCGCATCGCCTCGGGTATCCATCGGTACTATTTCAAGGCGGAGACCGAGGAGCAGCGCAACGCTGTCCTTGCAACGTCGGCCGTGCTCATCGGCGTGTCGTTCGTGGCGTTCGGGCTGTGGACCGGGTTCCTGGCGGAACCGCTGACGGTGCTCGTTCTCGGATCGGCGAAGTACACAAAACTCCTCCAGATCGCCGCCGTCACGTTCGCACTCCAGGCGCTCATCCTCGTGCCGATGGCGATTCTGCAGCTCGAGAAGCGATCGGTGCTGCTCACTGGCATCACGACGCTGAAGCTCTGCGTGCAGCTGACGCTCAACATCGTCCTGCTGGCTGGCATGAGGCTCGGCGTCGAAGCGGTGTTCATCAGCACCCTCGTGGCCAACCTGGTCATCGGGGTGGTGCTCGCGTGGATCGTCTACCGGAGGATGAAATTCACGTTCTCGCCGACCGCCGCGCATTCGCTGCTGGCGTACGGCTTGCCGCTGGTGGGCACACAGTTCGCCAGCTTCTTCGTCACGTTCGGCGATCGGTATTTCCTGCGCGTGCACGCGGACGTGTCGTCGGTGGGCCTGTACAGCCTCGCGTATCAGTTCGGATTTCTCGTCGGGGCGATCGGCTACGCCCCCTTCGCGATGGTGTGGGAGCCGACACGATTCCAGATCGCCACGCGCCCGGACCGCGACGCGCTCTACTCGCGCGCGTTTCAATTCATGAACCTCATCCTGTTGCCCGCGTCGGTTGCGACAGCGCTCTACGTCCGTGACTTCATCAACGTGATGTCGGCGCCCGAGTATCACTCGGCCTACCAGATCGTCCCGCTGATCCTCATCGCGTACATGCTGCAGTCGTGGGGCTACTTCCAGGAGGTCGGCATCCTCATTCGTGAGCGCACCGGTTTCGTGACGCTCGCGAACTGGCTGGCAGCGTTCGTGGCGTTCGTCGCCTACGAGACGCTGATTCCGCGATGGTTCGGCTGGGGTGCCGCCATAGCCACCGTCCTCTCCTTCCTGGTGCGCTGGATCGTCACGTACATGATGTCCCAGCGTTTGTTGCCCGTGCGCTACGACTGGAAACCCATCTGGCGCATGCTGGCCGTTTCGACGGCCGTCGTCGCCGTCGGTATTCTGCTGCCATATCCCGGCATCGTTGCCTCAGTAATCATCCGGACGGCGCTCTTCATCGCGTATCTCTGGCTGATCTGGCACCTCGGCTTCATACCGGCCGAGGAGAAGTCCAAGATTCGGCGACTGATGCGTTCCCCGCGAACCGAGATCGCAAGCCTTCTCGCCTGAGCCTGTGCGGGTTCTGCATCTGATCGAAACCACCGGACCCGGCGGGGCAGAGACGGTCTACGTGCAGGTGGCCGCGGGCCTGCGTCGCCGGGGCCACACGAGCCTCGCCGTCGTGCATGGTGGCGGTTGGGTCGCGGATGCGCTCGCGTCCGAGGGAATCAGCCCGCAAATCATGCCGCTGGGGCGAACGCCGGACGTTGGGCTGCTCTCACGACTTGGCCACCTGATCCGCCGGGAAGGCGTTGACGTGATCCAGACGCATCTGCTGACGTCGGCCATGTACGGCGCCCTGCTCGGACGAGCGCTTGGTGTTCCGGTCGTGTCCGCGTTTCACGGCATGAACGATTTCGGTCGCGCGGGGTGGCGCACCGCTCTGAAGCTGCGCGCCCTGCGATTCGGCGACGCCCGGATCGTGTTTGTCTCCGAAGCATTGCGCCGGTCGAGCACAGCGACCTTTCGTTTTCGCGCCGACCGGACGTCCGTTGTGCACAACGGCGTGGACTGCCAGGAGGTCGCGCCGGGCGGATCTCGCGCGTTCCGGCAGGAGCTCGGTGTGGCCCGCGATGCGATCGTGGTCGGCGCGCTGGGCAACGTGCGTCCAGCGAAAGACTATCAGACGTTCATTCGAGCCGCGGCCGAGCTCGCGCGTCGGTCGCACCGCTGGCATTTCGTGATCGTCGGCGATCCTACGCACCACGAAGCCCTGTACTCGGAACTGCTGGCACTTCGCAAGGAGCTCGACCTCGACCGGCGCCTCACGTTCGCGGGCTTTCGCAACGATATCGCGCGCGTCCTCGGGGGGATGGACGTCCTCGCGTGCACGTCGAGCTCGGAGGGCTTTTCGCTCTCGATCTGCCAGGCCATGGCGGGCGGCGTTCCGGTGGTGTCGACGCGCTGTGGCGGTCCCGAGGAGATCCTCCAGGACAACGTGACGGGTCTGCTTGCACCGGTCGGCGCACCGAGCGACATCGCCGCGGCAATTCAGCGAGTTGGGCTGGACGCGACGCTCCGCGACCGGCTCGTCGCGGGCGCGCGTCGCGACGTCGTGTCGCGATTCTCGCTCGACACGATGATCGACGGCTACGAACAGGTGTATCGGGCAGAGCTCGGGAGACGCGCGACCTAAGGGAAGATTGCCGTTATCGCCGCGCGGCTTGGTAGGCCGATTCCAGGTTCGCCCCGACATGCTGCCAGGAAAACCTGGCCTCGATGACCTCGCGCCCGGCGCGCGCGAGCCGGCCGCGTAATGCCGGATCGTCCTCGAGCTGGCGCACGCGCGCCACGAATTCGTCCGCCGTTTCGGCGCGGAGAAAATGCTGGTCCTCGACGAGTCCCAGCCCTTCGACGGCAAAACGGGTCGCCACGAGCGGTTTCGCCATCGCGAGGGCATCCACGATTTTCAGCCGCGTCCCGCCGCCATCGTTGATGGGGCACACATAGATGGATGCGTCGTCGAGATACGGCCGGATGTCCTCGACGAACCCCGTCACGCGGATTCGCGGATCCGATGCCGCGGCTGCGTGCAGCTCGGGTGGCGCTCCACCGCCCACGATCATGAGCCGCCGGTCCGGACGCTGCTCCGCGAGCGCAGGCCAGATGTCACGCAGCAGCAGTCGCGCGGCGATCAGGTTGGGATACCAGTTCATTCGGCCGGTGAAGATGATGCCGCCGTCGCCATGGCCAAGCGGCTTATGCGGCAGGAAGTAGTCCGTGTCGGTGCCGTTCTCGACGACCGCCGTCGGGCACGCGCCCGCCACGGTCTGCAGTCGCGTCGCATCGAGCGATGACACGACGAGGTTCATCGCGCAGTCCGGACAGACGCGACGCTCGTAGCGCGCCAGTTTATGTGCTTCGCGGCTCAAGTAGAAGCGCTGCAGCCGGCTCCGCACCGCGCTGGCGCGCTGCGCCAGCATGTCGGACTCCACATTGTGGTGGTTCAGGACGATCGGCAGCGCGGTCAGCGCGCGCCTGTGCGGTGCGAGCCCGATCGTATCCATGTGCACGAGGTCGAAGTGCTCCTGCGCTCCGACCGATCGGACATGATCCGCGAACTCGCGGCTCCGCAGCCACCGCACGTCGTAGGGCGTGGTCGACGCGGCCGACGCCAGCATCGTCCACCATCGCCTCGGCCGCGACGACTGCGAAGGCATGGGAAGGACAGTGACGCTGCGGCAGAACGCGGACAGGGCACGCACCGCTTCATCGACGCTGCTTCCCGACATTCGCAGCCGTCGCGCCTGATTCAGCGCGACGAGATGGACCTCGTGTCGACGAGCAGCCTCGCGCAGCAGATGGTGCGTCCGCTGCAGGTTGCCGCCCTTCGGCGGATATGGAATGAAGTGGCTGAGCCACAGGATCTTCATCGCACTGGAGCTGCGGGGGAGGAATATTGCGCGGCACGCTCCGAGCGCCGTGGCGGGACGTACGAAATCGTCGCGGAGGCACGGGCAGAGTGCGCAACGCACACGGGCGCCGGCTCGTCGCCGACGCCCGTGGTCAAGCTACCACCGTCACGGGTCGATGTAGCCGTCGGCCGCGGCGACGTTGTCGATGTATACCACGACCGTGCGCGTTCGGGGACTCGACGTAGACGGCACCGAACCGCGTCCAGTACGGGTCGGTGGCAATGTCGTTCCCCATCCCGCCGTCGGTCACGTCGAAGATCTGCACTCGTTGACCCACATGCGCGCCTGGCCGGCACCGTTCGCGCACTTCTGCCACAGCTGCAGCACTCCAGCCAGACACCGTCACCGAGATCCTTGTTCGTCGTGGCGCCGAGGATGGGCGCGGGGACCGGTCGCTTCATCGGGGCAAGGGAGTGCGGGACGTCTTATGGCGCCTGGTGGGAGAGACGAAGTCGCTGAGGACCCGCTGCGACACCTCCCCGTAGAACGCGCTTTGCTGGTACCTGGACTGTGCCCGGGTCCGCGTCGTACGCCCCATGGTGGCACGTTGCGCCGGCTTGTCAAGGAGTTGCTTCAAAGCCGCCGCCAAGAGGACGTCGCCGGGCGGTCCGGGCAGGCTGGCGTCGCCGTCGCCGACGATCTCGGGCAAGCCACACCCAGGAAGAAGCCGTCGCCCAGGTTATTTCGGGTGTGCAAGGTCACGCAGATACTGCAGATCGGGACTCGTCACGGAGATGTGGCTGTGCGACGCGATGTACCGCACGCCGCGCTCGCGCATCCGGCGTGCGATGACGGACTGGACGCCATGGATGACCTTCCACGCATATCCGGTCGTGCTCGAGAAATTCAATGGAATCCAGACGGCTGGCATGTGCATGAGGGGCTCTTGTTTCACCTGTGACAGGCCACGAGATTTTAGTGAAGAGACGCCGTGACCCGCGAGCGCGCAGCACGATCACCGGCCGAACCTTCTTGGAGTCTTGCAGCGACCGTGTTGAAGGTGCGCCCCACGGCCAAGGCGCTGGTCGAATTCGCGCTCGTCACCGCGCGGATCGATCGGGTGCGCCGGGCCTTGCTCAGCAGACGCGTGCTCGTCCTCGCGTACCACAACATCGTACCCGACGGCGAGCAGTCGATGGGCGATCGCAGCCTGCATCTTCCGCAGCGGCAATTCGCGGAACAGCTCGACGTGCTGCTGCAGACACACGACGTCGTGCCGCTCGCCTCGGTCTTCGATGCGGCCGGCGCGAAGCGCCGGCGATTTCCGCGGCTCACTCTGCGGCGCGAACGTCCGCGCGCAGTCATGACCTTCGACGACGGCTATCGGGGCGCGCTGACGGTGGGTCTCAAGGAGCTCAGCGCGCGCCGGCTTCCCGCCACGTTCTTCATCGCGCCGGGCATCCTGGGCGACCGGACCATGTGGTGGGACGCATTCGCCAACGTGACGTCGGGTGAGCTCGATTCGGAGTTCCGCGCCACGGCGTTGGCTGCATGTCGGGGCTCGTCGACCGAGATCGCCGCGCTTGCGCTACGCCGCGGCCAGACGATGGTGACGGCACCGTCGTGGGCGCGCACCGTGACCGAAGCGGAGCTGGCGCAGGTCGTCGCAACGCCAGGCGTGACAGTCGGGTCTCATTCGTGGAGCCACGCGAACCTCGCCGCGCTCGGCGAGGCGGCGCTCGACGAAGAGCTCACCCAGTCGTTCGACTGGCTGAAGTCGCGCTTCTCCTCCGCATTCGTCCCCTGGCTGGCGTGGCCTTACGGGCTTCAGAACGCAGCCGCCGCAGCGCGAGCACTCACGCAGCGGTACCGGGGCGCGCTCCGTGTGACCGGCGGCTACTTCACGGGAAAGCAGGCGGTGCGTCCTGACGGCGCTCTTCCCCGAATGAACGTGCCGGCCGAGATGACCAGAAACGCGTTTCGCCTGCGGGTGTCCGGAGTCAGGCGCGGCTGATGCCTGCGCGCGACGCAGCGCTTCGCACGTTGCGCATCGCGCACGTACTCGCACCGGCGCCCTTCGGCGGACTCGAACAGGTGGTGCGAGCGCTCGCGTCGGAACAGGTGAAGCGCGGACACGACGTGCATGTCGTCCACGTGCTCGAGCAATCGGACATGAACCCGGCGCCGGATCTGTTGCCGGACACTGGAGTCAACGTACACCTCGTGCGTGTTCGTCCACGCCGCTATCTGGCAGAGCGCGCCGCCGTGCGATCCGTCGCGGCGGCCGCACACGCGGATGTGCTGCATACGCACGGGTACCGTCCGGACGTCATCGACTCCGGCGTCGCTCCTTCCGTCGGCGCCGCGCGCGTGACCACGGTCCATGGATTCACCGGCGGCTCGCTGAAGAACCGGATCTTCGAGGCCCTGCAGGTGCGCGCCTTCCGTCGATTCGAGGCGGTCGTGGCGGTCTCGCGGCCGCTGCGCGCCCTGCTCGCGGCGCGCGGTGTGGGCGATGAGCGGCTGCACTGCATTCCCAACGCGTGGGCGCCTGCCGGCGCCGCGCCGTTGAGTCGCCAGGAGGCGCGCTCCACCCTGGGGATTCCCGACAGCGATACGCTGGTCGGATGGGTTGGTCGACTGTCCGCGGAGAAGGCGCCGGACGTGCTGCTCGCCGCACTCGCACATCTGCGTGACGTCCCTTGCCGCGTCGCATTCATCGGTGATGGACGCGAGCGCGATGATCTGCATGCCCTCGCCGATCGGCTGGGCGTTTCGGATCGCGTGTCGTGGTGCGGCGCGGTGCAGAGCGCCGGCCGGTATTTCCCGGCATTCGACGTCTTCGCGCTGACGTCGCGCACCGAGGGGACGCCCATCGTGCTCTTCGAGGCGATGGCTGTTGGCGTGCCCATCGTGGCCACTCGGGTCGGAGGTGTGCCCGACGTGCTCTCGACGCAGGAAGCCTGGCTGGTCGCCTCGGAGGCTCCCGTCGAGGTTGCGGCCGCGCTACGCGAGGTACTCGGCAGCGCGACCGAACGCCGCGCGCGCACGAGTGCCGCCCGCGTGCGACTCGACACGGACTACGCGCCCGATCGCTGGCTCGCGCAGTACGACGAGACGTATGCGCGAGCGCTCCAGGCGCGGTCCCGCTAGACGCCTCATGGCCACGATCCTCGTCACGGACGGCAACGAGCGCAGCGCCCTGGCCGTGGTCAGATCTCTCGGACGTGCCGGCCATCGCGTCATCGTCGGCGCATCCCCCTCGGACAGTCTCGCTGGGACGTCGCGATTCGCGAGTGCGCGCATTGCGCTGCCCGACTCGCTCGCACGACCCGCGGAGTTCGCCACTGCCGTCGACGCAGCGTGTCGCAGCGCGCATCCCGACCTGATTCTGCCGGTCGCAGACGCTTCGATCATCGCGCTGCAATCGATGTCGACGTTTCGGGACAAGGTGCTCTCTCCGCCGCTGGAGACGTTCCTGCGCATCAGCGACAAGGCAGAGGTGACACGCGTCGCGGAGTCGCTCGACGTGCGGGTGCCGCGCCAGGCGTACCTCGTCACGCCCGACGATGCCCGCAACATCGGCGCGTTCGAGGGAGAAATCGTGCTCAAGCCGACGCGGTCCGTCCGATCGGACGCCGCCGCTCGCTCCAAGCAGCGGGTCATTCACGCATCCGACTGGGCCGGTGCGCTCCGTGCGCTGCGGCAGCTGCCTGCGTCCGCGTTTCCGCTCCTGGCGCAGGAACGCGTCGTCGGTCCGGGCATCGGGGTGTTTCTCCTCGTCTGGCGCGGCGAGCTGCGCGCCAGCTTCGCGCATCGGCGCATCCGCGAAAAGCCGCCCTCAGGCGGCGTCAGCGTCGTGTGCGAAAGCGTGGATCTGGACTCCCGTCTGCGCGATCAGTCCGTCGCACTGGTCCGCGCATTCGACTGGTCGGGCGTGGCGATGGTGGAGTACAAGCGAGATCTGCGGACTGGGGAAGCCGTGCTGATGGAGATCAACGGCCGATTCTGGGGATCGTTACAGCTGGCGATCGACGCAGGCGTCGACTTCCCCGCCCTGCTCGTCGATTCCGCGCTGGGGCGCACCCCGCAGCCAGTGACGTCCTGGCGATCCGGCGTGAGGAGTCGCTGGTTCTGGGGCGACGCAGACCATCTGCTGGCGCGGCTGCGTCATTCGGCGGCGGATCTGCACCTTCCGCCAGACGCTCCGGGACGACTGCGGGCGCTGGGTGGATTCATCGCAGCGTCCTTGCGGCCGTGGAACGATCAGGTTGTTCGATTGTCGGATGTGCGGCCCGCGCTCCGGGAGCTGCGCAATCGATTGGGATTGTCCCCGTGGTCGGCGCGTGGGGAGTAGCCAGGCGTCACGTACGTAGAACCTTGCAGTTATGCCGCGCCCGCGCCACCAGTGGCATTCGAAGCGGATGGCACGGCGGTATTCCGGCGAGTGGGCTCCCAGAGCTGGTCGCGTCGTCCGTCGAGCACGCGCCACGCGGCGTGAATCACGGCGACGTTGGCCGCCGTCGCGAACGTGATGAAGGACAGAATCCCCGTCAGCTGCCGGCGGCTGGACAGCACCGCTCCGATTGCGGCGAGCGCCGCGGTCACGACCGCTCCTCCGATCAGCACGCGCGCGATCGGCTCCGATGCGGACAACAACACCAGCGCCACGAGGCTGGGAACGACGAGCAGCGGGACGAGCCACCGACACACCTTGTGGCTTAACAACTTCACCGAGAACAGGCCGAAGTCGTGGGGGTCCAGCAGCGCGCGGTTGTGCAGCAGTGTGTGCATGCCGCGGCTGATCGTCCTCACTTTTCGCCGGTACTCCGACCGCAGCGACGTGGTGCGCGGCACTCGGCACAGCGCGTCGTCCACCGCGACGGCGATGTAGCCGTGACGGCAGGCGGTGAGCGCGGCGCTGAAATCGCGGCTCAGGTCCTCCCGGATGGGAATGCGATGCAGGGTCGCCCGGATGGCGTATCCCGAGCCTGACGCGCCCACAACGCCGCCAGCGCGCGTCTCCAGCGACCGGACCCACATCTCGTAGCCGACATACTCTGTTTCCGCCTGGTTGGCCGCGCCGCCCGCGGGATCCACGCTCACGTCTCGCGTGGACGCGACGCCAACGTGAGGATCCGCGAACCGGTCGACGAGATGCCGGACGGCCGAAGGATGCAGGCGGGTGGACGCGTCCGTGTTGACCACGATGTCGCCGCGGATGCGCGGCAGTGACGCGTTCTCCGCGGCGGTCTTCCCGCCGCGCTTCGCGATCGCGAGCAGCTCGACGCGGCCGCTGTATTCGGCGACGACATCGTTGGTGCGATCCGACGATCCGTCAGAGACGACGAGGATCTGCGTGCGATCGCGCGGGTAATCCTGCGCGATCAGCGCCTCGATGGCGCCGCGGATCTGCACTTCTTCGTTGTGCGCGGGCACCACGATCGTGACCATCGGCGCGGCCCCGCCCGCACGCGCACCGCTCTCGGGACGCATCACGAGCGGCTCGGGCACATCGGACGATGGCCGCCGTCGCGCCCCCATGGCCCACAGGAGCAGCGGATAGACGCCGTACGCGTAGATCGCGACGATCGCCGGGAGCGCGGCGACGACGATGCCAATGGTCTTCACGGGTACCGCGAGAGTGGTCGCCTGACCGCGCCGCCGCGTATCTGGCGGCGGCGGCGCGGGAACGTGGCTACAAGCCGCCCTTGCGGA